>OGVY01000006.1_pt1 | contig 37773 bp, 36 predicted proteins | sample 1575871 | NCBI WGS metagenome assembly OGVY01 (sample SAMN07581536, study PRJEB24739) | freshwater metagenome
ACTGACCGGCGCAATGAAGAAGTCGCCGGCGTCAATAATATTATCAACCTTAACATAATCATTAGGGGCGCCGGAATCTGATAGAGTATTGGTTCCATATGTCTTAAACAACGAATTTGTGTTCAATCCTCTTAAGAGAGCGTCGTACATCGAGACGGTGAACGTCGTATCGGTCGGAACCGGCTTGCTGATAACAACTTGATTTAAGAACTTACCGCCATTTCCGCCGTAAGGATAAGAGCTGAGGTAGGGAGCGACCGACCCACTATTTGGATTGAATTCCTGCGCGGTGTCCTCGTCTATTATTTGATCTTCCCCAGAGTAGCTGAGTATGTTTTTCAACGGAGTATTGTACGAAAGAAAGTCCAAGACTTCATCGGTTGAGTCAATCAATGAGTGACCAACCATGTCGACCTTGTATGTTGAGTTTGCATAGTCATCAAGTTCTTTTGCGTTGACGTTGATGAAGAGACCGGTCAACGCGGTGGCGTTGTTGACAATTACATCAATTGACTGATTGACACCGTTTCCGTCCATGAAGTCTGGGATCACGCATCCAGTGAAAGACCCAAGAAGAGTCACTTCATCAAGGCTTAGGAAGTTTTCCAATTGTGCGGTCCGGAGACCACGAATGTCGAAATACTTCGACCAGAGAGGATCGCGGGACAGCATCGGAAGATCGGTCCAGTCTCCACGAACCACGAAAATGTCGACGAAATAGTCAGAGACAAAATCGGTGGGTCGAACGTATGCGGGAACATCATTGGTCCCAAAGTAGTCTTGTGCAGTTACATTATATTGAGTTGCATTAACTGACTTACGAATGATCACGCTGGTCTCTTGTTGGCTGAGGTTGACTACGTTAAAGAGACGACCTGCGTTGGCAGGTTTGCTGTCAACAGTTGCTTGCAGGTAGTCAGTATCAGCGAACCAAAACCTTTCTTTGTTGTAGAAAGAAGCGAGCAGCGCGTTCATTACTTCGCCGTTCTCTCCAGCTGCCTCCAACGAGAAAGAACGATATTCAACTGCATCTCCACCTTCGTTTGCCGGAACGTTGTTCAGCGGCAGTAGGTTCAGTGCAAAGATCGGGGCTGTCTGCAAACAAGTCTCGATCGCACGATGGAAGAACGATCCTCTTTTCTCTAGATACTTGTCAACAGAACCGAATACTCTCCTTGCCGTTGCGACGTCTCTTAGGAAGACAGGAGCGTTAAATGGTCCTATGCGAGAAAAGCCTACGACCAAACGGATTGTCTGGGTCGTAACGATCACTCTTTCTGATGCATCGAATTCGATCGTGTAAACACCAGATGCTTTAAACTGGTTGAGATCAAGTGTGACTTTAGCCATTCTATTGATTGTTATTTTTTGAGGCTTTTGTAGCCTGTGTAGTATTCTTTATCTATATATCCGAAGATTTTGTGAAGATTTTTCACAAAGATTTCTTCTCATAAGCACGATTGATCAATTCTTGTGTTGCTTTGAAAGGATCACTGTATTCTTTGATCAATCGATAAGCATCTAAGAAAGTGTCTTCGCCGCGATCGCCCATCTCCATTCTCTTTTCTATGGCTTTCTTGTTTTTATGAGGTATCTTATCATATACATCCTCGACCATCTCGTAGAAATCAGTGGAGTCAAAGAATGCCACTGTGTTGACGATCGACATTGCGACATCGTCGTGAGCAATTTGTGACTCATACCTACCGTTATTGTTCACGCCAAACGCTGACAGCTCGTCGAAAGATCGGGATTCATTCACCACGATCCTGCGGTCTCTTGCATAGTTCCTCATCTCTCGGAAATACGACTCGCGGTTCTCTTTCTGTAGCTTGACTCCAATCTTAAGAGTGTCGTTAGCGATTGTGTGTTTGGTGTGCAAGAATATCTCTGGGTAGTAGTCTAAGTTTTTTGCTATGCGATCGATGACAGCATGACCTTTGAAGTTGATTTCCAAGACGATCTTGACGCTTTCGTAGTGGAACAGCTCAAAAGTCAACAACTCTAGGACTCTCGCGACTTCTTCGACCGAATGAGCGTTCGACCTAAACATACCAACTTGCTTCAACCTAAAGAACGACGACTCATCTGTCCACTCTTTGGTCATGCGCGTCTTGCAGGCCGATTTTGGCTCCAGTTTGAAAATATTGATGACCGAGTAGTCTCGACCTACTCCGTCTCCCAGGTCGACTGAGAGGACAAACTTATCAGCCCGCGGATCAAACTCAGCATCAGGCTCAAAGTCAGGGTGCCACTTAAGAAACTGTGAAATGTCGGAATAGTCCAAGAAAGGGTCGAGCTCGACCCAACGATACTCTTTGCAAGTCCTTTTCATCATCATCAAAGTGTTTGCATCGAACAAGAGGCGGGAAGACGCCAAGAATTGGTTGCCGTACTCTTGGTTGAAAAGTTCTTCGGAGCCCAAGTTAGAAATCTCACGATTTTTCCATTCTTCGTTGCGTCCCGGAACTTGCCACCAATCGACTCTGATTGGGTGGTAGTTGTTCTTGCCTTCGATCGCTCCTTGGTAGATCTCGTAGAAGAGGTTCATCCCGTTTGGCGTCGAGCTGATGATGATCCGTGATATCTGTGAAGATGACAATGTTGGGTAGATTGACCGATAGAAAGACAGTAAGAAGTTATTGTGTATGTGAGCAAACTCGTCAGCGTACAACAAGTGAATCGTAAAGCCGATCGCCGCGGTTTTGGTCGTGGCTTGCGAGAACAACCGATTGCCGTTGTCGAACCGCATACCTGTGACTCCGCCTGAGTAGATGCCCGGCTTCATAAAGTAGGGCAAGTTCTTAAGTATCGTCTTGATTTTATCGACAATCTCGTTGGTCGTTGCCAACTTATTCGCTACTACTAAGACATTTCTGTCTGAGTGAAACGTAACATACCAAGCAATAAAGATCGATGAAGTCACCGTCTTACCGATTTGCCGGCTGGCTAGCATGACTACGAAACGGTTGTCCTGAAAAGAATCCAGCATGTCTTCTTGGTACGAGCGTAGCTTGATCTTTTTGACTCCGTCGTCGGTCATAGAATGACAGTACTTATTGCCGAAATAGACAACATCGGCTGCGCAACGAGCCAGCTCCTCCATCTCTTCTCGTGTGTACTCAAAGACTACGTCACCGGCCTTTGTATCGATCTTGCCTTCATAGAACGGGGACAAGTCGGCGGGAAGCCCTTTTTCGACTCGATCGATTTCTTCTTGGATCTTCTTAGTGCTCCAGACTTTCCCCTTCGCCATCTTTTAATCTGTCTTTTGGTTTTGCGGATGCTCTTTTTTCAGGTATCGCTTCTCTTAAAGTCTCAATAAGATTCTTTCCACCTCTCATCTGAAAGCTCGAGGATTCTTCTTTAACTTCAACACCAGACTCAATGAGAAGCGGCTCTTCTGTCCGCTTGATTCGATAGTCTTCTTTCAGCACTTTATAGTTTTTCTCCATCACCACCATGAACTGCGCAAGATGTTTGACTATCTCCATCTTAGATTTCTGTAATGAGGCCAGTACCTCAAAAGATCTCGGATGTAGGTTTCCGTTGTCGATTTCTTCGAGAAGTTTAGTGATCGCGTGCTCAGCTGTCTTCATCTGGAACAGCAAGTTCGACACGGTGATCTTGTCGACCATGTTTTTCTGTTGTACGTAAGGGATCTCATCTATGATCGCGCGATCTAGGTAAAAGTTTGCGATCGAATCGACGATGTCTTCTGCTTTTGTGTCAGATTCGGTCTTGACTCCATCGTAGTCCATATAGCTGGCTAATCGCGTCGGTAGTATGCCTTTTGCTTGTGTGACAAGGCTGCTGACGCTTTCGATGTCTAGGTTCATGATCTTTTCTAGCTCATCTTTCAGCTCAATCTCTTTTTTCTTTTCTTCTGAAGGTTTTCTCATGCTATTTTGTGTTTGCGATCCAGGGTAAAGTCAGTCTAGGAATTGCATTGTCGATTATGAGACTGAACTGCGCGTCTTTGACGATCGTCTGATTCAGCATTATGATCTGCTTGCTCTGCTCGGTCTCAATCTTGTCGTACAAGCGTATGTTTGTCATTGAAAGATTGCTTCCTACCAGCGAGTATTCTCGAGAAGAACTCAAGTCCATTGGTTCGATAGTTTGTACCGAGCTGTATATATTCTCTAACAATGTGGTCTGTTGTGGAGCTGGGCTGGTCTCGTTCCACCTACGAACCCAAAGATCTACCGACAGCTGTCGATAAAAGTTCGACATGTTGATGAACAGACCGTACCAAAAGTCTTCAACCAAGTTGTTCTTGAGTATGAACAAGTGAGATGCGTCGTTTCTTTTGACGATTAGAAAGCGACTTGCATAGATTCCTATTCTGACGCCTCGATTTGTGTTGAAATCGTATCCATTGAAGAGGACGTTCTCGCTTATCTTTTGAGATACATACCCAGAACCCGTAGAACTAGCCCAGCCAGGGTAATATATGTTCAAAAAGTCGACGATCTCTTTTCTGACGCTGATCGCATAGACATAGCCTCCTGTTGTTGAATTTGTGCTTACCCAAGAGCCATACACAGCGAATCCGTTGAACTTAGTGATTTTGATGTGGTCTCCAGACAAAAACTTACGATTGGTGCCTAGTTTGAAAGTAAGTGTCTGATAGCCATTAGATGAAGAACCGATTGAAAGACCGCCTTTGACATTGTCCTTGAAGACTCCTGCCTGTGCGGTTTCTTTGAACCAACAAGTAAATGCTCTTTCTACGTCCTTTGGAAGATCGACTTTTTCTCTGTATTCGACGGCAACGACTTCTTCTGATGAAAAAACAGATCTTAAGTCATACTGAGATTCTGAAATAAGCAAAGAATAGTTCAATATCTTTTCTTGTGTTATCACCAGACTATCATTGATCATTTTACGAGTAGGGTCATAGTCTCGAGAACCGATCTTAGGATCGTACTGCTGTGGATCAGTCTCTCTGATTTCTTCAAGGGTCAGTTCTTGTTGAAACTCTTTCTGATATCCAGTCGTAAGCACTTCAAACTCTTCGCGCAGGTTTTGAGTCTCTTTGCGGTTTGACTTAGGCTGGTATTTAGTGAGGCTTACTTTCCAATAGATCTCGGTGCGCATGAGGTCTTTATAGAGGTAAGAGCTATCGACTTCATAGATCCTATTTTCCAAAGGCATATAGATGATGTCCCTCTTCTGCGGAGCAGTTCCAACTCCAAAGTTGCTTTCAAAGTATTCTTTAGATATTTCAACCTCGAACGGCATCTCAAAGTCAAGTCCCATCGGCCCGTAATTGATCTTGCTGTCTGGGAATTCGTTGTTAGGAACCATCACTTTGAGGCACTTAGGTTCATCGACGTCGAAAAGGTTCCACTCCGCTAAAACCACGTCTTTGCCGATCGCCATCGGCACTGCTCTTGCGTACATAACGTCGATTCCAAACAGTTGGTTGATCGTCATCACTAGTTCTTTGTAGAGGACAACTAACGGACTGACTTGGTAAGGACGAAAAGAAAAGTTTTCGATCTTGGTCAATGCACTAATGTTGCCTTTCTCCGATACGGTATAGACCGGGACGAATCCTAGATAGGGATCGAGCGTGACTGGATCTTGCTCATACAAGATCTCGATGTCATTGATCGTGATCGGTCCACCACTGATCAAAGTGATCCTAAAGTCGACGAATAGATCATTGTTAGGATCCAAGACAACGCCTGTGACGGCGCTCTCTGTCAAATCGACCCAAGAAGATCTTACACGGTTGGTCGTGCCCCACCGAAATTCTTTTTTGTAGGCTCCGCTACCAGCAATGTTCTCTGACCAACCGGTCAGCTTAGTCACATAAAGGATTGCCTGGTCTTGCGTGAATTTGACAAAATCGCCCGGGCTCGTCAGGACTGCTTGCATCTAGTTGGTAACATATTTTTCTATATATCCCAACTTTAGACCAGCAATTACTGAGTAATCATTTTTTCGAAATTTCTTAGCTCTTGATCAAAAGGAGTTCCTAAAAGGATCAATGCTTCTTCAACGTCTCTTCGTGATAGACTATGATGTTCGCAGTACTTACGTATTGTCTCGTCAGAGACAGGCTGCTCATTTTTCTTTTTGGCTTCTTTTGCTTTTGCGGTCTTGACATACATCCATCCAGGAGTTCGATTGTAGATTTTGCCGAGGCTTTCTTGCCAATAGGTGACAACCTGTCCAGGGTTGATCTTTATGTTGTTGAAATAACTTGCCTGGACTGGATGTTTGATCGACATGAAGCGATTGATCATAAAGAAGTGCTTACCTCTTTCGTGCATCTTAGTCTTCTTAAAATCTATGGGACGAGAAAACATTGTATTGATGAATTCGAATAGGTCACTCATATTCTATTATATACTTGTCTTTGACCAAAGTTTTTTTATTTGAAAGCGCTGAATATGTCGGCTTCAAAACTGTTTCCGCTGGATACGTATTTGGTGCCTTCCAATAAAGTGTTCATGTCATAGGTGCGAGCTCCAAGCTCTTTTTTATTCCAGGCTTGATCAAAAGAATCACGGAACATTGACTGTATGTCGTCCGGTAAGACTCTTGTATCAAGAAACACTAAGCTAAGATTTCTTTCGAGCCGCGACTTAACGGCAGCCGAAGGAGCCGACTGCTTGCAAGTAGCTAGAATCGATGAAGAGACTTCAGCACTACGATTAGGGAGATCATAGACATCATCGACCATCTTGACGACGTTGAGTATCTCGTACATCCGCTTAGCTTTTGATGCAGTGACACGGTAGGTCTTTCCTTCTTTTGACCAAGTCCAGATTGGTGGAACAGCATCGCCCGCGTCTCCTGTGATGACCTTTTCGAATATAATGTACTTAGTATCGATCTCTTCGATCGGCATGGACTTAGCGGCTTCGACCAGAGCATCGCGACTACGATTCATATAAGTGCTGGCATCAAACAAATCATAATCATCTTTGCTGAGCCACTCTTGGAAGCCTTCGGGCGCGACGATCTTACGGTTTTTGGAGTTAGGGTTGTAGACGACCACGTAATTCTTACTGTTGAAACAAACACATTGTGTTAGATCCCGGTCACCTGTGATTATGACCGAGTCCATGCCTTCTTGGTATAGTCTTTGTGACCACAAGAACAGCAGGTCGTCGGCTTCTGCGCGATCGATCTTGGAGACGATGATTCCTTTTTCTTTAAGAATGTCCGCAAACTCGTTCATACAAGAATAGAAAGCATCCCAGTCGATCTCTTGAGATTTCTCGGCACGATGACCTTTGTAAGCACCTTCTTCGATCTCTATCTCTTTTCTCCAAGAACGAGAGTCCATTGTAAAGACGATACGATCAGGATTCCCAAATGTTCTTATTGAGTGAGAAAAATCAGTTGCGACCTTGCGCATGAACATTTCCTGGTCTTTCTTTGATCCCAAGATCTTTCCGCTGGACCCATAGCCCCCGAAAATAAATAGCGTCTTATAGAATAAATAGTTGCCGTCTACGAGTATGTTCATATTTTTTATTTTTGTAAATATAACTATTGGAAGCTTGAGTTGAACTCTTGATCAAGTATTTTTTTGACAACTTACAACTGCTTTACTCTATTGCTGTCCTGATACTCTTGCCGAATCCTTGAAGTAAAAAATTGTCCCTTTGATTCTGCTTTAAGAAACTGGGAATAGAGTTCGCCGCTGAACTCTTCATATTGATAGCGTCGGCCGTTGTTAAACTCAACTTCTAGCAGGTGGTCTGCATAAGAATACTTAGTCGACCTAATCAGTGCTGATTCCCAGATGCGGGTGTCTTCTTTCAGCCCTTCTTCTTTTTTGACTTCTTCCATCGTTATGTAGTAGATTTCTTTGATCGACTTGTATGCATTCTCTGGTCTTATGCTGACCAGGGATGACTTTTTCAAAACCTTTTCTCTGATTCCCAGCAGTTCGGCCTCCATTAAGATATCTTCTAATGAAATCATGAGTTTAGAATCATTTGACATTCGAACACAGCAGCAAGCATGGTAATAGCTGGGTCTATCACCTGTAGTCTTTGTGATTGGTAGTGCGCGATCTTGATTAAGATCTGCGGTATCTTGACCACCTTGGCTGGGTGGTGTTCTCTGATGTAGTCGGGCAATTCATTGCCTAAAGAATATAGCACATCATCGACCTTTGATGAATAGTTGGTCATCAAAAACTTATAGTTTTCTTGGGGGTCTCCAGGTTTGCATGTTAGCTCAAAGACGTCCCTGAAAGAATAGTTCAGCCTTTTGATGTCGGCCGGTTCGATCTTCTTGACGCCTTGGACGACGAATGTTTGGATCTTATTGACGATCGACCGCATGTCGGGAAAGTTTCTTTTGACGAACTCCACGATAGCTTCTTTTTCGATCTCAATACCTGCTGACTTAAAGATTGCCCAGGATCTTTTGATGAACTCGACCATCACTTCTTTTTCTTCTTCTTTGCTCAAAAAGTCAAAGCTGATGCAGGTAAAGCGAGACTGCACCGGGTCCGGTACTTTGTTGATGTAGTTACAAGTTCCAATGAAACGCGATGTTGCCGCAAACTTTTCGATCGTAGCACGCAGGGCTTTATAGAACTGGTCGGATGCGCCGTCCATCTCATCGAGAATTACGACCTTGTAGGCTTCAGCTCCGTCTAAGAGACTGATCGTCGAACACCAGTTGGTTATCTTTTCGCGAATTGTCTCGACCGAACTTTCGTCAGATACATTTATGTATAGTGATGGGTAGTTTGCTGCTAAGACCTTGGCAAGAGAAGTCTTACCAAGACCAGGGGATCCATAAAATAGATAGTTTTGATGCAAGGATCCGTCTCCGATCGACTTGCGAATTCTATCCGGCAGAATCATCTGCTCAAGATTCCTGGGCCTGTACTTTTCTGTGAATAGTTCTTGTACCATCTGTGATTTAGTTTTATATTCTCTGAAAGTACATAGTTCTTGATAAGAATCAAAAAGCGGGTTGACTTAAAGTCAACCCGCTTTTGTGTCTCGCCTTTTCTAAAATCCGCCCGATTGGTTTTGCAGGTCTTGCTGCTTCTTCATGTACTGCAAGTCTTCGATGTCTTTCTCTTTCTTGAGGCGCTTGTTTTCGTCGACGTCGGCTTTATCTAACTTTATGTACTTTTCGATCACAAACTGTGGGACGAAGTAGGGTACGTCGACGTCCATTCCCGTGGCGTCTTTTCGCTTGTCCATGATCTCCATCATATTTTGTGCAAACTCTATCCTCTTGGACATGATTTCCATCTCTTTAAGTTCCTCGAACACATTGTCTTTGTTGAACTTGATTCCTAAAGCCGACTTAAAAAGTTCGTCCTCTGCAAGTTCAGGACGTAGCAGCCCCATCTGTATGAACAGCGGCTTAAGAATGATCTCTTGGTAGATCGAGCGTAGACGATTGACAAAACGACTAAAGCGAATCTCTTCGCGGTCGATCGCGTCGGCGCTGAAAGAAACGTTTCCAGAGTTCTCTTTATCGAATCTTGACTGTGGGACCTTTGAGTCTTCGATCAGTTTGTCTTTAAAGTATTTTAATGCATCGGTGTCGCTTAGATCGTAGCCGTCCCCGCCGATCGTCTCGATCTCCGGCTGTTCGCCGTTCTTTGATGGAAACAGATAGTTCTTGTAGAACTGCATCGACGGCTGTCCGTTGACCGACAGTTCTCCGGAATCAAAGTTCAGTGAGATATCTTCTTTATACATCGACATCAGCTCGGCCAAAGATTCTTTGGCCTTCTGCGGAGACTTAGTGCCGATCGGTATGACCATCTTTAGTCGGAACGAGCTGTTCATGATGTTCCAGATGATGCGGGTGTTCTCCATGATGCGAAGAAGATTGAAAGAACGAACCATCCTTTCAACGTAAGAAACTCGGCTGACGAAGTTGCCTTTTGCGTACGATATGTAGATCACTTGTGAGTCAAGAAGGACCCTCTTCATCGAAGGTATGTCTTCGTACTGGACCCAGATCTTCTTGTAAGATCCATCCCCTCCCTTCTCGACACCGGGTCTTAAAGATATAGGATCCAACTCTTTAAACCCTATGATATTTTTTCCTTCCGGGTCGAAGATTATCTCAAAAGCCAAGAATCCGTCGATCAATAGCTGTCGAAAGTAAGACCAAGAATCCTGACCTTGGTTGAAGTTGAAGTGTGCATAGATCTTTTTGAACTCTGTGTATATCTGGTCAATGATCTCTTTTGTGTTGTCCGGAGAAATGATCTCTTTGACCTTGGTCAGGTCGGGCTGGCAGAAGTAGTTCGATGAGTCAAAGACTACCGCTTCATCGGCGACTGTGTCTAGGATGAACTCGATCTCTGGATTCATCGCGAACCTGCGCAGGTATTCTCGGCGAGACTTATAGTCTTTGTCGAAAAAAGCTATAAACTTCTTCTGTCCGACATCGGACAGCGCAAGAGAATAGAGGAACTCTTCAGGTAGGTAGCCTTGGTTGCCAAATTCGGCTTCCGTGACACCTACAGCACGCGACTGGCGTATTACCATGTCATCGTACTGCATTCCAAGGTTGGCCAAACGTCTCAGACTTTTTGAGAGTTGGCCAAAAATCGGGTTCACGCCCGCACGATCAATAAAACCTGCCATGATTTATATATCTTTACTTGAATCTTTTCTTATTTGCTTCGTTTTGATCCCGGTTGACCACCCTGTTCCCCGCGGCTCTCTTTGCCGCCGCGTATTCTGCGTAGACTTGTGCAGGAGAAATCCCTTCTAGGTCACGAGGAACAAAGAACGGTATCATCGGCCAGTCTTCGAGCTCTATGAGAACGGGATTGAGTACTCCTTTGATGTCGTAGTTTCTAACAGCAAAGTTCAACGGTATCTTTCCTTTGTTGACAAACACGCTGGTCATCAAGGCCCAGTCCACAAGATACTTGGCAATGTTCTTTGCCTGGCCTACCAAGCCTTTGTCAGAATTTCTTTCGGCGTCTCGAAGGTCATTCCGAAAGATTCTTTGGTATGTGTCGAGAAGAGCGACTTTTTGCTTTTCGGGTATGAAGTTGAGGTTGATACCTTGAAGTATGTTCCTACCCGTAGTCTTGGCGAGAAAGCTACCGATTACAAGAATCATGGGTCTTTTGTCATAGTAGCTTAGAATGTCTTTATTGATAGGATTAGGATAGCCAAACATATAGATCGAACCTGGAAGAAAAAAGTTCAGCTTTCTGGCTTCAAACCGCGATTCTTCCTCAATGATAAAGTAGTTGTCAAAAGGCTTCTTTACGTACTTATCATTGAAATACTGGTAAGCAGACTTTCTAGCCTCGCTTTTTTTCGTCGATGAGTAGTACTCACTGACGCTTATGTACCCGTCTTTGTCTGCCATTGCTCTTATCGTTTTCAAATAGAAACTTTTCCGTGACTATCACGAATCGGTATCCGTTGCTCTCTGCAAACTGTCTAGCCGCGTGAAATTTTGCACGGTTGATGATCCATGTCTGCATAGCGTAATTATAGTTCTTTAGACGTTTTATGGTCTGACTTCCACTTTCCAGGATTGGTTTCTCAAGAGAAGCCTCTGGCTTGATCTCTACTAAGTATCCTATCTCTTTTTCTCCACGTTTGATTCTTAGAAAAAAGTCTACGTAGTATTTGTGCTCTTGATTGTCCAGCGGGTTGGTGTACTTGATTGCGGTTGGTTCTGATGACCATTTTACCACTACTTCATTATCGTCGCAATACTTACAAAATCTATATTCCCACGATGACCTAAAGATTATGTTCTCTGGATCGCCTATGTATTTTTCGGGTCTCTTTGGCTTGTAGTAACCCTGCCGATAACCGCTTTTGAAAGAAGGCTTGATGTTTTTGATACTCATGGACAAGATTCATCTAGATGCTGTATAAGTTTTCTTCGCTAAGAGAAAGCTTATCGACGTCACGAATTGGATGCAATTTCTTCCACCCTTTTGCAAAGCCGTTCTTAATGATCTGTGTATAGTAAGCAAAGGGGTACTTTGACTTTTCTGGGTTAAAGCTGCGCCAATACTTGATGAGGTCCATCAGCGCAAAAGCTATAACATCTTTGCGATCTTCCTCGTTCTTATACTTAAGTTTCTTCGACGCCTCGTTGGCCATCAGTTGAAACATTTCAACCGTTCTTGGTGTCAACTCATCACGATCTTTCGAGAGTAGTATCTCTTTTCTAAATTCTTCGGGGTCTACGTAGTTTGCCATTTTCTTTAGTTGACGCTTCCACTTGCGGATACTTTAGATTCTGAATCTAAAGCAGATAGATACGACTCAAAGTCATCAATAGTTTGGTCACAGATTTTATGAGATAATTGAGAATTGTCCTGAATAAAAGTCCTAAGATCTTTAAGACCGTATAGAATTTCTGTCACTTTGTCAGCAATCGCTGAAAGAACACCGTTTGTTTTGTCCGGCTTGTTATCGCTGGTCTTTGGGTTTGAATGTATATCCATCTCTGAATTATATACACCCGTTTCGTAAAGGTTCTTTCTTTCTAGGATGTCGATCAGTTCTATGAACTTCTTTGGGACTTTTGTGATCTTATCCCCAGAGTAGACTACTTCTACCTCATCGTTCTCCCCGCCTTTAGTATAGTCAACCGCTCGGATCATAATGTCTTGATCCTTTGCCGGCCCTGAATAGTCAGGATCAGTTACGCGGGCTCTTACGTACTCTTTTGCTTCTTTGATCCCTACGCTCGCGCCGTCTGTCTGATTCTCAATCTCTAAGTCGTTCCCCGGCTTTGCCTTGACCGACTTCTTTACGTTTTTGAGATCTGTTGGCTTTACTATGTCGGTCTTGCCGTCCTCGTCTTCAACTGTCACAGTTCGATTCGACTGTGTGTTTCCGACTATCGTTACTTTTTTTTTAGGTATTCGGCAGTATCGCCAACCCGGGTTCCTACTCCTTCTGATACTTCGACCATAGATCTTAACTGGGACTGTGTTTCTGAATAAGTTTTCTTGAGAGAAACGATCTCATCATTGATCGTTTCGATCAGACTTTTGATCTCTGGAGAATTGCGAACTGCCTCATCTTGAGATTCTAGAAGATCTTTTCTGCTGTTTAAGTAATCTATCGCCTCCATGTATTCTGCTTTCTTAGACTCAAGAATAGAAAGTTGTTTTTTCTCCGGAGTCATTAAGCTTTCAAAAGTAAGAGATAGATCATAGTTAACAAATTCTAATATACGATTCCTGGATTGGTACGCTGTGCAATTTGAGTGAAACAGATTTTCGTTCATCAAAGAATCAACCGTGTTGATGTGGACTTTTTCTCCGCACAGAAAGACATCGGCACGACGATTAGGATATGCTTTAGAGTAAATCGATTTGGCAAAGTCTATCTCCATGATAGATGACCAATTTTCGACGATCGTGTTGACTCCTCGCATGACGCTGATCTCTGAAGGGTTAAGCATTGCGGCTGAAAGATAGATCTTTCTAAACTCTTCGGGAGTTGTGACTCTTTCATTCACAGACACAGACAAAGTATTGTCTTCTTTTTCATTGATCGTGATCTTCTTATCTCTTGAGAAAATTTTGATCTGATTTTCACTGATCTCGACGTTTGGATGATTGATGAAATCTGCAAGTCCTAAGAAGCCTTCGGGCAAGTAAGATAACTTTGATTCATCCAGCGGATTCACTTGATCACCTTTCTTTTCAAAAACTTTACCGCTGACGACGAAAGTCTCCGATTCGTTTGTTACTAAGACCGGCGAATAGACTTTCTTTACGAAAGCATCGTTGCTGGTCGCTTTGATCTCAAAGTTCTTTGCCGATTCGAGAATGATGTTGTAAAGCTTTTTGATAGTAGGATCAAACACATACTTATTGAGTTTCTCGATCAACAAAGATCGTGAAGAAGCGGTACGAGTTGCTAAGTAGTTATCGATTTCAGGTTGGACCGTAGGCAAAAGATAGTTTGCTTTGGATACTTTTGCTTCATATACAGCTCTATGGATCTTAATGTCTTCCGCGTATTTGTTGGAATTTGCGGTCACAGTCTTGATGACCTTCTTTACAGCCGGCTCAAAGTCAAAAGGCTTAAGAGAATCGATGTACTTTTCGCAGACAATCCATTCTGGTTCCTTGACCAGCCTTTCGAGTTTTTCTAATACATATCTTAGAGGAAGATTTTTCGTAGTGTCGAGCTTCTTTAGCTCGGAGTAAGTCTTACGAACTCCCAAGTTGTTGATTGCAATGTCGGAGAACTCTAAAATAGCCCCCTCATCACTTAAAGAATTGATAAAGTCTTCGGCAATCACGCTTTCGATATTCTCCATCACAGATTGCGGAAGATTTAGAGTTGCATACTCGTTAAACTTAGCGATGGCTGTCTTACAAGAATCCAGGACCGCAGAAGCATCGCTCCTGCTCATAAGACTCTCTATTCTCTGTTTAAGATTTTTTGACATTTTTATGAAGATTATTTTTCTATTCTATATATTCCTAGTCTTTTTAGGAAAACTACATAAGGGCTTAACGAATTTTTATGACAGCATTTACTTTTTCCAAAGAAAACTTTGCCCCGGTCATGACATCTGTGACGCTATTATTCAGTATCAGAGTGTTATTGAAAACATTTATCTCTTCAACGATCGTACTTTCGGCCAAACCATCTCCTATGATTCTCATACCATTTGTGATAAGGCCATCTTGCACCAATTCTTGCGCAGTCGGATTAAGATTCTTTATGCGTTTGTCATCCAAAAGAGAATTTTTGTCTATGTCTCCAAAGAAAGAGCCTCTTTTTTCCAGAACATTGTAAGTGCTGGGGCTAAAGGAGTCTTCTATCTTAATCGTTATTCGTGTAGTGTTTGTCTTTTTGAACCCACTTCCTGTGTCAACTATTGTTCCGCCAATCACGGAACCTTCATTGTCGACTTTTGCCTGTATGACAGGTGGACTGAAAGGCACAGGTGTCGTGAAAGGCTTAGCATCAGGGCTCACTTGTATGAGATCCTGGGAATCATAAGCAATGCCGCCTTCAAAAACGACCACCTTTTCGACTCCCCCGCTCACATCTATTATTGAACGAATTCTTGCTTTTATGCCTGTGGAAGACACGATCTTGGTAGAAATGTTGTCTGATTCTATAACCGTAGCGTCTTCATCGAAAAATGGAATCACCCACTCATAGAATCCCGTGTTCTTTGTGTGAAAGACGATTGGTCTCCACTGTTCTTCTCCTTCTACTCTGTAATAAAGATTGACTTGGTTTATGACCCCTGTGCTGTTCCACATTATCGGAAGAGTCCCAGACGAAAAGAAAGAATCCAAGTGTAAGGGTGAAGTAAATTCAAGGAAATTAGTAATGACAAGTTTTTCTTTTGTTGGCTGTATCCGGAACCCAGATCCGCTAGACTTTTGATTCAATGATCTGTTTAGTATGAGCCTTTTGTCAGAGACGCTAGATGGTTGAGGAACTATCTCGACCATTCTGTTCGAATCTAGCCTAATTTTTGTTTGGTCAACCACAGGGAAGTAAGTTTCTATCTCAATAGCAAACTTAAACTTTATACTATTTTCTTCTTGATATGTGAACTCAAAGGTCTTTTCGATACCCAAGTCTTCAGAAAATCCGGCTTGGCAAGGGATCCTAAATCCTTTAAAGCTGACTGAAAAAACTTGCACTTTGTAAAAAGTCTCAAGTATCGCCTGCTGGATCTTAAAAGAATCGATCATGGTATCCGTTTCCACCTCTAGATCAAAAGTCATGGTTAGCGGCAAAGAGTTCAAAAAAGAATTGAATCTCTGCAATTCACCGTTGACTTCTCTGACGTATGTACCTCTTACGAACCTATGAGTCATAGCAGTCGTGTTGATCGTATTGCCCGTCAGTGTGACCACTCCTCTAGGAATGACATCGTAATTGCCATCGGCCATTCTAGGATGCTGACAGTCGCTCCAGTGCAGAAAGAAGTCTTGCAGAAAACGCTCGTCTCCTCCCATGTTTGGAAAGAAAGGAACCCCGATCGTCTCGACCACTAAATCCGAAAGAACATTCTCGTACTGTATCTTGCTGTTTAGCAGATTGATCAGCCCTACAATGACGGCCCGAGTGTGTACATTGTCTGTGTTGTACTTGTGAAGAAACTCCCTCATGTACTATATATCACGCGATTTTTTCGATCATTAGATTCGAGAATCCGGTGTTCTTGACGATCTCAACACGATAGTCAAAGATCTCTGTTGGCAGTTGTGAGTGGTTGATCACAAAGATGTTGAGATTCAGTTCTCTGCAAGTCTTGTGCAAGACTTTTAAGATATGATGAATCCCATCAGAGTCGATCGAAGAAAATATCTCATCGAGGTAGATTAAGTTCAGACCCGCAAACTTTGTCTTCATTAGACGAATCAGCGCGATCAACACCGCAAAGTCTACTTTTTTTCTTTCACCGGTGCTGAGCTGCTCCGATGGCACCTTGAAACCAAGGTGTTGGATCTCAACTTCAAACTCTTCGTTAAAGGAGACTCGATAGTCCATGCTTAGGTCTTGTAGTACTTTGCGAATCTCGATGTTTAGCACAGGGACGATCTTCTTAAGGGCTGATACCTTGACACCTTTATCGCCAAATATGTCTTCAATGATCTTATAGAAGTTGGCTTTTCTTTCTTCTTTGTCTTTTTTGAGAATAGATTCTTCTTTCTTGCCTGTACTTTGGTCTATGATGTTTTGTAAAGACTGGGTCTGTCCGCTGTCCTCTTGGTCCTCTTTGAGTTTTTTGACTTCTTCGCTGCAATTCAACGCTTGCGCAGCAGCGGAAGCTTTCTTTTGAGATAGCTCTCGGTAAACTGATTCTATCTTTTTCTTTCTATTGACCAACCCTGTCAGAGATTCATTGATTTTTTGAATAGCTTCTTTAGACTCTTGGTTCTTTTTTGTGTTTTCTTCTAATACGTGCCTGTGATGATCAGACGTCAAATCTCCTTCACAGGTTGGACATTTACCTCTTTCATAGAGTGATATCTTAGTCTGCGTCTGTCTTTCGACTCCACGTTGTTCGGATATGAGGTGTTCGCATTCTTTGATTTTTTGTTCAATTTCTTCGCTCTTTTCTTCTAGCAATGCGACTTGTTGATCAGCCTTTGAGATAAATTCTTGCAAGCTTTTGATTTTTGCAATGAGGGCCTTCTTTTTTTCTTCGCCGGCAGTCTTGAGCTTTTCGTTCAACATCTGCAACTCTCTTTCCGACGACTTGATGTTGTTTTCTAAAACAGAAAGTTCACGATCGATCATGTCGATTTCATCTTTCATACTCTTGATCTGATAACGAACTTTCCACTTTACTGCGCCTAAAACTTCAAGACCGAAAAGGCGATCTATGATCATCCTCTTGTCGTGGACTCCCATGTTGATAAAGCTCTTAAAATCGTTGATCGACAAAGAAACCATGTTGTTGAACACATAGTAAGGTACTCCTAAGATTTCTTCTTCAAGGAAATCTTGCATGTTCTTTTTTCCAGCTTGGTCGTATTCGACTCCGTTGATGTAGAGTCGAAAGAAGTTTGGAGCAATGCCTCTTTCAACGACAGCGACCGTTGTTGGATTTTTTTCAACTTCGATCTTAACGTATAGGCTGGAATTGAACCTGTTGGGAAGGTCCTTCATTTTCTTATTGTCAACTTTTCCATACAGTCCAAACTTAATTACGTCAGACATCGTTGACTTGCCAGCCCCGTTGCTTCCTACCACCAAATAGAAGTTTCCCTGCGATTGATCAAAAGAAACAGTCTGTGTATTGTTTCCGTAACTCCCAAAATTTCTCCAATCAATTCTCCGAATTTTCATACGATCTTTTTTCTTCTATGTCTCTTAGCGTTTCTCTGTAAAACTTTTTGCTGACCTCGGTCAATTTTTGCTTGACCGCTTCTGCGTAATTCAACCCTTCAATGTGTTTCTCGATCAACAGAATCATATTGATCTCTTCTCCTGCTGATTCGTCTTCTTCATCTTCCTGTCGATCTTCTTCTGTAGTGATGATGTGGTTGATCTTGCGGTACCCAACGAACTTTTCGGTGAAAGCTGAAAAAGGGAATTTGAGAGACCACTGCGGCGTGACCATGATATCGATGAAATTGTTGAAAAACAGATCTTGAAGATCTTCAATCTTTTGTTCGAGGACCCAGTCCAGCTTATATCTTAGAAACTTTGGAGACCTGCTGTTCTTAAACTCGTGTTCTTCGTCTTTCTCGATGTCATACAGCCAGACGCTCTTAACATTTCCGCTATCGGACCTCGTCAGCTCATACGGCGACCCTAACATTCTGATGTTTCTTTTTTTCTGTGCGTAGTGTATGTGGCCAGAGTAGACGCGATGAAATCCTTTGAATATCTCCGCTTCGTTACCTTCTTCGATCTTGGTGAACCTGTTGAACGATAGTCCTCGAATGTCGGTGTGGCAAAAGAGGACAGAAGCAGCGTTCTTTTCGTCCTCGATGATTCCTTTTATGTCTTCCTGATTTTCGACCCAGGGCAGAAAAAACATCTTCTTGGACCCAAACATTCTATGAGTAGGTTCTTGGAACACTGTTACGTTGGATACGGTCTTAAACACTCTCAACGAATTGATTTCGTTGGAATACTTCATAAAGATGTCGTGATTGCCGACGATCATATAGACGGGCATGATGTTTGCAATTTCTTCGAACAATGTTATGGCCTTGTTGAGGACATATAGATTGATCGACTGCCTTGAGTCAAAAACGTCTCCGCAGTGGACTACCACATCTCCAGGACGTCCCTCTTTCTTGATCAAAGGTATGAAGAACTCTCTAAAGTAATCTTCTATGATGTCCATCCACTCACGAGAGTTCGAGCGAACTCCCAGGTGTGTGTCAGATATCAGCCAGATGCGCTTGACGTCTTTTTCTTGCATACCTAGAACAGACGACGTATCTTCTTCTTCTTAAAGATGGCGTACTTTTGATCAAGCTCACGAAGAATCTCTTCTTTGTGCGACGGAGAAATCTCTTCGTACAAAACTTCGTAAGACATGCTCATGAACTCGGCGATGTTGACGAATTTTTCGATCGCGGAAGAAGTGCCATCGACTATAAGTCGGTCGACAAAATAGTAGAACACACGAGCTGTGTCTCCGCGTGGTACCTTTTTGACCTTGCTGTATTCTTCATAAAAGTCTGATTTCACAAAGATTTCGTACAAGTCTTTTTGCATCTTGCTCTCGATGTATTCGTCAAAAGCATCTCTTGGACGATGGACTTCGTTGATCTCGATCTTGCCAAAAGCTTCGAACTCGACCTCACCGGTATTGTACTTGTTGTTGAATATCTTATCTTCTTTCATCATTCGGTTATGATCGACGAGTCCGGGTCTTCCATGATTCTCATGTAATCATAGTTGATCAAAAACTTTCGTCGTGAATTTTTATAGCCATCGTCGCGGTTTGCGATCAGCTTAAGTATGTACTCACGGTTTGCGTGCATGATCTCGTCTTGTATGATACCAAACATAGCATCGACCGTATGTCCTAAAGCAGCAGATTCAGAGATGTTAGTCGCATTTAAGTCGGTGGAGCCAAACCCCGATCTATTGATCTGCGTAGCGGTCACGATTGCCCAGTCGTTCCTCATCGCCATCGCTCTTAAGTCTTCTGCAATCTGTTTGATCTTCATGTACATGTTCTCAGAATTAGGATTTCTCCAGTTCTTTAGGATGTTGATATAATCAAGTATGATCACCTTAAACTTAAGACCTTTGGTCTCTTCCATCTTTTGAATATACCTCTCGATGTCAGGTACTCCCGCAGAAGAAGTCGGAAATTCTTTGACATAGAGTTTGCCCGGAACCTGCAGGCTGTCGTATCCTACTTGAGACAAACGTTTCTTCATCATGACCCTGTCTTCGGCTGCCTGCGCATACTCACGCATGCTGATGTTTAATAAGTTGGCGCCCAGACGCTTAACAAGTTTGCGATCGCGCATCTCTAAAGAAAGGACTGCGGTATTGTAACCCATTCTTACACTGTTTGCCGCAAGATTAGCAAGCCAGATCGAGTTGTGACTAAGAATACCGTTTGTATAGTAGCGACGATTTTCATCACACAACTGTAAGTCATACATGTTTTCTTTTTCAGCAGTCTTTCTGACCCACTCTACTTCATCATCTCCGCTTTCTGTGTATACGAAGTCATTTTTCTTTAGATCTTTGACGAATTCTTCAACATACCTTCCGTCTAGTGTTCTTTTAAAAAGAACGTGTGTATCAGCACACCTAAGAAATCGGCGTTTTGTCTTAACTTCCCAGACAGTGTATTCAATAGTTTTTCCGACAGCTTTAATGTCAGACCAACCGGTATCGGTCAGCACTTCATACTCTTCTTGACCATCGCCAAACGTATACGTCTCAATGAACTTTTTGTATGGCCGTAGGTCTTCTTCTTTGAGTACAAACATTATTGACTGTTTAGATATTCTATTCATTGGAGAAATGAAAATTTATACTTAAATCTGGGGTTTGGCTCCTTCTTCTAAGCAACGATTATGAAAGTCGCCTACTTTAATCTTTTCGATTAAGCCGGTTTTTTTGTTTCTAATTGTGATTTCTGTCTCATAAGAATGACACTTTCCTATTTTCATCTCCCCGATAAAACAGAACAGTGCTTTCGAATAGAATCCTCCCCCGAGAACCAAGTCAATGTAAGGTATTCCTGTGCTGAAAGTATCAGCGGTTGGCTGTAAGTGTGATTCAGGATCAAAGAAGTCGAGGCCTTCATCAAATCCAAACTGTATGTTGTTGCGCTCGGTAATGATGTTCTTAGCGTTCTGCACAACGTCTTTGACGTTGTCGACGTTGACCTTGGTCGTCTTTAGGTAGGTTATGAGATCCAAGACAGAGATGTCGAGGTTCTTATACTCAATCCAGGATTCCGCCGTCTGTTGAAGCCATTCTTCGTCGTATTCATTCAGCCTAACATCGAAAATGCTGTCGATCTTTGACGCTGTGATTTCTTCTTGGACTCCTTTGACCTTTGTCAGCTCGATGAGCTGGGCTTTGGAAGGAATCGTTGAGTATTTTTCGACGAATTCTTTGGTGATATCGTACACCTTTTTGATATCTTCTGACTCAAAGAATCTGTTCGATACTACATCGATCAATTCCTTTCTGTGCAGGAGATAGTGATAGAATATCTTTTCTAGGTGTACTGATACCATTGTTTTATTTATATACTTAGATTAAACATTTGATCTTGACCAGGGATTCTTTGTGATCCTATATTGTGTTTCAACCTTCTTTCCAAGAACAGTTCCAGCTGTTTCTATGAAATTCGAAGGACAATCTTCTGGATTGGAAACATAATCAAGAAAACCTTGTAGATCTTTGATCGTTCCCAATCCATCTTTCATAAAAGGCCAAACATCACTAGCAGTAAACGGCTGTTCAATGCGCCCTTCTTCTTCGAGATTAATGATCAGCATGAAAGTCAAGTCCTCATGAGTAGGAAATCCACTCATTTCTTTGTACACGCCCAACGCGTACTTTATGGGCAGGAGTCCACGATCGGTTCTGTTCATTCCTCAACGCTATCTAAGATATCGCCAACGATCTCATCGTCTTCGATCTGATTGACGTCTCCGATATTTGGCAGCATGAACATTTTCTTAATCACCTTTTCGTCAAGGTCTCGGAGCACGTCCTCGGTTATGACGCGTGGAGTGAAGAGGTCTTGCGGCTTGATTTCTTCAGCAAGATGCCTGACCGCGATTGATCTTGAAGTTGGTCGGTCCTCAAAGTAGAGAACAGTCTCTGTACCGTCGTCGTTCATTTTAACAAATCTCGTTGCTTCCACTATACTTTTTTTCTCGTGATTTGGCACTGCATACCACTTATCGAAGTCTTTTTGGCTGATCAGCTTGCCTTTTTGGATTCCACAGTTCTCCCAGTTGATGAATTGCTCTAGTCCAACGTAAGGATTCATTCCTTTGTAGAAGCTGATGTGGAACTTAATAGGAAGAGGGCGGGCAAAGCGATTCTTAGCCGGCTTTGAAGTGACGATAATGCCGGTCTTCATCGGAAAACCGTTGGAACCTACTTCTCCTTCTTTAAGACCTGCTTTGGACAGCTGGATTATGATTGACGCGTTATAGATCGCTCCTCCACCACCGGAGATAGTCTGGCCCGGAATAAAAGATCCGATAGAGGCATAAGTGTGGTTCGTAAAGATGAAAGGGATCTTAAATTCTGCGAGATCGGTCGTAATGACGCGGAACAACGAACGCAAGTCTTGTTGTTTAGTCATGTCTTTCTTTTCGCTTCCCGAAGCAGCATCAGCGCGTTCTTTTGTCGTGGCTAAGTTTCCTAACGAGTCGAGAACGAGTAGAATCTTAGGAAGCTCGACACCTTTGTCTTTGGCTTTCTTAAGTTGATCACAAAGGTTTGTGACGAAGTGACGAACTTCCAGTGAGGTGCTTACTGGTTGGTAGCGAACTCCTTCAGGATCTATTCCGAAGTTTTTCATAGTGTCTTCGTCGACCGCAGCTTCAGAATCACAGTAGATAATGTGATATCCCATCTTTTGAGCTTCCCTGCAAGCATTAAGAGTCAAAAATGTTTTGCCAGTTCCGCTTTCTCCGGCAAAACATATCGATCTCGAGTTAGGAATTCCTCCAAACAGTGATCCTGTCAGCTGGGCGTTCAACATGTAATTTCCGGTCGGTATGTGTTCATCGATCTTGGAAAAAGTGTTTTGAGTTATGATCGACCCTTTGGGGTTGATCTTTGTAAGTGCTGAGTCTAAGTCAGCAAAAGAGAGTGTTTTTGACATATTAGAAAAGTTGTGTTCTTACGATGAGTTCTGGAGAGATTGGCGGAAGACCAATCGCCACTATAAAACGATTAAGCGGGTCTATGATGCATTTTGCGAATTGCGTGTCGTAGTCGACGGGCGGAGCCACTTCAATTGGATAGTTTCCTGGCAAGTACGCAAACACATTTTCTCCGCCATCGTTATTCTTTGCGTAATAGTACCTAACTTTATCCCCGCTTTTGATTAGCTGATACTTGTTTTTCCACTTGCTATTGTTGATTATGAAATTGTGATAGCCAGCCGCACGAACGTGCATAGGACAGTGATCGTTAAACACAAGCTTGCTACGATCGTCGGCGATGCCTTTCTCGTAGTCACTGATGCTTGAAGACATCGACACATTCTCTACATTATCCAGCATGAATGCCTGTTTTTCTTTCTTTAGCATATCAGCAAACTTCCTGATGTTTAGCTTGCCTTTTTCCTTGAAAATAATCTTTAGAAGTTCTTTCATCTTTTTTCTCGCAAACGCAGGAGTCGACGACTGTACGATTTCCACGCCTTTCGCATCAATCTTTTGTTGTTCTTGGTAAAAGATGCCGTCTCCTTTGCCTGATTTCCAGGCTTTGTCCATCACATATTTCTTTTTCTTAAGAAAGATTGCTGAATAAGAAACCGTCTCAAGTTCAAGATCTTGTATGTTCTCTGTGCCTGACGATTCTGCGTATTTCTTAAACGAAGTCGTTAAGTATTCGTTCAGTCTATTCTTATAGATACCGTGAATCAACTTGATTGGGTCTTCTTTCCAGTCACAACCAGCGACGACTTCTTCAAAAGTAACATAGCAGCTGTCGGTGTCTCCATAGACTGCCACGTCTTCTGTGATCTTTTCCACTTTGGTCAGACCCAAAATCTCGTGCAATTTCTTGTCTTTGTGCCAGAACTCATTAAAGTAACGATTAGTTATCTTAGAGACAAACTTAATCATTTCTTGCCCTTGCAAAGTGATAGCCTCTGCTACTTTTACATTGTAGCCGACGAAGTAAGGGGACGCGGTCGCTCCATAGACAGAATTGATAAAGATCTTAATCGCTTGCTCTTCGTTCAACTTGCGATTCATCAAGTTTGTTAGCCTAATGATCTCTGCTTCTACCTCTTCTTTGCTTGAGCTGCCTGGATCTATCTGGCTATACTTCATTTAGTTTTTTGCGTTTCTTTAATCATTTCTTATCCTTCTCATATCCTTTATCAAGGTGTTGGGAACATTTTAGACTATTCCGCTTTTCCGATGATCATCTTAGTGTCTGACTCGATGGAGTGGAATATCAGTCGATCGTCAGTCACATAGACCATCACATCCTCGCGGTCTAAGTAGGAAAACTGGTTCTTATAGACCGAGATCGAAACTTCAGAATCTGTGTTGTCAATCGTTAAGAGGTTTAGATTGAAGCTCTTGCCCGATGCGATTACGTTTCCACCTTTGACTTTGATCGTCAGAAGCTTTTGGTCGGCATCCATGCTTGATAGGCTGTTGATCTTTGCCTGCATTTCTTTTGTGAGGACAAAAGAAACTTCTGCAGCAGAAGAATCAGCAATACGATCCATCATCTCGTCGGATATGTAGTTGAACAATCTCAAGCTTGCACACTGAAAGTTGATGTCAAGCGACTCATTCTTGAGATTGATGTCGGTCCCAACGTTTCCTTCTGCAGTAGATTCTTGATGTAATTCAAAATCGATGGCTCCGCTGCCAAAATGAGTGAACGCTTTCATCATACGATCCACAGAATATAGACCGATCTTAACTGTGTCCAGGTCTTCGGCTTGATCAAAGATCCCTGACAGTTCGATTTTTGAAGACTTTACGACAGACCTCTCTGGAGTGTGTGTCTTGGCCTTAAGACATCCTTCTTCAATTTCCAGCAAGAGGCTCGAAGATATTGATGAGAATTTCTTTAGAAAGGAGGCAAGGTCTTCAGAAGAATTGAGTTGAAGTGTTTTGACGTTTTTCATTGAGTTTTGTTTGTTGTTTTATTCATTTGGTTTGACATAGTTTTATATGATCTGGTCGATCATCCCGTACTTAAGACATTGCTTTGCGTTCCACCAGACGTCTTTTGCGAGTATTTGATCAATGTCTTTTGCGGTTATCTTAGTCTTTGATATGTACCAATCTTTGATCGTCTTCATGATTGCATCATTGCTGATCATATCGTCTTTCATCTCGGTGTACTTACCCCAGACTTCTCCTCGCATCTCGTGCACAAGCATGTAAGCGTTCTTTCTCATGAGTCTCTTAGAACCCGCAGTCGACATGAAGGTCGCTCCAGACGCAGCGCACCCTTCAACGACCGTTACGACTGGTGTGATAGAAGATATTCTTTCGATCGTGTCAGCAATCGCAAAAGACGAGAAAACTTCTCCGCCGTGTGAGTTTATGTGCAGCCAGATCGGTGCAGGTGTTCCAATTTCTTGCATTGAAGAGAAAGCGGTCGGCGCCTGTCTCATTGATAGGTCAAGAAGCGTGCGATTTAAGAGTAAGGCTGACTTTTCTTCAATGCTTCCGTAAAACCATATATGGTCTCCAAGAACTGATATGTTGGGGCTGATTTGGTAATCTTCTTCGTTGCGACTGTTTTTTGTCATTTGACTAATCTTCTTCTTCATTTTCTGCGTTTTGATAGACTTCTATGCCGTCGATCTCATCTTCTTCGGAAAACAAGTCAAAAGAAGATGACACGCGATTTTGTGTTGCTCTCTTCATTGCAGTATCTTCCATCTTTCCAAAATCATTGAGAGCCTGTGTTAGTTCAACTTCTTGTTTCTTGAGCTCTTCTTGCAATTCTTTGATCCTCTTTTGAGTTCTCGTCAGTTCTTCTTCTGTCAAAGATTTTAGCAGTATCGAGTCGAGCCGGCGACGAATGTGTGTGTGTTCTTTTGTTAGATCCGATAAGAATTCATCGACTTCTGTGTCTTTTCTCATCTTGCCTTTCGACGATAGCATGAACATGAGATATTTTTCTTTGTAGATCAAGAAAAGCAATTCGTCTTCGTTCAGCTTCTTAAAGTGTTGGATCCTACGTACTCTTAGATCAGCTAATCGATAGCGGTAGTCGTTGATGTAGTCCTCAATGCTGTTGTATTCCAGGACTAAGCCGTCTTTGACAAAGACAGGCGTTTCGGTGATCAGCATCTTAGTGCTCTTTTCGATTCTCGCCAAGAACGATTCCCATTCATCTTTCTTTCCATTGAACTGCAATAGAATGTCGATGTTGGTAGATGAATTGTTGGTCATTCTTACCGTGTAGTTGTCTAAGATTACTTCCAACTTCTTTAGAAAGCTGCCGTACTTCATCAGAGGAGGTAGGTCTGTCACACGAACGGTCTTAGCGGTCTCGTTCACATGTACGACTCCATCGATCAACCAGGTTTTGCTTAGACCGTTGTACCTCTTCACGGTTCCAGAGAAGTTCTTAAACTTAGGAAGAATCTCTTTGGACTTTCCATCGATGAACTTTTGCACATCTTCAAGATCCCTGGGCAGAACGGTAGTCTTATAGCCAACCGCTATTCCAATAATCATATTCGTCAAGCCGATCGGTAAATCCAGCCAAAGAGGATCCCAGCCCCCTTCTTCGTTTTTTTCGTTAAGAAATTCGCTCTTGCGAATTATATCAGCGATCTTTGGATTGATCTTGACAGAAGTATAGCGGGCAGCCGATGCCTCTTGGTTGATCGGAGTCCCAAAGAATCCGTCGCCTAGAAGTAGCTGATCACTGTTGCCAAAAGGACGAGCAACTTTGTTGATCGCGCCAATCAGCGATTTGTCTCCGTGGTGATAGCCATCGGATATGCACGATCCGACTAAAGAGATCGTCTTGTTGTAGTTATGAGGAGCATTTAGGACAATGAATCTCTGTACATTCGTCAAAGAATCGTAAAAACTGGGTATGCCACGGTTTTCTAAGACATAAAGTGCATAATTTCTGAAATTAACATCAATCTGTTTAGAGATGTTTAGCGGATAAGTCTTATTCTTCACTCCAATTGTTTTGTTTGAATTATATTCTCAAAAGACATAAAGTTCTTACAAAAAAGAAGAGGCCTAATGCCTCTTCTTTAAGAATCTATGAATGCTTCTTATTAGTCCTCGTCGTCTTCGGGAGCTTCTTCTTTCTTTTCGTCGTCGCCGTTAATGTCAAGGTCGAGATCTACTTCGTCTTCTTTAGGCGTCTCCGGTTCTTCAGTCGTCTCCGGTTCTTCGGTCTTCTCAGGCTCTTCGGTCTTCTCCGGCTCTTCGACGTTATTTTTGACTAGATCGTCTTCTTCAGAAATCTTTGTTTTGTTTAGCTCAGTGATGAAATCGCCGAAGTTTTTTAGATGTTTCATATTTTTTATTTTATTTATGATTACTTGAGTGTAAGTAAGTATTTCAGCTTTTGAATATCAGCAACGATCTCGTCTTTGATGTTGTTCAATTCAGCATCTTGTTGCGCCATAAAGCTGTTGTTCATAAAGTCCTCGAAAGCTTCGATGAACGATTCGATCTTTAAGTTGTCGTAGTCAGCAAAAGTGATCTGCTTGACACCGCCAAACTTGGGGCGCTGATACTTTCCGCTATACACCTCGATAAGTCTATCGATCCTGTCTCCTAATGATTCATATATTTCACCGAAAGCATTGTGCTCGGCGTACGATGTGGTCTGCCAGTGAAGGACTTTCAGCTGTCCTTGGATCTGTATTGAGTTAGCAAGTAGTTCCTTTTCCATTGTATGTTTTGATTTATGTGTCTTTTAATTGACATTGAAGCTTTCTGTTAATTTAGTCGCATTAGATGCTTCATTCAAGAAGCTTTCAAATGTATGTATGTGTTTCATAGTTCTTTTTTTAGTCTAAGACTCATATCTTATTTACTATATATCTCGCCTCTTAAAAGTCAAAAAACCACCGCCGGTCAGTCTTTAGACCTTGCCTTCTAGCCAGCGTTTTCTTTTGTCGCTGCTTGCGCCGAACGCGATGTCGATGTACTTGGCGGACGAACGGTCCTGCCTTACTTTGAACATCTTCCTCTCTCCCATGATCAGCTGCCAGTCCTCTACGCTGAGAGATCCTAGACCTTTGAGGTAGCGAACACCCTTGAAAGACGCTCCGCTCTTCTCAAACGCCGACCACTCTTGCAACGAATAGAAATACTTTCTACGATTGTTCACCTCGGCTGAGACCAGTGGAGTGATAAGGATGTTGAGCTTCCCCTGCTCGATGACCTGTGGGAACCACTTATAGAACAGGTTGATCACCAACGACGCGATGTGGCCGATTCCGTCGGGGTCCCAGTCGGTCGCAATTGCGACGTTCGCAAAAGTGCACTTACTTCCGTCACGCGGCTCAAGATTAAGGATGTTCATCAAGTCGATGATCTCTGCGTTTGATCCCAGGTCGGCGACACTTCTAGCGTTCTTAATCTTGCCTTTCAGCGAGTAGACGGCGTCGACTCTTGGGTCCCTCTTCTGTAAGATCGATCCCATCGCGGAACTACCTTCTACGATGAAAAGAGTTCCTTTGCTGCCCGACGGCGGAAAATACTTGTCGCTGATCTTTTTGGCAGCGGCCCTCTTCTTGCTCTTAAGAGCGTTCATATCGTGCTTAAGATTCCTCTCATCGATCTTTTTCTTCACCACTTCGTAGAAATCGCTGCGAGGTATGTAGTGCTGCAACTTCTTGTGGAATTCTTTCTCTAGTATTGGCTGGATCTCCCAACGTCCTCCTGCGTAACGAGTCTTGTTTTGGTCGCCGAACTTGACAAGCTTAGGAGGTAAGTTCAGCACCAAGAAAGTATCGTAAAAGTGGTGAGCCAGCGAGTAGTCGAATATCTCGTTGACCCAGTCCAAGAAGATCTTTTGATGTATTCCTGTGCAGATAGCTCCGTTGATGAACGATGCGCTAGCGCCGTTCTCGTGCTTTTCCCAAGCAAAGAACAGTCCGCTCTTGTTCTTAAAGCAGACAGCGTTGTCGGGAATGAAAGGCGTTGAAAGGTCCATCTTTTGGCCGTCATAGACGAATTCGATCTCTAAGTTGGATATCGTGGGATCTTCTTTCTTTAAGAACTCCCGAAATATGAACATCGTGTGAAGGTATTCACGGTCCCACTTGCAGTTCTTGAATACTTCTTTTCGTGGGACGTAAGTGACAGAGGTCCCAGTGGCCTCGTCTCTCTTTTTAGGGCGAGAAGACTCTTCGCTCTTGACGAATTTTTTCCAAGCGACTTTATAGTTGACTTCGCTGTTCACCGTTTCGATGGCAAACTCATCGGACATCATGTTCACAAGAGCGGCACCTACACCGTTCGTCCCGATGAGGTTGTCCGTGGAGCCTTCGTTGTAGAAGTTCGAACCTGCTCGTAGCATCGACATTGCGGTCTCTACGTTCGACTGGTCCGTCTTGGAATTCTTTTTCTCCGCGTTAACGAAACCTCCGCCGGTGTCTGTGACTGTGACACGGTTGGACTTGGAGTCGATCTCTACGCGGATCTTAGGCATCTGCCCTTTCATCCTCTTAGCTTCGTCAAAAGCATTATCGACGATTTCGTTAAGCATCTTATAGAAGCCGACCGACACTACTTTCGTCTTTTCAACAAGACGTTTGTCTTCTACGATCTGTACTTTCTCTTCGGAGTTCTCGATCGACCCCAGCCACATCGTAGGTCTTAGCAGGACGTGCTCCAGCTCACTGAGTGCAACGATTTCTTTGTTGGAATCTTGAGGATTGTTTTTCTTGGCCATTGTGACTTTCTATGTAACCGGGAATAAATTGCAGTATTTATATTATCTATTAGGAAAAAGTTCTGTAGAGGTCATCCACAGAACTTTCGATTTATACTGGATTCTTTTGTTGTTGTCAAGCCAAAAGATCCGAATACAGCATGATCTTCACACCTTTGCTTTGTGCTGTTTTCATCTTGTTGCTCGATGTGTTGAGGTCGTCGACGAAAAGGACTTTTGCATCTTTAAGACCTGCGTGATAGTAACCTTTGGACTTCGCAAGAGCCGCGAATTCCTCCTTGGTCTTGAAGCCAAAAGCTTTGGGAGATCCTGTACATTCATAAGGTATTGCGTCTTCGGCGATTTTCTCAGGAAGCGTGATCCTTATGAACTGACTTAATTCTGCGACAGCTGATTCATAGATCTCACGCTTTTTCTCTCCCGGACCGAATCCCGAGATGACCGCCTTTTCCAGGCCTGAGAAGTTGTGCTTGGATCCAGAGAGCATGTTGCCTACTTGTTTTGCGGAAGACCACCCCATTCCTGGAAATCCCAACATAAGAACGATTTCATCAGGTCTAAGTTCTTTGATCTTTTCAATCTCTTTAAACATATTCTCAACCGTCTTTCCAGGCTTAAGATCGCTGTTTGCGTAGAGTTGTTCGCGAGTAAACTTGGAGGGATTGAGTATTTCTACAGCAGATCGATATCCCGCTTTCCAGATCTGTCTTATCATCGATCCGCCTACTCCGTCGAGTTCCAGCTGCGCGACTCCTTGGGCAAACATGTTGAAAGCGACGTTTTCACAAGTCGGATTCTCGCACATGAGGTGGATTCCTCGTAGCTGTAGGGTTTCTCCGCATTTGCAGTGTGTTGGGACTTGCAAGTCGGATTCTTTGCCTGCGACTACCACTCTTGTGATTTGCGGTATGATGTCTCCGGATTTTGCGATCGCAACAGTGGCTCCTGGGTAAGCTCCTTTTGACCTGAGGTAGCCGTAGTTGAAGAGGGCCGCTCTTGAGACGGTGGATCCATCGAGATCGACGGGATCCATCACGGCGACCGGTGTGACCTCGCCGGTTTTTCCGTACTGCCAAGAGATCGATAGTATCTTGGTGATCGTTTCCTTAGGTGGAAACTTGATAGCAACTGCCCAGTTGGGATCGTGTGAGTTTTCGCCAAGATTGGGGCGCATGTCGTTGGGTGCCTTGATTACGAAACCATCGAGCTGGTACTCACATGTATTCGTGCGGTAGTCGAGCATCTTAGCGTAAGCATCTTCGAATTGACCGGGCAAACCACCTATGTAAGAAACATATGGATGAAACTTAAAACCTGGTAAGTTTGGGTTTGTGTAGACGATTCCTTCGTCGGAATGAATCTTGACTTCCAACGGAATGAAGTCCAGGTCCCGTAGAACCTCTTGTGTATTTTCATCTCGGTTTAGAACGCCGGCAACGTAATTGCGAGGATTCTTAAACTCAGAATACTTTTCGTTGAATGTAGATACCTTGATTACTACTTCTCCGCGAACCTCCACGGTTCCTAAGATACCTATGACCCGTGGAAGATTGTGTTTTACTTTGTCGGTGATGTCCCTGCCTTTTGAACCTGAACCGCGAGTAAGCACCTGTAACAAGTCACCGTTCTGGTAGATTGCGTTGGCGGCGTTACCGTCGTACTTAGGACTGATCTCAAAAGAGGCTCGGCCGATTTTGTCCATCCATGATTGTGCTTGCGCGGTAGGAGGATCGCCAGCAAGAGTTGCCTGAAATTTGGCAAGAGAGAGCATTGCTGATGGGTGAGAATACTTTGCTTTACGGTCATCGGCACCTACGATGTAGGGAACGTTGGATCCTATTGAAAGCAGGTCGGCTTCCAGCCTGTCGAATTCATCATCAGTAAGAATTGGCGAACCGTTGTAGTATGCCTCCTTGGCAGCCATGTAATGCTGTTCTAATGTATAACGATGGTCCATAATAAGTTATATGTAAATATAACCAAAAAAATGATTGTTGTAACTCTTTTTAAGAAAAGTTATTAACAATCAAACATATTCACTGGCGATCGTGGATATCTTTTGTAGCTCGGCACATTTTTCGTACTCCTCGGTTTTTTCATAGATCTTTATGAGACAGTTCACGGCCTCAAGATAGTCTTGTGAGTTTTTAGTCTTGACTATTATATCGCTGTCCTCGAATAAAATCTTTTCTTTGATGGCTTTTTTCTTGGCTTTTACAATGAAGGGGTACATTTTTTTCGTATAGAAATCCACGTATTCCTCATCGTCTATTTCGTCTTCTAAAGTTGGATTGAATATCCATTCTTCTTTCATTCTCGGAGAGAACAACGCAGAGCCGTCTGGACCGTAGATTCCTAAGCCTTCGTTGTTCATGCTCGATGTTATCAACATGGTTTGCAAAGAGATGAGAAACCCACAGTCAACTACCTCGGCTGTGTAATTTTGGTCTTCTTCTTCCATCAAGTCCCATTCGGCAGGAAGCTGCTGGACCGGGACTACTAAGACTTTTCCTCTTAGAGCTACCTGAAAGACTCGAGATGCTATATCGTTCAGCGGTCCCGATTTGAGGTCTTGTTTATAGATCACCCAGACAGGACCTATCTTAACGGGCTCGATCCACCCATCTACGATAGAGTTAAGCTCTTCGAGAGTGAAAGTCTTACTATTAGGAGAGACTGTCTTAACCCGTGCTTCTTCTGTGATTAGTACTGCCATATTCTATTTATCCTTCATAGTTTTTCCATGTAAATAAATTCATCGCAGTTGTCATCCTTCACAACTAACACAGTCTGGATCGGTCGCACGGGCTGCGATGTCTCCGCGAAGAACGCTCTCGGTCCTCATGTAATAGAGAGTCTTGACTCCCTGTTTCCAGGCCTCCATGTGTATTTGGTTGATCCATTTAGGCTCGGTGGACGCAGGAAATGCCAAATTCAACGAGACCGACTGGTCAACGTATTGCTGTCTGACTCCGGCTTGACGGACCAGGTCTAACTGATTGATCTCTTTAAATGTCCTAAAAACATCTTTAGGAGAATTACTCTTGGACATTTGTATTTCATCGAGACCCTGGGTCTCGATGATTTTGCCGTCGAGATACACCCACTCATTGAGGTAGTCCAAGCCTTGAACCGATCCGCCGTCGGCCAAGATCTGGTCCCATACTTCTTTAGTGTTCTTGCCGATCTTCTTAAGAAACCTCTCCAGCTCCGGGTTCTTACGGATGAAAGTGCCCTTCGCGGTCTGTTCGGTAAATACATTTGCGGCCCACGGCTCAATGCCCGAGCTGACGTTCCCGCTGAGCTTGGAGTTCGACACCGTCGGAGCGATCGCACGCAGGTGTGTGTTGCGATAGCCGGTGTCTCGGCACCACAGAGGCTCACCGTACTCCGAAGCCAGGTCGCGACTGGCCCTCTCGCTTTCGATCTTCATCTGTGAGAAAATCTTTCGAGTCTCAAACTGGGCCTGTAGTCCTTCGTAAGGAATTCCTTTCTGCTGCAAGTATGTATGCCAGCCTAAGACTCCTAGACCAAGGGCTCGACCTTTCTCGGCCGATCTTACGGAATTCTCGAATCCTTTCATGTTCTTGGCTCGCTGTATGAACTCTTCAAGGACCCCGTCGAGAAATATTGTTGAAGTATAGATCAAGTCGGTGTCACGCCACTCATCGTACTTGGCCAGGTTCAGTGAACTTAGACAGCAGACGAATGAGTGTGACTCGTCGGTGTGTAGAACGATCTCGCTACAGATGTTGGTCATAAAGACCTTGAGACCGTTCTTCTTGTATGAATCGGGGTTCTGTTTGTTCACATTGCCTTTATACATGATGTAGGGCTCACCGGTCGCTTTGCGCTTCTGAAGTAGCTTGCCCCACTTGCGACGAGCGTCCGGGTCTCCGTCTTGCAATTTTCTCATGAACTTATCTCCGACGACTGCACATTGGTGCATGTTCAAAGATTGACGATTGACGTCTCCTTTGGGCTCTCTGATCTCCAGCCAGCTCTCGAAGTCTTTGTGCTCAATGTTGATGTTGGTGCTCGCGGCTCCCCGTCGGACTGCGCCTCGGTTCGTCGCCAGGATCGTCGAGTCGTATATCTTGCAGAAAGGCACCACTCCGTCTGAAGTCCCATTTCCTGTGGTCTTGGATCCGGCCGGCCGGATCTGGTTGATGCAGATGCCGACACCTCCGCCGTGCTTGGCCAGCATCATCAGCTCAAGGTTTTTTGAGCCGATTTCTTGTATGCTGTCGCCGACGTCGATTCCAAAGCAAGATATCGGTAGGCCTCTATCGGTCCCAGTGTTTGAGAGTACTGGACTGGCTAAACACAACCAGCCTTTCCAGACATAGTCGAAGAATTTCGATGCCAGGTGCGGCTTTCCTAGACGTCTGGCGACCGTCGTGCAGACTCGCCAGTAAGCGTCTTTTGGCTTCTCTCCTTCTAGTAAATAACCTTTGGATATCGTCTTGACGTAGACTTCAGTGTTTGACCACTCTGGGAAGTCCACTCCCAGGACCCACCCTTGTTCTTCTCCCCAATTCTTCATATGTCTTGTTTCTTTTGTTTATTCTTAGAACCAGCTGTCGGCGTCCCAGTTTTCTCCTTCATTGGCTTTGCTGTAATCAGTAGGCCTCATAGCGAAGAAATCCGTGTGCGTGACGCCGCCCGTGAGATGATAGAACCAGTCGAGCTTATTGGCCCTCTTCTTATCGACTTCGAAATAGAAGTCCCCACCTGGATATGGGTTGTAGCCAAGATCAGCAATTTTCTCGTTAGTTCTTTGCTTAATGAATTCTTTTAAGTCAGACGACTTTAAGTTTTCTAAATCACCTTGCTCAAACATCTTATCAATGAACTTGAGTTCAAGATCAACTACCAGTTTTGCTGCTTCTTCAATCGCTGGCCTGCATTCTTCTAACAGATCTGGGTATTCTTCGCACATGTGTCTAAACAACATACAACCCATCTTAGAATGTAGAGACTCGTCGCGCACGCTCCACTTCATCTGCTGGCCTACGCCTTTGAGAAGATTGCGCATCTGAAAAGAATACAAGACAGCAAAGGATGAGTACAGAGAAACTCCTTCGGCAAAAGCTGAAAAGATCGCCAAGCTACGTCCTACCTCGATCCTGGCTTCAGGACGGTCGCGGAGATCTGCTGGCGTCCAGTCGGCCGTAGTCGACGTCAAAAGCTCAAACTTTTCTTTAGTAGCGGGCTCGTGTAGAAAAGCCTCGAAATCTTCAAGACCCAGTGTCTCGTTGAGGTATGAGTAAGCGGTTGCGTGAATCGTCTCTTGAGATCCAAACATCATAGCCATCTGTCGGATCTCGTGCTTAGGGAACCAACGAGTCACCATTCCAGTCCAATAGTCGGACACCGCACACTCAGTCTGTGCAAAGCCGAGCAGTATGTTTCCTACCAGGTTTTTTCGTGTGGCTGAAGGTGTTCGTTCCAATCTTTGACGTCCCCTTGCATCGGAATTTCAGTATGCAGCCAAAATGCTTGGGCTTGCGGAAGCCACCCTTCTGTATAGTACACAGGGTACTCAAATGGCTTATAGGGCACTCTTTCTGTGAAAAGTCTACTCATATTTCCTTTTAGACTATATATTTTTTCAGCTTCTCTATTTCCTCTTCGATCTCTAGATATTCTTTCTTAGCGGCTTTTCTCTTGCCGTAATAGTCGGCCAGGATTGTTCTAAAAACACTGTCTTGGTCTTTCTTAAAGACCGCTCCCGAAGAACATTTGATAAATTTTTCGGTATCGACGGTTTCGATCTTGTCCACATTGCGGAGGTATGACTCGGGTGATATGTTCCACTGTCGCATGATCGACGGATACAGTGAAGCAAAGTCGAACGAGGCCACCCATTCGTAAAGTCCTGTCTTGGGCTCAACGACGAATGCTCCTTCGTAAGCCTCGCGTTTCTTGGTCATTCTCTCGGTCTTGGGAAAGACTCGCCCCCTGCGGTAGTTCTCCCGAGTCATGGCAGCCTCCGCCATCCAGATCGGCGAGAAAGCGCGGCTTGCTTCGACTCTTGTGATGTTGCCCAGAGTCAAGAATGTCTGCATTGTGTTGATCTTGCGGTCAATCATCTCGACGAGCTTGGTGTCGACTGCGTTGTAGAATATGTAGGACTCAAAGTCGGTCTCATACATATCTTGCAGTGTCCCAGGATACTTGATCTTAGGAATTCCAAGCGCTGCTTGAGCAACATAGTCAAGCGTATTATTTTCTTTAATATCAACGACACGGTCCCACTTCTTATAGACATCGAGATAGTCGACGACTAACCTATGGACAGGCATCATAAGATCGCCGGTAAGTTTTCCGGTCGGAGAAGACTCCGTGATGTCGATGTTCAACCTCTTACAACGATTAATGAGATACGTCCAGTCGAATCCCACAAAGTTCCAGCCGGTCAGCAACGGCATCTTTTGCACCGCTTTCAGAAAGAAAGACACAAGCATGTCGTACTCGTTCTTGAAGTACAGATAATTGAAGTCGACTTTTTCCTTGATGTGTTCTTCGATCTTTTTCTTGATATTGAATATCTGTTCAGCGCTTAGCGGCTTGGTCCCCATCGATACGATCTTTTCTCGGTGACAGAAAGTAATTGCCGTGACGGGCGTCTTGGCGAGTTCTGGTTTAGGCCACTCATCGCCGACGAACACCTCGATGTCGATGAAAAACTTTTTTGGAGAGTTCGAAGAATGAATGTTCTTGGTCTTCTCAGCTGGAAGAGACAGTAAGAATTCTTCGAGACGCCACTTGCTAAGAAATTTGGTCCTCTTTCTTTTCACCGGCTTTTCGTCCCAAGACAATACTCCCAGATGAGGACGCTCTCCGCTTTCGCAATACTCCCACTCAAACATTTCTTCAGGAGGTATCGCGATCTTCTCTAGCGCTACGTCTCCGTTTTCGTCAAAGTAAGATATTGTTAAAGATGAATCTTTCTGTTCGATGTCGATCATATCAGTACCCCCTTTGCTGACGAGCGCGGTTCTCTTCGTTCTTGCTCATGTACATATTGTACATCTCTTGCGAGGTCATTCCGATAGATGCTGCATAGTTCATGAAGAAGTGAAGCATGTCGATGATTTCGAACTTACATTCCAACTGATCATCTATTGATAGGTCAGAGAACTTCATGTCAGTGTACTTAGGGTAGTCTTTCTTCCAACGTTTCCAGATAGCTGATCCACCTTTTGAGATTCCGCCAAGAGCATCAGTCGCCTCGTGAATCTCGTCGATCATTGCATGTGTGTTCATTGCCCAAAAGTCCATGATCTGACGAAGAGACATGCTCTCAAAGTCGTATCCGTAAACGTTCTTTTGAGTCTCTGCTTGTAGATTTAGAATGTCTCCTAAAGTATCTGAGCCTATGTGGCTATAATTATTGCCGATTTTTGGTGTATGAATAGCTTCTGACCATAAATCTTTGATTTCTAGCTTTGAACATGTGTTGTCTGTGTTTGCCATAAATTTCTAGTGATTTATTGTTATATTCTACCGATGAAACTAAGTTTTTTCGATTTTTTTTCTTATATTAAGAACTATTTGAAAAAAACCGTATAAAACCTATACGGCGTTTAGGACCGGGGGACTAAGATACAACCCAGTCTTAAGGTCTAAACCTACTTAGTCCAAGAAGAATCCACCTATTAGATTCTAAGACACTCAAAGCCAATTGACATAATGTCAATACTTTTGTCAGAATGACACTTTTTTCTGTGATTTTATGATCTGGCATCATCTTTGCGATTATACTATCGTAAACCAAAAAAAACCAAACATATGTTCACAACACAATCAATCTTCAGAGCGATGGACGAAGTCTTTGAGTCTTCCCATCCCTATTTCCTCAACAACCGTGCAGAGATCCGCTCGACCGAGACCGGATACGAAGTCGATGTTCTTCTTCCGGGTTTCGTCAAAGACGAAGTCAAGGTCAAAGTCGAAGAAGAAGACTTGGTGATTGAAGCCAAGACTGAACGTAAACTTCCTAAGTATCTTAATACTAGTGTCAAGCGAACGTTTGTCTTGGAAGACATTGACTGCGAGACCGTAACCGCTTCTCTTGAGAACGGGCTCTTAAACGTTAAGTTTACGACTTCTAAGAAAACGTCTGCGAGAACGATTCCTATAATTTAATTTAGGTAATCGTTAATCTTATAGGGGCTTCGGCCCCTATTGTTTTTTCTTAGCATCAAAGCCTTCTGCTCTGGCC
>OGVY01000007.1_pt1 | contig 36456 bp, 43 predicted proteins | sample 1575871 | NCBI WGS metagenome assembly OGVY01 (sample SAMN07581536, study PRJEB24739) | freshwater metagenome
AGTGAGTGTGGAAGTCCCATGAGGTGCATTGCTTCTCGGATCGTAAGTCCTCGGTCTTTGCCCGGGTGGACGATTCCAGAGTTCTTTGCGATGATAGCATTTGTCGCGTCTTTGCAGATCAGCGGAGAGCCGTCCCACCAGCCTAGACCCTGCGACATCTTGTTCTTAATGTGCTTGACGAACTTGATCCCGTGCTCATTTTCTTTTTTCTCGCACCATTCTCCTAAGCCGTCGAGGTAGCCTTCGCCGATCACCCAGTGTAGCATGGTCTTGTAGTCGCTGTTGATCAGCTGACGACGGGACCAGCCCTTTTCTCTTGCGTAGACGAACCAATAGTTGTCCGTTATGTCGCCGAGGCCAAAGTAGACGTCCATGAACGATGCATCGCTCGGTACCTGGTCGAGATACTCTTCGAGCGAGGGCGCTTCTCTCCTGTGATAGTTGAAGATCGGCGCTTCGCTGTCTCTCCAGAAGAAGTAAAAAGTACGCAAGCGGTGCTGTGGAATCCCGTGTAAGAAGGTGTCGGTCTTGACGAGAGAGAAAGAATAACCATGCTCTTTCCCGATAGCTCGTAGGTTTTCTACCACTTTGGCGCCCATCTCGCTGTAGAGGCCAGGAGCGTTCTCGCCCCAGAAGACTCTCGGCTTGATCTGCTCGAGTATCAAGCGCGCAGATTTATACATCCATTCGTTCTGCACAGCGTCGGCTCCTCTCGCCTTCGATGACCCGTTCTTGTTGCTGTTCAACATAGACAGTCCAGCGCAAGGACAGACCGTTGAGATAAAGTCGACGTCTTGGAACTTTTCGTCGAGCGGAAGAATGTTCTCTTCTGGATCTACGACTATGTAAGGAGTGTCGGCAAAGTGGTTTTTGCAGTGGCTGTCGTTCGCTTCGAACGCTGGGTAAGATATCAAAAAAGATGGATCTTCTCCAGTCGTCTTTTTGTTAGCGACGCTCATTCCACCGATGAGAGGGACTATCGATCCCCACTTAATCTTGTTGTCTTTCATCAAAATAGCTGTTTTTTTATTAGTCTTCCTGGTTGAACTGTCTTTGCCCTCTCTTCGTAGTGATTCCACTTCTTAGGGTTTTTCTGTCCTTGCGCTCGGCATGTCCTGAGATTTTCTTCCCATGAGCGTTTCCATCCAGCGATATCCGAATACGAAGGCACTGTCTTAACGATCGCTGGCTCGGCTTGATAAGTCATATTTCTTGGTTGGATGTTTTCTGCCAAGAAAACGTCAATCGACATAGAACACTTTCCTTCATCTCTGCTGTCTACGATATCTATGATCCTCTTTAAGCATTCAGTGTCGAAAATCATCGCATGAGTGAGAAGAGTATATTGAGACAAAGAGACTCCATCTCTTAGAGGAGCAGACGGATATTTGTCCGCAGATCCTAAGTATACCAGGTCGAACTCATAAATCTGTGTCTTTTCGTACCAAGCAGTGATCTGTTCGTATAGATCGCTGGGTATCATCGCATCGTCTTCAAGCACCAAGATTCTTTTGTACCCTTTTTCTATAGCGTCTCGGTAGATTCCTATGTGAGAAGACCAACATGCGATGCAAGATGCTTTCTTGACACGAACACCAATCCTGTGTTTTTCTAAGTCGATGTCGGTTGCTCGAGTCGCATTCCATCTTTGGGTTTCGAGACCAGCTTCTTCAGCCATCTTTTGAATAGATACCCATCGGTCTGTTCTGTTTTCTAGGTTGATAACATACGCAACGTCCCAAAACTTTTTGTAATCTTTCATCAAAACAAAGATTTTGCGGTAATTATTTCTTTCTTGACGGGCTTGACAAAATCTTGAAGCTCGGGTATCCTTAGGATCTCATCTGAGTATTCTTCACCCAGCCTTACATCGACTCCGGACCTATCTAAGAATGGGTTGATTGTCTTGGCCAAGAATGTGCCTTTACGGACTCCTTGTAAGAACTTAAACTGCAGCTCTTTGACCATCTTAATTCTTTTCTCTGGGTTCGCTTCGAGCTCTTCGATTTTCTCAAACATCTCTTGCGGAGTCTTGACACGTATGAAGTGGTCGCGTGGCACCAAAGAGTACTGTGTGTCGTAGTCGGGATGTAGAAACGGTAGCACTCCAACTCTCAACATTTCTGCGTATTTGCTGGTCACCCAATGCGGACGAATCGGTATGACCAATGTGTACTTGGTCCTCTTAAAGATCGCATCGATCCCATCAGGCGTCTGATAGCCTTGGAACTGTGTGTACCCACGCGTGAACCTCTCGTCCCATCTTCCATAGATATGATAGTCTTGCGAGTTAGGGCGTGTCAAAATCCATTTCTTGAGGGCTTCGTGGCGATAATCGACTTCAGCATTCCCCCAGCATGACTGCATGGCCACGATCGAAAACTTAACATCTCGGTCAGAATTGTCGGGAGGGACTACTGCCTCGCCGATCAGGTTCAGTTTTTCGATTCCCGAATACTTGAGGTTGAACTTTTCGGTGACCTCGTTGCCTGATGCCGGCTCAGGATACTTATCGAAATGAATAAGCTCGATGTCCATGTTGTATTGAGCGATTCCTTCTTTGGGAGCATTTACCAAGTCACGCCACTTTTGCTTAGGCTTGATGTATCTTGGATCGGTCATAATCATAAACCAGGGTATCTTTGACATGTTGATCCAATGGACGACTGGAGCGCTGTAGATCGCGGTCATGTCCAACACAGAAGCCATCTTGGTCGGGTCTTTGATCCCTGGAATGATTCCGGGTATGTTGACCATCGTAAGTCCTTGTGAAGCAAAGCCTAGACCAAAGTCCGGCTGCTCAAGATGTTTTACACGATCCCAAAGTATCTTGTAGCGATCTTGCTCTTCCGAGGTATAAGAATGAAGTACGCCGTCATCTCCTTGCCTACGCCCAGGAGGGACCGTAACGTTGAATTCTGTGTATATGTCGCGAATTATTCCTCTTGGATCAATTGCAATCTTTTCATCGCTTGTAAGCTTTTTCCAGTCGCTTCGTTGGACCAACCAGATCTCGCTGATTGATGCATTTCTCGCAAGACCATAGATGAGCTTAAAGTATTCAGATGATCCGTCAGATCTTTTGATCTTTTCTTTACTGAACTTAAGAGCTGATCCGATAGGAAAGATCGCTACACGAATGTTCTCTGTTTTCATAGGTATTTTTTGAGGTCTTTTTTCCAAGTCTTTTCAAATGTTTTGATACTGAAGATGTCTTCTAGTTCGTCAAGCAATTTTTCTCTTTCTTCAAAATGTTCGTCAAAGTATTTCACCTTTTCAGCAATGTCTTCGTGCGAATGCACCAACAGTTTCGATTGTATATATGGCGGTATCTGTAGGGCAGCTGGATCGTACTGTGGATCTAGTAGAGGAAGGATTCGCAATCTTGCATAAAGAATAGGTCTGAAGTTTAAAGAGTCATTGTAAGATACGCAACGAAACAATACACCGTACTTAAACTTTGACACCTTTTCTTCGTACTCATCCGGGACTAGATGACCTTCGTAGTGCGGATGCGCGATCATCTCTTCGTGTAGATCTGAGAATACATCTTTGACCTTGTTGAGAAAACGGTTGTTGTTTTCTTTTGAGTGTAGAATTCCGTTCGGGCGTAGAGGTACGAATATACCAGCGCCAGGGACTCTTAAGTCCCTGAGGTAGCGGTTCCAGAGATCGACCCTTCCTCCTTTCTCTTGAAATATCGTCCCAGCAAAGAATACCGAGCGGTCTTTCTTGAGTTGAGGTGCCTCTACCAACGAGAGTAGGTCGGTCTTCTTGTTGCGCTTGTCCCAGACAATGTGTTGTAGTTGTCCTATCGGGAATTCACAGAAGTCTCGGGACCCTCTTTTGTCATCTCTGAAATAGTAAGCACGAAAAGGAATCTTTTCATATTCAAAGATCGGTGTATAGAAAGCTGGGTCGTTGATGAAGGCGTACGCCATCTCAAATGCAGTAGCTTTGTTCACAGCGTACTTGACCAAATTGATCGAAATGTTCTTAAAGTGAGTGCCAAACGCAATGATTGAACACTTAGAATCGATCTTGCTGCAGACTTTATAGTTGCCGTCAGCAATCTTTTTCAATTCATCTTCGTCTTGGAACACAGTATCGTGGAACTCATTCTTTCGTAAGTTTAGCAGAGGATGATCCTTCATTCCAACATATGAAGTCAGAGGAAGTATGAAGTCGATTGGGTCAAAGATCAAGATCTTTTTGACTTTCTTAAAGTATTCGACTCCAAAGCTTTTCTCAAACTCATCGAGAAGGACTCGACGATTGTGCTCCCAGGTTGGGTCTTCGCTCTTGCTCTCATCGACTCGCAAGAATCGTTGTTCCTTTAGCTTATTGATGTATAGCTGACTAAGCCCCCAGACCTCTCCATACTTGTAGAGATCTTGGTTTTCTCCAACCTCGCCAGAGATCATAACAATGTCGTAATCTATTGATAGATACTCAATGATAGGTACCGAGAACCCCATGATGTATGTCATCTTTTGGAAGTTCCGAGGCATGAAGCAGAGAGCGATAGGTTTTCCGCTGAGCCTGTGCTGATTAAGCCTAGTATAGAGAGCCTTGGACATTCTTTTTTTGGATTAAGTCGAGCGAGCGGTAGAGAAAAGCCCTTTGACGCTGCGTGTCGTCTGTATGAAAAGGAATAGCAGTCAAAAGCAAAAGTACTGATAGATTCTTTAACAAATCAACATCGTAACCCAGCATTCTTAACTCATTGACCAAAAAATGTTGTAGGCGTTGAGTGTCTTCGACCCAGTCGATCTCAACATAAGAACACCCGTCGTGGTTTTTGATCGTATATCTTCCAGCCATCATCATTGAATAGCCGCAGTAAAAGTCTTGAAGTAATTTTCCCATGTCATAGCGCATGTCGCCAGCTGTGCCTACACATCCTCCAAAGCTACCTCTTGGATCTACAAACTTAATGTTTCCACTATGAGCGTCATAAATGATGTTTCCCAAATGACTGTCGCCATGTATGACGCCTGACCAGGATGGGTTTTTGCAGAGCTCAAGAGCAGTGTTCTCAAAGAAACTCTTGAGGATTTCTTGGTCTTCTTGTTTGACATTCAGCAACGCAAACACATCTTCTAGTCTTTCTTTATTGCGTTGGAAATAATTCTTAAAGCACAAAAGACTTGCTTCTTTTGATCTTTCTTCGATAAGATCTTCGCAACGAAAAACTTCATGATGAACATTGATGATTTTGCGAATGATTTCATGCCAAACGTCGGTTCTTAGATTATCGTAGACAAGCACTTCATTCAGCGCGACTCCAGGTTCTAATGACATTTCCAAAACTCCCTTTTCACTGTCCAAAATTCTTGGACAGAACAAAGACTGGACTTGATTCAGACTTCGAAACCAATTCTTTTCTTGTTCGATTTTCTTTCTCTTGTCTTCATCGTCTGAAGACTTGCGAATAGTGCCGTAGAAAGTATTTACATCGATCTTGTTAAAACTACGAGCGGTTCTTTTAAGAAGGCGAGCTTTGGATTCATAATAAGAGTTGAGCTCACCGCAGTCGTACCATTCGCTGGATTCAATAAGTTCCATGGGTCGCCCGACTTCTTTCATATATTCTGTAAGAAGTGCAGCGATCTGATGTTCACCTTTGTGAGTCGGAGCATTCATTCCTTTTTCCAAAGATTTGTCAAAAGCAACCCGGCTTTCAAAGTTATAGACACCGATCAATGCAAGGTTCGTACGAACCTGCCCTTCGGGTTTGTCGAAAAGATTTCCGTCGCGGTCGACCAAACACCAGCGATGAGGGTCGGGGACTCGATGCACTGCTAAGAAATTGTCACGAAAGTCGAAATCCTCAAGACAGATCGTGTCTCCGAGCCAGACCGTCACTGGGCCGTTGTGGTCGGAGGCTTTTGCGCCAAGCTGAATCGCATGAAGCGGTCCTTTGCGCTCAATTTGATGAACGAACTTAAAGTTCAGCGTAGGATAGACTCTCTTGATGAACTCTTGGATGTCTCTCAGCTCGTTCTCGACTACGATGTACTCGCTGGGTAGAGCTCTGGATTTTTCCAAGTGTTCAATAATGTAGCTGATTAACGGTCTTCCGTTTACCGGTATCATGGCTTTGCTGACACCTCTCGACAAAGGTTTCATGCGCGAAGCAAGACCGGCCGCAGGAATGATGATCGTTCTCATATTGTGTTTTCCTCTTGAATGATGGTTTCGAACTGATCTGGGTGTTTCCAGACAAAAGATTTCAACGATAGATTGCGATTGTCTACATAGATAGGATCAGGACCCCAAGGCTTGCACATGTGCAAAGAATCATAAGGTACATCGTGTTTCTTTAGCCATTCTTCCATTATTGGACGAACATTTACCTCGATCATATCACGATCTCCCCTGTATGTTCGCATACCGCGTGAGGTATTCAATACAATTGTATGACCACTTTCTTTAAGATGTTTGATTCTTTCGATTGTCTCTGTGATCGGTACCGCGTTAGGATAATCGTATCTTCCCTCGACAAGAGGTGCGTCGCAAATTGTTCCATCGACGTCAATGATAAATGTGCTCATATTATTGAATCTATTGTTTTTATACAGCGAGTCATTCTTAGTTCTTTAAAGTCAAACTTCACCACAAGGAAAAATTCAGCGTGACTCTGCTAAAAACAATCGTAGAACCGTTAGATCTCTCGATTCTCAGCGTAAAAGGTCAGAGACTTATCAGAGGCGGCAATCATCTCTGACGAATGACATACGCCCAGTCTAGGTGGTTCTACATATTGTGTAAAATGTCTTTCTAGGTCTCTTGACAGCCAGATCTTAGTGTTTAAGTAATTAATCGTTAAGTCTTTCTGTGAAAGATGAACTCTTGACAGATTTTCTGTTGTGAATAGATATTCTCCATTATAGAGGTAGCGGTTTAGATGCAAAAACAATGTTGAGTAATAGTTAATGATCTTTTGACTACCGTAAGCAAATAAGTCAAGAGGTCCCCAACAATCTTTCCAATTCCAGATTCCTACATTCCCAGCAGGAATGTTTAGATGCTCGTTGACATTGATTTCCAGGTTTTCTTCAAGGACGGTGTCGGTTCTTGCTCTGATCACAACATCATATTCTTTCTGATTGGTAAGAAGAGCGCCTCGCCAAACTCTGTAGAACTGTGATAAAATACGACTATTATTTACATAGTTTTGTAAGTCTAATGTTAAATCATACGGAGCTTTAAGGTTTTTCTTAAACATATCAATAAAGGGATCAAACCGCAATTGGTCTTCATATTCTACGTCTTTTGGAGAGAAAGTTTCCGCAAAAAGTCTTTTTTGATCTTCTTCTGTTTCCCAAAAGCTTCCATAGACATCAATGCTATGCTTATCTATAAGTTTTTTCCAGTAATCCTTTGTGATTTCCAAGTCTCTTAAAAACCCGGCAAAGTAGATTGCAACTTTCATACAAATTTATTTTTATCTAACACAAACTTTATCATTGATTGATTGACTCTTTACACAAACTATTTCACAGTCTTCTAAAAAACCGACTCGTCAATTCAATCAATTACGATTATTTATATGAATGACAACGTGCTTATAGTACTCTAAGAAATGCTCGTTCTGCAAGTCCCATTTGATGTCACACCCATCAACCGCATAGACCCAGTGGTCTTTAAATCTTGGTAGATACACGTCCCTGAATCGGCGAAATGATTCTTTTCTTTCCGGAGTTTCCAGATGCCATTCTCCAACGACCACTCCAACGTTCTCAACGAGGAAGTCGATGTTTTCTTCGTTAAAAATGTGGTATTCTCCGCCTTCGCAGTCGGTCTTGAGGAAGTCGATCCTCTCAATCCCATAGACTTCAAGAAAAGTCTTGAACCGCATGGTCTCGACGTACCCATCAAAAAAGTAGAGATCGTTCTTTGTGGTCAGGCCGTCGTCTTCCCAAACAGCCTTGTTGATATGAGTCACTGGATACCCAATCGTGTTCTTAACCAGTGCTGGAAAACTTTTCTTGTCAGGTTCGATGCAGAAATAGTGACGAGCATTTCGGTGAAAGTTTGTGTAGGGAAACGGTCCGACGCTGGCGCCTACGTCGACCACGATGTCTCCGGGCTCTACCTCGAAGTGCTTATGATAGACTCTGTCAAGGAAAAGCTCTCGGACCAAGTGTTCTTTAAGATCGTATTCTTCCATCGCTCCCCAGTGGAAATTTTCTAGTAGTTCTATTGATGTTTTCATTTCTTTTTTATTATGTGATTTTCTGTCACGATCATATCGATCATCCCATTCTCTAAATGTCTAAGTGCTTGCGATGGGTGGTCGTTGATTGGTTCTCCATGAGCATTAAGAGATGTGTTAAGAAGAACTGGTAGTCCCGACAATGCTTCATAGTAAGAAATAATCCTTTCGTAGTAGGGGTTTACTCCTTCTTTCAATACTTGAGGACAAGCGCTACTATCTAATAGTTGGACTACCGCCGGGATTCGGTTGATCCAATCTTTGTTGCAATTGAAGCAAAGAGTCATAAATTCAGCAGCATAGCTGGATTTATGAATCCCAAAGATTTCTTTTGCTGCTTTTTCTAATACGACTGGAGCAAAAGGCATAATTTCATCTCTATGTAGTCTTTTGTTAAGATTTTCACATGCATTTCTATCGACAGGGCTTACGAGTATGCTACGATTGCCTAATGATCTTGGACCGTACTCAGTTCTTCCTACGAACAGTCCGACTATTTTTCCTTCGTTTAATTCTCTTGCTACTTTGTCTGGGGCAAACACAGTTGTTTCGAAATCGTAGTCTTTTAAAGAATTTTCCCAGTCTCTTTCCGTGTATTGGGGTCCTAGATAGACATCTTTTAACTTAAAAGGCTGCACAAGGTCGCCTACTTCGTTTGCTTTTACCAAAGCAGCCCCTGTTGCTAGACCGCCGTCTCCCATTGCTGGGTGTATAAACACTTCTTCAAAAAGGTTAGATTCATTGATCGTTTGATTCAGCTTTACGTTTGCAAAAAGCCCTCCAGACAGACAGATTTTGGTATGGTCGGGGTATTTTTCACGAACATCCTCCAAAAATTTTAGAAATACTTGATTCGTATGAACTTGCAAAGTATGAGCCAGGTTTTCTCGGAATTCTTTTGAATAATCTAGAAGCTGAGAATAGTTTCTCATTATATATGATAATTTTGGCCATATTCCGGGGTGACCAAATCTAAAATCTCCTAGATAGTCCAAGCAATCTTTTAGCTGCAAGAAAATTCTTTCATCAAGATTTCCGTGAGCGGCAAGTCCGACTACTTTACCTTCATCTTTGAGGCCTTTCCATCCTAAGAGGTGTGTTACTTCGTGCCAAAGATTCGCCAAAGACCCGCTTGATGCTATTCTTTCTGAATGAACTTCTTCGTAATTTCCATCTTCACACAGGTAGATCTTTCCCTTGCTGGTCGTGCCAGACCCGTCGCTGGAGATCGAAACAACTTTTCCTGTGAATCCTGATGTAAAGTAAGATCCCAAAGCGTGAGCCTTATGGTGAGACACAGTGGAACACTTGCCTACGACTTTTTCTCCTAAAGACCATAAATGTTTTTGTGATACGGGCAGAGGAATCGCAATGTAATCAAAGCTTTCATATTCTAGGTTGTGCTGCAAGAACAATTTTTCTACGGCCTTTTCCGGAAATACTTCCTTCAAATTGCACGATTTTACTCCTCTTGCTTTTTCTTCTTCAAAGGAAAAAATAAGTTTTCCTTCATCGACGTAAGCAACTCCTTGATCATGGGGTCCTAAATACAATCCTAGTATTTTCATAAATTTAGTATGTTTTCAAATAGTTTTTCCGGCGTTAACCCATGAGGAAATGTTGGATGACTATCCGAGTAATAGTACTTTGCTGAAGACAAAGACCAATTATTGTAATTTTTAGGATAACGTCCGATGTCATATCTATCTAAGAATTGGTGTTGTGATTCGTCTATGCCTATGGTGTATGACGAATCGTATTCATGCCACGCTTCGCCTGTGTACTTTTCCACCACCTTCATTCCAACGTTAGGTAAGCGATCACAAAAAATCGAAGAAACCGTTATTTGACAGTTATACTTCTTTTCCATCTGCTTAGCAAGAAGTAACCAAGACAGATGATCTTCATATCTGTCAGAAGAAAATCTAAGAAGGATGTTTTTGTTATGATGTGTGTAAGTTTTGGCTGCTAACAAAATAGGTAGTTCTTTTTCTTGGTTCCAACCATATACTCTTATGTGAAAATTGCTAGAGAACCGGATCGCGGTAAAGTGATAGAAGGTAAAAGCATAGAATTTATCCAATGAAAACATGTGTAAGTATTCTTCTTTTTGCTTGTCCCAAAATTCTACTAAATACTCGTTAGAATGATTAGACCAAATATCGACCCGTATTCCATCAGTGAATTTTATGCTTAAATTTATGTCTGCAAAATCTCTCATTTTTATATCTTTAAGATGCTTGTGTTTTGCAGATGTACAGGCAATTCACTCTTGTCGTAAACAATTGTGGTTGACTGCGGTATTCTTTGAATGTTGACCCCTTGACGTGTAAGGTTTCTTGTACTATAGCTTTCGGAATGAAACCAAGGAAACAATTCTTCATCGTTTGATTCGAACATTTGTGCGTGATTTGTGTGAATGCTTACGTATTTTTTTATGACTTCACGATTTCCAAATACCATCTGGTCATTCACGCCCCACCCATGATCGTTGTCGCTTGGAATGTAAATGATGTTGTCGTTGTAATCATAATCACTGAAGTCTATCTTTTCTCTGATGTGTATGTCGTATCTCATTAGTACGTACACATCGTGGTCTTCAGGTGCTGTCGCAAAAGCCAAATAACGATTGTGCCACATGTTTAGAACATTTTGGACATTTGTGTTGCCATCAACTCGTGAGTGATAGCGATGAATATCAAATTTATGATAGTTAAAAGAAGGTGCGGTTTCGTCTCTGTGATGTATGTAATGAATAGGATATAAAGAGTCCTTGTGGTTCTTTTCTGTGTGCCAAAAAGTTCTCCTATGACCTACATATATTTGGCAGACTCTCATACGATAAGATGAATTCAATGAGTTAGAGCCTTCATTTACGGTATTGAAAGGTAAGATTTTCCTTTCCAAAATTGCAACGCAGTCATGACATTCACGCAGATAACTTTTCCCATCCCATCCTTCAATTTTGTAACCAAGAACGGAAAGTCTACTGCAGATTTCATCAACGTCTTCTGGATCGTTGTGAACATTTGTTTCAAATTGAGTACCATTTTTACTACTTTCTCGTTGCGAATCCTACACCCCAGTCGATTTTGTTTATGCAGTGTTTTCTTACATCAAACATTTCAGGCTTTAGAGCTGATATAATTCTTGAAGGGCCTGGGTGATAATTCGTATCATGGTAGCCTACCACACCGCCAGGTGGTACATAATCAACATAAAAAAGTTCATCAATTACCTGGTTCACAGAGTGCCAGCCGTCGATAAACAAGAAGTCGATGTGTTTGATTCCTAGTTCATCAAATTTCTGTTTGATTGTCGAGTAGTCTTCACTTTTGGCCTGAATTGTGTGAACGTTAGGTTTTTCTTTCTCTAAGAATTTCTTATCTTCAATGTCGATTCCTATGTAGATAGTATCGTCATTTTTATTGTTGATAAGAATCGTGGTCGATGTGTGTTCGTATAAGACCGTCCCAGAGATCCTTGCAACACCGATCTCTACAATGACTTTTGTCTTGTCTTTGACTCGTAAGAATTCATTGATCAAGGCATATTGATTGCAGTCGGAAAATTCTCTGTAAAGATATTCTCCAGTTATGTTTTCAAGTTCTAGAAGAGCAGTATCTGTCCAGTGGTCAGGCGTGTCTCTGTCGTCAATGTTGTTATGATACCTAATATCGTGTGTTAGGTACTTGTTTATGAAATGATCTCTCATGTAAAAATTGTTTAAACATTGTTAGTTAGAAAATTCTGTATGCCAAGTCGGGAGAGAAATTCTGCAGCCCCCATTTTTGAATTGCTGCTTCGTACTCTGGATGGTCGATATCTTGATTGATCGCTTGGATCATCGCCTTTCCGCCGGCAAGAGTTCCCATCGGATGTCCGTGCATAGCACCTCCTACGTTTGCCATCCAATCAAAACTTCCAAGTAGTGAATTGATGTACTGTACCAGTCCTGGGTGCATTCCACAGCTCAAAGCTGGAACTACATTGTAGTGCCACAGAACTTTAAGAGCGTCTGCCAATTCTTGGTCGTCTTGATTCATGTACCCGCCGATCATTCCTGCATGGATTGAATCAGCACCGGACCATCCGGCGATCTTACAGATCACAGGCCAGTATATGTGGAACGGAGCGCGTTTGTCGGTAAAGAATTTATCACCACTCTTTTGGAAGTGGATCCAAAGATTTGGGTTCTGTTTACGAATCGCTCTGTAAATTCCTAGACCGCTCCAGACATTGATGTGAATTCCGTTTCCTCCATTGTCAGCGACGAACTGAGCTCTTTGCAGAGCGTAAGGACTGTCACCGTTGATGCAGAAGCAGTAGATCACATCGGGTGCGTTTTCTTTAAGCCAGTTGGCTATCAGTGGCACTCGTACTTCTAGTGGACAGTGGTCGGGATTTCCAAGAAGCTCATCTTCTTTGATGAAATTCACTCCGCCTTCGACCATTTCTTTGACTGCTTCCAAAAGAATCACAGGACTCATTCCTACTTTTGGTTTGATGATTCCGCCAAAGAACGGCTTTTGTTCGACTCCGTTGAACTTTCTGAACCCGTTGATTCCATAAGCAGGTTTAAGAGAAAACTTCTCTTCTACTTTCTCAGGTAGGACGACGTCAAGAATTTGACATTTTTGGATCTCCAAGATGTCGACTTGTCCGCCTGCAATATGACAAAGAATTTGTGATACTCCGTCTTCTTCAAGATTTAGGTTCGCTAGTGGAAATGCGATCTTGACGATTCCGCTTTTCTTTTGCTTAAGAACCTCTGCTTCTTCGAGAATGAAGCAGCTGTGGTCCAAGAACATTTGTTCGGTTTCCCAGATGCTACGGTTGTTTGGGTTTCCGATGCTTTGACCGATCGATAAGTTCCAAGCAGCTTCTCTAAGTGATGTCTGTGCTTCCAAGAAATATGTAACGATGAAATACTTCTCTTTGTCGATGTTTTCTTCTTTTACGAAAATGTTTACCATGATGTTTGTATTAGACAGTATATTTATCACCTATCACAGAAGGTGTCTTTATGACGATTACTTCACAGTCTTCCAAAAATGCCGGGTCTGCTACTTCGTACTTGTTGATTACGAACACATCTCCGCTTTTGAGTTCTTTTCCTTGGATGATCATTCGTCCTCTCAGTAAGAATGTAATTTCATCAGCTTCTTTGTGATAGTGGGCGTACCACTTTTCGCCGGCCGGATGAAGTTTGTAACCGACTTCAAATTGTTCGGTCTTAAGAGCAGAAGGCTCAAAATTCCCTATGAACCAGCCGCCGATCATTTCTTCTATTCTATGTATTTTCATTTTTTACAGATTCTTTGTTGTCACAATCATTTTGTACTTTTCTAAATCTTCTGGTACTCCAATTGGAAAGTGAAGATTGAAAAAGTAAGGGAGGACTTTCTTCCCATTTTTGATCATATAGTTGTATGTGGGAGCAATGTAGAACTCTCCATTGTAACAATCGTTTCTTGCGATCATTTCTTCTGCCGACTGTACGAACAGACTTCCGTTCTTCCAGTAATGAAGCCCGTTCGTCGCAAGATTGCTCATGACAATCTTTTCTCTTACTTCGACAACTTCGCCGTTAGGGTCGACCTTTATGTAGCTGTTCTTTTTGCTCGAGGACAAGAAGCAACCCAAGAATCCATCAGCTTGTGTGACGTTTGCAAAATCTTCTAAATACTTAGAGTTAAAGTCCCAGATGACCTGGTCGCAGTTCACTATGATGAGAGGTTCATCATTATCTATGTATTCTTTTGCGACCAGCGCGCTACATGCAGGACCTTCAGTTATTTTGTCCACGCATAAGATTACACAGTCTTGTCCCGTTTCGCCTTTTATGTGACTCCAGAACTTTTCCTGAGATATCTGCTCGGTGTTTATGACGAATATGAAACGATAGTCATCGCTACGCAAGTTCCTAATCACCTCTATGATCATAGTGTCTTCTATGACTTTTATGAAAGGCTTATATTGTTTGTAGCCCGCCTTTATGAAACGAAATCCTGCACCGGCAAGAGGTATCAAAATGTTAGTCTTCATACTTAACTGTGATCTTTTTTATGTGGTTCATAGATAAGTTTTTTCATCGTACTTGTTGTCTTTCCATTCATTATCGATTAAAGAATATCCTGGATGCTGTTTTGCGATAGGATTGTACATTGCCCCGAATCTAGAAGGACCTCTTGTGTGGAAAACCATGTTGAACCAAACATCCGGAGTTTCCCACGGTCTGTGCGCGATCTCTGATAATAGAAAAGATCTTTCTCTATTCGGAAACATTACACAGTGAGCGCATATTATCTTGTCGGTGATGTAAGAATGCGGACGGTCTTTGTCGACATAGTAGACGGGTGAGCATTCATTAGACCCAAATGTGTAGTAAGATAGAGAATTTACCTCGCAAAACTCAACAGCTTTAAACACTTGTTCAGAAAATTCTTTGGCGGTAACCGTAAGAATACAGTCGCATTCGCAAAGTATCAACGCATCGAGGACGGGCTCGTAATTCATAAGTACCGCTTTCCTAAAAGAATGAAAAGCGCCATAGTGTCTTTGTGAGTGGTCTGGGTAGATGTCATTTGCCCAGTTCTTTTGAGCTCTCCACTTTTCTCCGACATAAGGAACGTTTATCGACTGCACGTATTCTATTCCAAAACGCGCCACCGGGGCTAAAGATGACACAGAGGCCTGTTCTCTTTCTGCCTCGATGTCTGTGAGTATATGTACCAATCTAATTTTCATATTTCTCTAAGTTAGTTCTGCGGACGCACGGTCCGTCAAAAGATTCGTACCAGGTGTGATACTTTCCATATGCTAATATCGCGGGCACTACGAGATCTTTCTCGTTCCACCAAAACCACCGCCACACGTCTTCGGTTCCTTCCTCGGTCCTCGCGATCGCGACTCTGTAATCTTCTCTTATGTCGTAGACTCGTAGGCCAGCCTTGACAAACGAGTATCCAAATTCGCGCTGTGCTTCTTCTTGCGAATCATAGTCGTTGGACCCATCGAAATGAGGCAAGCAATTGTACAGATCCCACACTGCGTTGAGCGAAGAAGTAGAAGCGATACCGAAACTGTGCCCTGCGTGAATTCGATCGCCTTTCCACGGCGCTTCGTCTCGTTGGATCGCGCACAGGTAACCGGTGTTAGGTAGACTGTTGTACTTACGTATCAAGTACTCGTCCCAGTTGTTTTCCACCAAAAAGTAATCGTCTTCGTTGAATATAAAGTAGTCGTACTCACTTCTTAATCGATAGAACGTGTCTGAAAAAGCTCCGTAGCTAAGACCCACGTTCTTTCTTAGGTGAACTTCGACCGGCGTGTTCTGTAGCTTTTTTGGAACGATCTTCATGGCTTCGTTGACGTATTCGTAGTGTTCTGGTTCTACGTTGAAGTTAAAGACTATCTTGTCCAAATTGTGATGATAGTGTTCAAGCGTCTCTACTTGTTTTCTTAGAAAAGTCAATCTGTCGATGACATATTCTTCGATCGTTCTTCTACGCTCTCCAAAGTAGAAATTCACAGCAAGACATGACCTTTTTCTTTGGTATTGTTGATCCATTATGTTTATGAAAAACACAGAATGATTAAAACGTAAAGGGGCTGGTATGAAAAGATTTCTGTTGTTCCAATGAAAATAGTTATCTATGAAATGATCATATTCTGGGAATTTCCATTTTAAGTAGGGACCCGTGTCATGTGGCACGCAGTAGTCCTCTCTTATGTCGTAAATGTTGTAACCCATCTTAAAGATCTCGTGTGTTTGCGCGACCTGCCCTTTTTGTTCGTTTATGCCATATCTTTCTTCTAGGTCTTGGTGCGGTTGTCTTTGATGAGGAAGACAACCAAACTTTTCGTGAACTTTTTTCAGCACTTTGCTGGAAGAAATACCTATGCTATTGCCTGCGTGTGTTACCCACGGAACTCCCGGAGACGGATTCATGGCCATGCCACATAGATAGCCAATGTTTTGGAAAGAGTTGAACTTGTCCACCAAGTAACGATCGAAATGGTCTTCAACGAAGAAATAGTCATCTTCGTTGAATATGTAATAATCGTACTCGCCTTGGTACTTTTCGTATGCGTCTGACCACGCTCCGTAACTCATCCCTATGTTCTCTCGTTCAATCAATTCGACTTCCGCGCCTTGTATTCTTCGGGGTATCAATGACTTGGCCTGTTCATAAAGACCATGATGCTCTTCTTCAAGATTAAACACAAACACTATGCGAGCTAAATTATGCAAAGTTTCTTGCAATGACTTTACATGCTCTTTCACGTAACTAAGACGATCTTCGTCGTACTGCTTGACAGCACAACGCCGGTCTCCTAGATAGACACAGCAGACGTAACAGGTTCTATTTCCTATCATTTCTTAGAATCGACATTATGATTGAATCTACATATGCACCGTCTTTTAAGACTTCTTCTCTCTTTATGCCTTCTTGCACAAACCCAAGTCGCTTGTAGAGATTAATTGCTCTTGTGTTAGTTGCCAAGACTTCCAGCGATATCTTATGAAGATCGTACATATTAAAAAGCTTAGGAATGAACATTGTGTACGCTTGATATGCGTGTCCTTTTCCTTGATGAGCAGGATGGATGTCCGCGCCTATGTAGATGTTGTTGTTTGCCCTTGAGAAGTTCGACAGCCTAAAGTATCCTATTAGCGTTTCTTCTTTCCATATCATATAGAAGTCAGGATTCGTCTCTTGGTACCACCGACGTGTTTCTTCAATCGTAAAAGTTCGAGAATCGTGTAAGAATTCTTTTGCGACCAGGTTTCTAACCTGGTTGAGGAATTCTAAGTCTTGCGACTCCATTTTCTTAAAGTGCATCACCAGCCTTTCTTAACACAGTCCACGATATACTCTCTATTTTCTGGTGTAACCCACCACCCGACGGGTATTGAGACGATTTTTCCGATGGTCTTGTCAAGCGTCGGAAGGTGTGAAACGTACTCTCTGACGCAGGTGTGCTTGTCATTTCTTTCGTGAACCTGCGAGACCACAATACCGCATTCTTTCATCCAACGATAGAACCCGTTTCGGTCGTCAACCAACATGCTGTAGATCCAAAAAGCTGATTCGTGACCAGGGTCGCGTCTAAGGAGAGTTACTCCTGATGTTTTGGCAAGGACCTTGTCGTAATAGGCAGCGTTTTCTATGTGTTTTGACACAATGTGTGTGGAATGCTTAAGATTCTCTATTCCGACGGTCGCGCATACATCGTTCATATGAAACTTAAATCCCCACTCTGGAATGTCGGCCTCGCACCTAAAATCTTTGCGATTGCCTTCTCTGTCAATTCCATACCACCTCATTAGTTTTCCACGATCGTGTAGTTCTTTATGCGGACTTAAAAGTAGACCGCCGTCGATCGATGTGATGTGCTTAATTGCTTGAAGAGAGTACATCGTCATGTTGCCGTGTGTGCCGATTGCTCGACCTTTGTATTTAGATCCAAAAGAATGCGCCCCGTCTTCGATAACTACCGGCGCGAACCCATACATCATGCGAGCCTTTTCTTGGATCTCTTTAATCTTGTCCAGGTCAGACGGATACCCTCCCCAGTGAACCAGCATGATTACTTTAGTCCTGGGTGTGATCTTTCTAGCCAGGTCATCCAAGTCCATGTTCAACGTCTCTGGGTCGATGTCGACCCACTTGATCCGCAAGCCGTTTGCCAGTATTGGCCAGTTGCTCGCGGTGCATGTCATAGGAGTCGCTAACACTTCGTCACCAGCTTCTAGACCAGGCCACCAGGAGTCGTACGAAGCGACACCTCCCCATTGTACGATGTTCTTTTGCGGAGCTCTTAACAGATGAAGAGCAAGATGAAGGGCCGAAGTCCCTGAATTCAGGGTAAGAACGTACTCGTGGTTGAAGTGTTCACGCAGTTTCTTTTCGAAATCATCGACTTTAGGTCCTTGACCGATGTACCCGCTATTGAGGACTTTCGCGACTTCTTCGCCCGCAGTATCGGACATGAATACTTTGAATAGTTGTATTGTTTCCATGCTTTATATTTAAGAATAGTAAATTGTGTTTCTTGATGTGCTTTTGTATTCTTCTAAGTATTCTTGTTTTTCTTTTGCGAGATATACTTCGAAAAGATACACTTCGTCAGAGCGTATACCTGTATCAACATAGACCCAATTCTCTAGATCGTTAAAAGTCTTATCGTTGATTTTTACCTGTATTCCTAAAGATTCGTCAAAGTTGTATATGACAAATTTCATCATTGGATCTGCGTCTAGATTTTTGCTCCAGAACATCTTATATTTACTATTTTTTGAATAATCATAAAAATCATAGTCTTTCCAATAGAAAACTTCGTCTTTGATTGGATATGTAGATATAGTTAGATTGTGATCGTAAACCCACTGTAAAGCGTGGCGTTCGGCTACCCAGTCGTTGTCCAGGAATTTTTGTAGAATTATGTCATCCACAATCCGTTTCATAGTCTCACGATCAAAGACCATGAAATGAAGAGTCGTTTCCCAAATAGTCTCAGGGTGATGAGGATCTCTCCTTGGATGAACGTAATTCACATCATCACGGTATAGTTGATCCATCAGATAGTCATCAAGATTCACATCATAAATCATATGAATGAAAGTATCGTAGTCGAACGTCAGCGCAATCTCGGCCATCTTTTTGTTTTGGTAGAGAGCCGCCCATTGGTAGTCTAAAATGCCACGGTGAAGAGTTATCTTTTTTCCGTGCTTGTTTGTGATCTCATAAAACATCGTAAACGCTCTGACCGGCCAGTCCAACACGGGGTTTTCCTTAGTCTTAAAATAGTAGTCAGCTTCCTTTGCAATGTCAGGATTTTTTAGATCGAGCGGAGAGTAGACGAGAACGTCAATACCTGTGCTTTTGACTTTCCTGAGATTCTTAAGCAGAACTTCTTCTTTCTCTGGAGTATCGCAATAGCTTCCGATGAGTGCGATCTTCTTCCTGTTGGATTGAAGCTTTTCTGTACGAAGATCAATCTTTTGTTTTTTTGTAGGAAACTCATAAGTCTCAACCCAATCAGCGCTTTTGAACTCGACTTTTAAAGTGTCGACATCATCACGATGTCCAATTGACATATAGAAGGAGTAGCCGGAATTTGGCTCAAAGCTGAAGTCTGTTTGATAGAGAATGTTCTCATTCCAGGTCATTTTTGCTAAGACATCTTGCCTGCCTTTTCCTGTGTAAGAAAACACTACTTTAAAAGATTCTGGATCAAAGCTTTCGATGTGTATGTTTTTATTCATAAAAATCTATTTGTATGAATCCAATCAAACTTTTCTTACCTATAGTGTTCACGCAGTTTCTTTTCGAAATCATCGACTTTAGGTCCTTGACCGATGTACCCGCTATTGAGGACTTTCGCGACTTCTTCGCCCGCAGTATCGGACATGAATACTTTGAATAGTTGTATTGTTTCCATGCTTTATATTTAAGAATAGTAAATTGTGTTTCTTGATGTGCTTTTGTATTCTATTGTGTAATCGTGTTTTTCTTCGGAAAGTTTAGGTTCTTAGCGTAATAGATGTCGAAACCGCATCCTAATGGCGGGCGAACCAACGCACCTGACACTAAATTAAAGTTTTCCTTTATGACGTAGTCAAACCCGTTTTCTTCCAAAATTTGACGTACTTGGATGGACAGTTCAGGACCGTGTGTTTCTACGCACATCTTATTGATCATTGCGAAGTATTCGCTGGGAAGACTCGATAAGATCTGCCCCTCGGATCCTTCGCAGTCGATTTTTAGATAGTCGATTTTCGATAAGTTGTTACTTAAGATGATGTCTTTAAGAGATATCGTGTCTACTTGGTAGACATGTTCGTTCCCTGTGTCATCAGTCAAGTGAGAACCAGCGGACGCATACATCTCGTAGTCCTCGTGGAAATATGCTGTGCCATTCTCGGCAGACACTGCTTTTTGAAACGCTCGAATGTTTTCATGCGCATAAGTATTGCTACACAGATAAGGAAACGTATTCTTTGAAGGTTCGTAGCTTAGGATCTTATCAGCGCCTTTTAGGCTGGCAAAAAGAGCGAAGTATCCGTTATTGGCGCCTATGTCAACCACCACATCGCCTTTTTCTACTGAGGCGAGATTGTTTTCGTAAAGTTTCTCCGCAAATATCTCGCAGTATGTAGGAAAAGAACAATCTTTAGGATGGTCTTTGACTCTTGGGAGTTCGCTGTAGTTTACATACGGTGATTCTGTCCCGTGAAACGTATGTTTCTCTTCCCAATCAACTCCCATGAAGATTGCCTCAAGTTCGTCGACAAACTCTTCCCCTTCGCCTGTGCTAGAAAAGTACGTAAACGGTGATCCTTCTTCGAGAATGAACTTGTGACGATATATCGTAGAACCTCTCCAGCAAAGTTTTACCAGTACTTCTTGTGTACCTTTTCCGGTGTAAAGAAAGGATACTTTGAAGCCTTTCTTTTGAAAGTCGATTATCCGTATGTTCTTACTCATATCAGTTTACTTGTATGAACCCAATCCCACCCCAGTTATTGTCTGAACGAAACCAAACTTTTTCGTAGTTGAGTTCTTCCCAGAATTGGTCGACGAAACAATGCTCGTTGTGATGATGGTCGGTGTTCTTGATGTCGTGAAAGCCGATCCAACCACCAGGTTTGACGAACTGTTTGTACATGTAAAAGTCCAGCTTGACTCCCAAGTAAGAATGATCGCCGTCGATAAAAAGAAAGTCGACTTTTTTGTCTCCGAGAATGCTTTTGACATGACGAACCATTTCTTCAGAGTGGCTGTCTCCGTTCAAAATGTGGACGTTCTTTCCCACCGTCCTCATCGCATCGTTCCTTCTTTGCAAGTCAAAGGGTTCGTGCATTATGCTGTTGGTAGAAGACCACGGTCCTGCGACCCAGTCCACGCTGATCTTGGTGCCTTCTGGATCGCTAAGACGCCCCCAGACCATGAAAGTACCACCACGATCTGTGCCGATTTCCACGAAATCCTTGACGTTTAGTTTTTCGACAAACTTAGCAGCTTCGGTTATTTCGTACTCGTTCTGCACCATACCTAAATCGTAGGCTTCTTCGATTATTTCTTTAATGTTCATTTGACAAATTGTTTTTTCCTATAGAAGAGCCAGCGTCGTCGACCATGACTCCGAAAATTTGTTCAATCTTATGTTCTTACTCATGTAAGATTGGATATTAATTTTATACAAAACATATTAAAAGTTTTGATGTATCACAGCAAGTCATCATAATAAAGTAAATTGTAATTGGTCTTAACATACAAATCTGTTATGTCTATAGTTTCATTTTTGTAATTGATTTGAAAAGATCGTACTTCTTGAGAATGCACAGGAAATTCGTGTATTAAGTATTCTTCTGGGTGAATGCTGTAAGTTTTACTGTTTATTACAGCCGTTATATCGCCTTTTTCAAAGGATTCTTTTGAAAACCCATAAAAGACAATTCTAACGTTTCCTGATAATGATTCAATTCTAGTGTTTTCTCCTCCTACTAAAATTTCTCGTTGAGGATTTTTTCCAAAGAAAAACTTAAAATCTTTGTGAATTTCATAATCAAATTTTTTCTTATTATCTTTCCAATAGTATATTTTGTCTCTAATTGGAGGGTCTATATACTTGATACCGAATTTTTGATACCACATAGCAACATGATCTTCAGCCATTCCATTTACATCAAGAAAACGTTCATATGTTATTTCTTTTTCTATTAAAGAAAGTTTTTCACGGTCCAGAAACAGAAAGTGGGCAGAGTCCAATAACTCTTTTTCGTCTATAGGACTTATTCTACGATGAGCTATGTTTGTTTCGTTACCGACTAATTTTTCTTCCATTTCTTTGGTAATGTCTAAGTCATATATGATATTACAAAAGTATTCGTAATCATATGTCAGAGCAAATTGGAAAAGTTTTTTGATTTGATATAAAGAAGCCCAATCATAATTAGCGTACCCTTCTTGCATCATCAGTCGTCTTTTATCCGTTATGTTAACGAGAAACCAGTAGACATAATGTATGACAGGATACTGAATAAGCGGATTTTCTTTTGTGTAGAAAAAAAAGTCGCATTTAGATATTATAGAATCGGGCATATGTATGTCTCTTGGTCCAATGCCCATAACATCGATTCCAAGGTTTTTTATCTTATTAACATTTTCCGAAAAAACTCTAAGCTTTTCTTCAGTGTCACAGTAGGTAGAGACAAGTACTAATTTTTTCATCCTTTCTTTTTTATGATTGATGTGATAGATCTTAAAGGATATCCATTTTCGCATTCGTATTCTTTAGAATAAGGCAAGTATTTATTGCAAGTGTCGAAAATAGTTATGCTGGCAACGCAATCATTGATATATGAAAGGTTTTCTTTGGATATCCAAAAACTATCAAATGGCCTTTGCGATAGAAATTTAATTGTGTTGTTGTTGATTTTTCTTTGTGTTTGCACGTTGCCGTACAGCTCTACACCTAGTACAAAATGACTACTGCCCAGATCTTCGATGATATAAAAGCCACCGGGCTTGATTAATCTAAACAGCTTTCCAAACGTAAGTTGTTGATGCTCAACGTCATGAGATCCGTCATCCAAAATAAAGTCGAACTGCAGATTGCACGAGTCACAAAAATTTAGAAATTCGTCTAGATCCTTTTCTTTGCTTTGGTCTAAAATGCGAGTAGTTATTCTGTCATTCTCAAATACTTTTTTGTCTGCTATGTCTAAACCGTATATCTTAGCATTTGGAAAGTAATCATAATATGTTTTTAGAGAATTCCCTTGCTCAACTCCAATCTCACACAGGGTGATATGTTTGCTTCGCATTTCAGAAAAGACAGGATCATAAAAAGACGCGTAACCGTTGCCGTACGGATGTTTGTCCCCCTTATCTGTGTTATAGTAATTGCAAGTTTCGTTAAAGTTCATCTTTTTTACAAAATATATGTGTTTCTGCCATCCAAGTTTTTCGAAAACTCTTTGTGATCCTATGTTTTCTTGTTTGACAATAGCTATAAAGTTTTTGCTGTCTTTAGTAAATTCTCTGACCATGTAAGTCCCGATTCCTTGATTAGAAAAATCTGAATGTACACAATATGTTATTTCTTGTTCATTTATGATTCCAACATATCCAACTGGATTGTTTTCTAAAAGACAAATCTTATATCTGTGGTGGTTTTTTGACATGAAAATCTCTTGTTGTTCTTTTGTGATTTCGGCAAAAGAAAAAAACCCTTCTTGTATTTGTGAGTTTGTCCTTAGAAGTCTGACAAATTCCCAGTATTCTTTTTTACATTCAACCAAAACTAAATTCATACAGAAACAGCTTTAATGACCATACTGATTATTTTTTCAACGTCTTCGTCCGACATGAACATGTGTAGAGGCAATGATATTAATTCTTCGCTTGCTTTGGCTGCGGTAGGACAACTTCCTTTTGCATAAGAATACATTCTATACTGAGTATTATCTTTGTAATGAACACCTGGGAATATGTTGTTTGCGTTTAAGAAATCCATTACATAATCTCTATTGTGCACCCTTATTTGATATAGGTGTCTTGACGAGATACATTCATTACTATGCCTTACTATCTCTATGTTTTCTTTGTCCGCAAACCCTTCATCATACATCTTAGATATTTCTCTTCTTCTGAGGTTATCTTCTTCAAGGTATTTTAGAGATACTATACCAATAGATGCCATGATTGAATTTCCATGCGCCTTAAAACCCGTGTCAATTACATCATATTCCCACTTGTAATTTCCTTTTGAGTTTGTTCTGTTAAACGTATCTTTGTTAATTCCAAGCCAGGAAAGTTTTCTTACAAGCGAATCGTAATCTTCATTAGCAAAACAAATCATACCTCCGTCTGCAGTCGGAAGATTCTTGACAGACTGAAAGCTAAACACAGCAACATCAGAATCTAGTCCTGCGTGTTCCAATTTATTTTGGTGCATTACTCTAGTTCCTGCCATGTGGGCAGCGTCAAGTATTAGTTTAAGATCATTCTTTTTGCAGATATCTTTAATCTTCTGATAGTTTCCTACGTTTCCTCCTATTCCGACAAATAAGACCGCTTTAGTTTTTTTGGTAATTCTTTTTTCAACACTCATTGGGTCTAGACAAAGATGACTGTCAATGTCTGCAAATACGGGTTTAAGGTTGTTGTAAAGTATTGCATGATTGGAGGAAACGAATGTGATTGGAGTCGTGATCACTTCATCATCATCGCTCCACTTGTTCACATCTTTTAGAACTTTGATAGCAATATGTAGACCTGCTGTGTTTGATGAAACGAAATGAGCATTTTCAAATCCAGTATAATCTTTCCATTTTTTTTCGAAAATCTCTGTCTTGTAACCGAGACCGGTCCATCCTATGTTGAAGCACTCTTCAATCTCTTTTAGTATTTCTTTTGTTCTATACTTTGGTTTGAATAGCTGAATCGACATAATTTTTCTTATATTTGATTTTATACATTTTTTGATCACAAGTTCTTACTTGTAATACGCACGATTCGTTTCTTTGAATAGTTCTCGGTCTTCTTCTTTTATGACTATGTGATTCTTGAGCTTGTTGTTGACCAGTATCGTGATCGACCGTATATCATTGATGTTTCCTAACGTCTTACAAGTCCAATTGAACTTGTGTACATCTTTGAATGTATGAAGATCGGTTTCGTTGACGATCACTGATACATTGGCCGGTTTCTCGGACGCCTCGTTCCAGACGATAAAGTCGACCGTATCGGACGTAGGTTCGTAGTAAGGAACCGCCCACTGCATCTCGAATTCACCTTTGTGAAAGTCCACCAATCTTAGAATGTTGCCGTTTTGCATCAGGAGCTCATGATTCTTAAACAGCACCCGATTGCCGTTCATGCTGTATAGGTCTTGTGTTCTTTTCTCAGTAGTCCGAGAATCACTGTCTTCAATTTCTTTAAGAATCTCTTCACGATTGTACTTAAAGATCTTTTCAGGAAGACTGGAGATCTTAGCCGCGTGAAAGTTTCCAATTCCAAACTGTAAGCTGTCGTGCCGCATGTCTCCTTTCATATAGAGCACTGCATCAAATTCTTTAAGAGCTTTTACGTTCTCGTAGAATTCTGTAAAGTCGCAAAAGTATGCGTCGTACTCAACACACTGTATTGTCTCGTACCCAAAAGATCGGGCCATCGCATAACCGGTGATCAGCTGTTTGTGAAGAGTCAAGTATGTGTTGCCGCTTCCAAAGAATATCGACTGTATGATCTTATCGTCGGTAGGAGCGAACCACGGTTGGTTTTGATGACGCCAGTCTTTAAGAAGTTCGTTGTCTTGGTCGTAGATCGACCAGACGACTCTTTCTTGCACATCAAAAGTTACAGGTGTGTGGCTCACGACCATTACATCGAAATCTTTGCGGATCGGCTGGAGTCCGTTCACCAAGTCTAAGAGTATCTTTCGCTTTTCTTGCGTAGGACAGTGTGCGGTTATGAGTATTAAGTCTTTTTTCATATTACATATTTAAGCGCGTCTTCCAGAATTCAATGAATCTATCAATAGATTTCTCGTCAATTTTTTCTAGTTCTTTAAGGTGATCTCTTGTTAAGTGAATTGTACTATTTGCCCACGAAATGTCTTCAATCCCGTATGCAACTCCAAACATCGCAAGATTGTTTTCCAACCTATATTCTGTGGGTGTCAATTTCTTATGAAAATCAGGCGAAACTGGCGATCTTAAAATCACGGCTTTGCATCCACAAAGAGCAGCGGCCACTGGAAGATAGCTTTTATCATCAAAAGTGAGAATGTACTCGTGTTCATTAAAAAAATTGCGAAGGTATTCATTTTTTTTCTTCAAGAAAGAATTTGGGTCATTATCTCTCAAGTCAAACGGTGCTATCACAGTTGGGTTGAACTGTGATATTATTTCTTCTGCATTCTCTGGCGTGTACTTGTGATGTATATAGCAAAATCCTTTTCTGTGTTTATTTTCTGCATAAAAATCTTCGAAGAAATAATCTATAACACTTAAAAGATTTATGTCTTTCTTTCGTAAACCTTTGAATCTACCTCTACTCCAAGGATCGATATAGTACACATCATCGTCTTCCCACGTTTCTTCTATCGTTGGATCAACATTGTCTAATATCCACCTAACATTATGTTTAGTACCATAGGGATTTCCTACTATTTCTGACGGATAAATTGAAACGGTTTTTTCAATAGGAAAGAAAAATTGATCATAACTCCAAGTAGCGATGTTGCTATCTTCAGCCGGGTCTTCCCAGTAAGTTTGCGGAATCAGATTGATGTTATCATGTGGGTAAATTGGTTTGGCAAATATGTAAACATTGTGTCCTCTTTCCGCAATTTTTCGGGCAAGCAGGTGTATCATGATGTGCCCACCTCTACTCATTTTGGTTGAAAACTCACGATGTTCTCCGATTATGAAATTGATCTTTTCGTTGTTTTGCAGAATCATAATTAAATGTTAGTTCTACTGTATATGGCAAACTTGGACAAATCTGGGTAAGGAAGTTCTAGATCATCCTGTCTTTTTTTCTCGCCTCTAGATGTATAGAACTGGTTCATTAACAACAACCCTCTTGCAGCAAGTTCGGGCATCATATAGAAGTTCCAGCCAATCATGTCGAAATGGTCTTCGTGATATGAGCACTCTCTTCTTCCGCTGTATCGTGCTCTCTTAAACCAAAAATATGCCCTTTCATCGTCCGTTAGTATTGCACCGCCTTTGCTAAGCTTAAAATGTTTGTAAGGTCCTGTGAACGAGACACACATGTGTGAACCTGGAACGTACATATCTGCAGTGAACCTCAAAGCAGAGTCCCAGACTTTGCTGCCTTTTAGCTGATACGCTCCTTTTAGAGTATCTCCCTCGACTTTTTCAAATTCCACTTTCAACCCAGCGTGTATGATTTCGCAAGGAACCGATGGGTAAGTTCTCGAAGGTATAGATATTATATCAGTTTGAACATTGTGAGCTATATGTTTCTCGTAGTACAGCGACAAAAACAAAGCGTTGCTTTGGTTGTCCACCGTGACTACATAGGGCGCACCTGTGTAGTCACTCAGAGCTTTTTCAAAGTCTTCCGTAATTTTGTAAATGCCGTTTGCCATAGTGTTATTATTTTTTATACTTATGAAGCACTTAAGTTTTTTGATTTGGTCGTAGGTTTGTATATGTATGGGTGTGGAAAACCTCTTTCTATAAAGTCTTCATCGAACATGTTTGTGTACCTAAGGTGACAAGACCAACGTATCTCATCATTTTTAATCTCTCCTGATTTGTGGACTAAGAAAGACGAGAAAATTACAATGTCTCCTTCCTCAAGTTCGGGCTGCGCTTCTTGATAGTTCGAAAGATCGTATCCTTCGATCGTAGCAAATCCTCCAACTACATTATTCGATATGTCTCCAAGAACGTGTGTTTTAGGATATATGATCACAGATCCGTTCTCGTGATTTACATCAATCAGCGGAACCCACACGACTACCGAATCGGACGAAGCTTCCATTGATGGCCAGTCTTGGTGAAGCGGTGTCTTATAGTAGAACTCTTCTTTTGCTAAAGAAGGGTGATTGAAGAATAAGACAGGGCGTGTGCACATTAGTGGAAACTCGAGTCCCAATTCTTTAAGAGTTTCAAGTAATTTTTGGTCAGTGGTCAAAGAGTACAGACCAAGCAGACCTTGTTGGATCATCTTTCCACAGTTTTGAAACACAACGTGGTCTTCATTAAAAAGTTTGATCATGTTTTCTTTGAAAGACCCATTGAAGTTTCTTTTTTCAAACTGTATCTCAAAAACTTTCTTCGCTTCTTGAACGATCTCTCGAATGCGTTCTTTAGAGAAGAACCCTTTTATGATAATATAGCCGTTTTCTTTAAGACTTTCTTTCATACATCTTTGCGATTTTTTGGAACGAATCAATTTTATTTGTGAACTTTAATTGCACATCCAATTCCCGTCTTCCCGAAGTCGTTGCCATTGTAGAACATATATGTTTCATCTTTAACTCTAGCAATCGCTGGGTAACAAGTCATGAAATTCTCCCAACGCAAGTGTGACGGAGCAATTTCTATTCTGTCTTCTCTTTTCCAGGTCATCCCATCTTTTGAAGTAGCTTTCAAAATTCTGTAAGAACATGACTTTTTGGATCTGTAGTCTTTTTCTTTTCTGACCGAGAAGAACATTTCGTATCCTGAGACTGTCTTAATCACTCTAGCTGCTGATACTCCTCCTTCGCCTTCTAGCAGATGTATTGCTGTAATGTTCTTAGGATCCCAAGATACTCCATCTAAAGACTCTGCATACTTTATGTCATATAGAGGTTCCATTCTTCCATCATGTTCGACCCAATCTCTACAAGAAAGGTACCACATTCGCCAAACACCGTTTTCGATCAATACTTCAGCAGTACCTATGTAACCGGGTTCTTTAGTAGATGTGCCAAACACCGGGCCTTCCGAGTACTTTTTCCAAGTTTCGCCGTCTTCGCTGATCGCAAGACCTAGCGTGTTGTGATAAGGGACATCGATGCGTTGTGACCACCCGATGTAGTACATGTACTTGACACCTTTGTGGTTGACTATGCATGTAGGCATGACTCCCGACCAATCAAATGAACCGGGCTTTCCTAAATTCAGTAGAGGCTCTGGCGATCTGCTCATCACAGATGTTACGTCTTCGGAAGAAACGTCAAAGAACATGGGTAAACTTTTACCATCTTTGCGTGTAGAGTAGTAAACCCTTATTTTATCTTCAAGAACATCAACAACAGGAAGTTGCGCGTGATGATCGTCGAAAATGTTACCTAACTTTTTCCAAGAAATGTCTGTGTAATCTTTCTTGTCTTCTAATCGATCTATAATGAATCTTTCGAGTTTTTCGTAAAGATCATCATCTTGCACCTGCTGCTGAACTTTTTGTCTTTCTAACTTACGATTCATAATAGTCCTTATGCTCGTTTACAATTTTTCATAGAAATCGAACATATCTTTTTATTAGTATACATCGAGTGCTGGTTTTTCTTGTTTTTTGGCAGGAGACCCCATGTAAAAAGAATGCGGCTCCGTGTTTTTGGTTATGAGACTCCCCATTGCGACTAGGCAACCTTCGCCTATCGTAGTAAAGTCTCTAATTGTTGCATTCACACCGATCCAAGATCTTTCTTCAATATGACAGTGACCCGACATGACTATGTGAGATGTAAAGAAGACGTGGTCGTCAATTCTTCCGTGGTGACCAATATGATTTCCGCTCCAAAGTACTACATTGTTACCTATGGATGTAAAAGGCTGGATCGTATTATCTTCTAAGATAAAACAGTTTTCTCCGATTTCATTGTTGAAAGTCGTTGCTTTTGAAGACACATATGATATGTATGAATATCCTTTTTTCTTTCCTTCTTCATATATCTTCTTTCTTAAAGTGTTCATCTTAACACCTGTCATAGGAGCAAAGAATAGGAATTCGTTTGGATCGTATATTTTCTCTAAATCTTCAAACGGAACTACCGGGTATTCCTTTTTGGATCCTCTCGGTCTAAAAGTATCTTCTTTTAAGAATTCTTTATTCACCGTGAACGCTTCTACTTCGTAAGGAGAATCGTTGGTCAAATAATAGTGTGCTAGTTCTGCTGTGTCAAGTACGCCAAAAACAATTACTTTTTTCATAGTTTCTTTATTCATATATTCTTAAATCAATTCATACTTACATAGTTGATCTTTTATGTGATCTTTTGAGTATTCAAAAATCTGATGCAGAGTTGAATAGTAGGGGTTCTTAAGATCTAGGTCAAGTGTTCTGACAAAGAAAAGATCAATGTTGTCTTTTCTAAAATCATCTTTGTCATATAGTTTGGTACCTCCTATCGCATTGACATAAATGTCTCCTCCTAGTTCTTTGGTTATTTGCTTAAGACCTTTTTCTTTCTTAGCACCTTTTTCGCAAAGATTCTCTGATGACTCTATGATCTTGGTTTCGATGTCGAGGTAATCGCATATTGATTTGATTATTCTCAAGTTTAGATTCGATATCGTCATCGCGTCTCCGTTCATTGTAGGAAGAATCACACTAGTCATGACTTCATCGTAGTTCATTGACTTTTGGTAATGATTCTGAATCGTCTTATAGAACTTTGTAAGGTATTCGTGTTCATAATTCACCATTACATCTTTGCACATGACATTCTGACTTGCGCCAGACACTTGAACGTTCAAAGAAACATCGTTCTTGATAGTGTTTCTCGTCATGTAACTTCTCTTCATAAAACTTACGTGGTCAAGATTAACATAAACATCAGCCGCCTTGATCAGTTGAAAGTACCCTAGATACGGAAAGAAGTACGGCTGCATTATACCCACTTTCATTTTCTTGTATGTTTTTTTGTTCAAAGACTTCCTCTATGTGTTTACATGTGATGGTGTTTACCAAGTAAGCATTTTCTTTATTCTTTTCAAACCATTCGTTCATTCTTTTCCTTGTGTAAGTGTCTTCAGGAAAGCCTACTTCTCCGGTTTCTTTGTACATGTTGACGAGAGGAATAGACATCTTTTGTTAGCATTTTTGTCAGAACGTCTGTATGTATTTATGATAACTGCAAAAAACATTCAACTACATTTTTTCAAAGTAACCGCCAAGCGTGAAATTCGTGACTCCGTTGATCGACTTTCTATCGTTCGAAACGAACTTTGATGGGTCGACGAGCCTAAAGTTTACCGAGACTCTTGTGTCCTGCGTCTCGTTGATCTTGTTGCCGTGATTGAGGTTCGCTCCACTGAAGACCAAGACTTCTCCATAGTCGACCGCGTAAGAGCGATAGTCGCCAGCGTCTTCAATGCTCTCTAGCCAGATTGTATTCGTATCGTAAGCATCGGTGAAAGGCAGCCAAAAATTGACTTCATCGACTCCGTGATTGTAAGTTTTGTCTTTGTGCCACTCGCCTACGCCTAAGTTTCCGACCATGTGTGCCCGAAATGTTGGTATCTTTTGGTAGACGATCTCTGCGTACATATACCTCTTCTTTAGATGCTCGACGAACTTTTGGTACAGCGGAGAGAATTCTTGAAAAGAATCATAGTAGAGTCTGTGCCAGTGAGTCTTTTGATCGTTCTCTCGCGACAAGACGGCATAGTCCTGCTTTAGGTAAAGATTTTCAAGGTCATCGACTCCCAAGATTCTTTTCATCGTTTCTTTGAACGGGAATTCTTGCGTGTCGTAGCTGATCTTATAGATGGTGGGTAGGTACATCCTGGTTGATTTAAAGGTTGCTCTTGGAAAAAACGATCTTTAGATATTCATAGTATATATTCATTCCTTGAGCAAAGGTGGTCCTAGCGGTCCAGCCAGGCATCATTTCTTCTGGGTCTGCTTTTGTATAGAACTGGTATCCTTCGGGAATAAATGCTTCGTGCGTGTGCTCGACTGGAATCTCTAATGCTTCCAGCACTTCTTCAAAAGTGTGAGATTCGCCGGTTCCTACGTGGTAAGCTTTCTTTTCCAAAGAAGAATAGTTTTCGTATGCGTGAATGTTCGCCAAGACCACGTCTTCGACGTGGACGAAGTCTCTCTTTGGAACACCGGGATACAGTGGAAAAGACTTTCCGCTCGCCTTTGCATCATACGCTTGGTATGCGACAGACGCCATCTTTTCTTTGTTTTCTTCTCCTGGTCCGTAGACATTGTAGTACCTAAGAGCGATCTGACCGTTCTTTAGTACATAGTCCTCGGCGGCTTTCTTGCTCCAGGCATAGAGGTTGGTAGGAAGTCCGCAAGTCCCTTCGATCGCTGCGGACGAAGAAAAGATCATGGGAACATCGTTGTCTCTACACCAGTCAGATATGACGACGGTGGTCTCGTAGTTCCTAGTCATCATGTGATTGACGTCATTGCACATCGTGTCGGCGCAAGCTCCAACATGAAACACACAGTCAGGGATTGCGGTGTCAAGGATCTCGACCAACTTGTGTCGCCAATCTTCGTCTGTGATGTACATCTCGCTGATCAGTGCGACCTTGAATCCTTGGTCACTAAGTTCTTTGTTGAGGTTTTTTCCGATGAAACCGGTAAAGCCGGTCAGTAGCGCGTATTTTTCTTTCATGGTGTTGCGACTCCTCTCTTTCCTACGACAAGTCCGGCCATTTGATTTGCCCATGTTATCGACTGTTCTACATTTTTGGTCTCTGCATACATCAGAGCGAACGCCGCGATGAACGTGTCGCCGGCACCGCTGACGTCGATCGTCTCTCTTGGGTCATCTTGCGAATAAGTCACGCCATTGATCCTGGCACCTTCGCTGCCTAGCGTGACTATGACGTTAGGAGAGCCGGTAAAGGCTGGACTCAGCTCTGCTTCGGAGCGATTGAGCTTGACAAAAGTGTAGAGACCTACGATTGTCTTGGTCAGTGGCTTTTTCGTGTCGAGGAACGACATCTTGGAGACAGCACCGATCTCCATAAGAGCCTCGTCAGGAAGAAATCCTTTGTTATAGTCACTGACTATGACCAAGTCGAATTCTTTGATCTCTTTGACAGCGTTTGACGATAAGACACGCGACTTATACGCGCTCAAGACCGGCGAGCTTTCTCCGTCATCGATCCTAACGATCATTTGGTTTGATTTTTCGTCGACGATCCGGGTCTTGTAGATCTTTTCTTCCTGATGCCAGAGCTCAACGGTATCTTTAGGACCCATCAAGGCCTTGATGTTCTCGACGACGTTGCCCGCCATTCCTGGATTTCTAACTTCTTTTGTAGGTAAGAAGACAGGAACGGGCGCCTCGGGACACATGCGTTCAGCTCTTCCATAGACAAATACGTCTTCACAGAGCTCACCTATGACGAGTATCTTCATCTGATGTCAGTTGTCTTTCCTACCAAAGGGTCGTTGCAGTCCCAGAGGACTCCTCGAGAGTCCTTGATCACGAATTTGCCCGCTAAGAAATCCAAGATGTCTTGTTTTCCATAGTCATCTAAATGTGTCCCGGTCTCATCGAAGATGCGGTAAATGTGGTTCTCGACCAGCTCGACGGTCAGTCCTTCGTACTTAGCGGACCGGACCAAATTAAGTTTGTTCATTTTCATATCTTGTGTTTTGCGAATCACCTTTCCAGACTCGGTAACTGTCTAAGTCGTGGTGTTGTGTGGACACTTCAAACACGACTCCGTCGGTGAGGGCCTCGAGTTGATGAGGCTGTCCAGGACGCTGACGAACGCTGTCACCTTCTCGTAGTCGATGCTCGTGCACATCGGCGGTCTCTACATCGATCCAACGATAGATGAACTCTCCGCTTTTCACATACCAAGTCTCGTCTTTGATCATGTGATAGTGCATCGAGAACCGGGCTCCTGATCGAAAGCAGAGAAGCTTTCCACAATAGAGCTCGTTGTTCTCGAAGACTATCTCGTGTCCCCACCCCTTAGGGACATTGCACTCTTTGCACTCTTTGGCATTAAACACCCTTGGTTTATCCATGATCAATGTTTATATACCCGGATCTTCTTTTGGTTCTTAGTGAAGAAGGTGGTCGACGTAGCAAGAAGCCGCAGCTGAATCCGGTTACCAGACCACCTCGCTTAACAGGCGGGCCTTATCACCATCAGGGTTTACTCTCCTTTCTTTCTTCCCAGTTTTTAAGGTTCTCTGGTATCCTGAACCAGTCTAGTACCAACTTTGCTGAAACGTAATTGGTGGCAAGAGGCGTTTGATGTACATCGCAGACCCTCATCAACATCTGTACGTCGGGTTCGTGCGGATGAGCGTCGAGCGGGTCTCGAAAGAAGATCACCGCATCGATCTCTCCGGTCGCGACCATTGCTGCGATCTGTGCATCACCTCCTTTAGGACCGCTAAGAAGTGCTTGTACTTTCTCGATTCCCGCAAATCTTAGAAACTTTCCAGTCGTTCCCGTCGCGCAGATGTCCACGTCAGGGCGGTTGAAAAAGTCTAACCTCTTTGTGACAAAGCTGACCATGTCAGCTTTCATGTCATCATGTGCTATAAGTGCTATCTTAATCATATCAAATTCATTAGTAAGTAACTACTATGATCACAGTGGATGTATCTAATGCAACTCCTTTTCTTTTCTATCTTTAAGTAAGTTCCTGCCCAGTTCTGTGCTTGCTAAGTAATCGTCCCAATCTTTGAAACCTTGTTCTTGAGCGTAAAGATCGTTCTTCCTACGATAGAACTCTTTCTTGACTTCGGGATCGCTAAGTTTGCCCTTCTCGATTCCCATGTCTTTCTCGCATTCGCTCACGCACCAGTCGTAAGAACCTATGTTGATCTCGATAGGCAAGTCAGTCTCCAAAGACTCGATGAAATCTTCAAACTGATTGGCTGCGACGAAAGGCATGCAGTAAGTTCCTTCGGCCGTCGCGTAGCCCGTGTCTTCTTGAGAATCAAAGATCTCGACGCGACCCATGCGGTACCTTTCACCAAGCAAGCTGAACACACCGTACCCAACAGTGCTGTAGGAAAACCTACCAGGATTGCTTACGCCGTCCGTATCGACACATTTAGGATTGGTCTCCATGTAGTTGGCGAGTTCGTTCACAAGTTGCTCATCGGTCAGTTCCTTGCCTTCGGAATGATGACGGATGTTCTTCATGAACCACTCTAGATCTTTACGATTGATTTTCATACCATTGTTATTTAGTGTAAAAATAACCAAAAATTTTTGAATTGTATCGCTCGCAAGAGAAAGTTGTTGACAATTTATTGCTCTGGCTGTTCCGTGACATTATTTTTCTTCTCTTTTTGGATCTGGTTGACGATGTAGCCAGAGATCGCAAACTCGATGCCTGCCCAGAGCACGATGTCAGACGCCGTCAGCTTGCTCATGTTCTCGCAAAGAAACCAGAGCATTCCAGCCTGTCCCACGATGAATGCGATGCTGGACTCGATTCTCTTCTTAGAGAAGTATGAAGGGTTCGCCGTGTAGATGTTTCCAAGTTCAGTGATGAGCCACTTGATGTTGTCCCAGCCCAGGAACCACTTGGGACTACGAGAGGACCTTTTAAGTTCTTTGATCCTTGTGATCACATCGTCGCCCAGCTCAATCTTAGAAATCAGAGTCAGTTCCGTGATCTGACTCTCGAGGAGGTCGATCAAGAGGTCCTTGGAGTCTTTCTTAGCACTCATATGTGTCTTTTTGATATGTAGTTGCACGAGAAAAAGTCTTCGAACGAAATTGTAGAGAAGTCATAAGTTCGCTTACGGTCCGCGAACACAAACTCTATGAGGCTGTTTTTGTTCATTTCTAAAGTAAGAAGTTTCCAAGTGTGAGGGGCCAACTCAAAAACGCCTCTTGCCTCTTGGTCAACAAAGAGCTCAAAAGACATAGGTCTTTCATGTGTGTAGGCAAGAAAATAGATTTCTTGGTTCGACATTATTGGAGTGACAAAAGAAAGACCTATAAGGTTATTGAGGTTTTTATGCTCTACACTTAGCTCATAATCTTTTATCATTGAAAATATCTCTTTTTTCTCAATTTCTGATGTGAGAATTCCTAAAAAGTTTTCGAGATAGTTTCTACCCGGACTGTCTATAAGCATCTGTCTGAACCTTTTTTGATCAGTGTCCAGCCAATCAAAAGGCAACTCGTCGACTCTCGCTGAGAAAAGCGGATAAGTGCTGTTTGGGTCAGTAGGCCAAAGAGAATACACAATAGAAGCTGAGTCCAGCTGCTCCGATGCTTTTCGAAAAAAGAGATCGTTTCGCAAGATAGAATCGTACTCGATGTTATGAACTTTTTGGTATCCTAATGCTTTGGAAACAGCCAAGCCCTGATTGATTAAACGTAAAGCTGCTAAGTGATAACTAGTTTCAAAAGCCTCGGTTGTGTAAGCAGCGTCTCCTGCTATGTCAAACCACATGATAGGTTTGTGTTTGGGATTTGTGATGAGTTCATTTTTTGCAAGGTACACTGCATAATCAACAAGACTGAGAATTTCATCCGACGTCTTTCCACCGTAAGACAGTAATATGTCATAGCGATCACGATCTATTGAAGACAAACATTCTTGTGTTATCTTCAGCTTTTCTTGATCTGAATGATAAGCGGTGACTACGAACAGCTCTTTTTTCATCAAAAAGTTTTATTGCAAGTACGTCTTTCCGTAGACCTCGTTGAGCCTATCGTAGTTCGCGATGCCGGTTATTCGTTCGACGACCTCCCCTTCCTTGATGAAAACGGTGTGAGGTATCGACCTGACA
>OGVY01000008.1_pt1 | contig 35878 bp, 28 predicted proteins | sample 1575871 | NCBI WGS metagenome assembly OGVY01 (sample SAMN07581536, study PRJEB24739) | freshwater metagenome
TGTGCAGAATCATCTTGTTCTTCAACCATGTTTGCTTCTTCCATAATGTAACCACCATCTTCTGCAAGAAGAAGATCACCATCTTCAAGCATTGCTTTTGCAAGATTGCTTGTTGCTTGACTGTAATCGGTTTCAAGTTGATCAACCGCATCAATTTCTGTATCAAGATTATTGCTAGAGTATTCGTATTTGTCGCAACGCAATTCATAGGTATAAAGTTTACCTAATTGAAAGAGTGTTTCAATGTTTTCAACAAACTTAACTTCAAACAAATCTTTTGTAAATGGGAACCAAATAAGATCGCCTTCTTTAGGGCGAATGTAACCAGTGTAGTCTTGATCGAAATCAAGTTCTTGTCTAAGCAAATCGCCATCTTCTAGTTTTAGATTGTATGAATACTCAGTCATCAATTTTGGCTGAAGTATCTGAGTGAATCGTTTTTGTGAGATAGAAAATGTAAGTGATTCGTCAATCTGTAAACCAAACTTTGAAATGAAATCGTTCTGTCCCATGTAGCCGTCATAAGTTTTGAGATACATTTCAATTTCAAGTGCATCATCAAACTTCATTGATGCATCTTCTTTGAAAAGAAGATCAAGATTCACATGAGTGCGCGGAAGATAATAACCATTGATGCCATAAATTTTTAGCGATTCAATAATTAAATCTTCCAGTACATTCTGCTCTGTTGCAGTACCGTACTGATTGAAGAAACGATTACGCATTTAATTATCCCATCATGTCGGTAACTGGTAGAGAATAAGAACGAATCAAATCCTCATCCAACGCTTTGATCTCATCTTCGGCTTCATCGTAGATTTTTTGTCCGTTAAATGTAATACCGCCTGGCATTTGCATACCTTCAAACTTCTTCAGGTTGTTGCCCCATTGGCGCTTAATCATTGCAGTAGCATACTTCTTTAGCCAACGATCATTCCAAACATCGGAATATGTGTCTGGATCAAGTAGACGGTAGCCCTCAACTATGATATACTCATCTTTAAGAATCTTTTCTCCCCATGCCATATCGATGTAAAGTTTGTTTACATGGCGATTGAATCGTAGCGGTTGCTTGCCTACAAACATTTCTTCAGCCATCGCTACATTTTGTAATGCCATGTAGTATGGTGCAAAAGGACCATAGTTAAACGCGAACAAATCGTTCAGCGCCATTTGATAACGAATGTTGAAAAGATTGTTAGTTGAGTAGGAATTGCCAATGTCAAAAATATTGATGACTGCAATAACATTCTCAGGTATATCTAAATACTTGTTTGCAATGTCTGTTTCGGTAACCTGATGCGCCAAATAAACTTTTTCGGTGCCATCGTAATGATAATCGTGGTAAACTTGAAGTGCGGCTTCCACGCAGTCTTCAACTTGCAGATCGTCCACATTAATTTCTAGTACCGGTGCACCAAGTTGACGGAGGCAGTAATCCTTAAATTCTTCTCTTGTTGCTGGTTTGTGAGTACTCATTTGTGCCCCTATAAGGTTAATTTCTACCATCTATTTATGTTTTTTGAATCCTGTGGCGGCCTATATACAATATCTCATGTATTTTGTTTTTAAAGGAAAAATGAATATGGTAATGAAAATCAATGGTCTTTATCTTCAAGAAAGAGAACCTGATGCCGTAGTTGCTGGATGCGTAGCAATTTATGAAAATCTTTGGCCAAACCCTCAACAAACAATCTCTTCAATTGAAGAATTATGCCATATACCAGATAATGGTATAAATTGGAATCGTGCTGGTACAATTGGGGCAGGCGCATATCAAGATACAAGAACCAATTTTTTAATGGACATAACTTATTTGTCTGATATTACGAATAATTCAACAATTCAGAACATCAATAACATTTTTTATACTGCCTTACTTACAACATCAAACACTTACGCTAAAAAGTTTGACATACATGAGCCATTATTTCATGAAAATTATCAATTGTTAAAATATTCTGGTGGCCAAGAATATAAAGCACACTACGATGGCGGGACAAGAATTGGAAGAGCGATATCTGCATTGTGCTATTTAAATTCAGATTATGAAGGCGGTGAGTTAGAGTTTGTAAATTTTGGCATTAAAATAAAACCCGAAGCAGGAATGATGATTTTGTTTCCATCAAATTATGCTTATATGCATATTGCACATCCAGTTACATCTGGAACAAAGTATTCATTAGTTACTTGGATTCATGATAGGGAATTTTAATATGTATCTATATCCTACAATTTGTGTTGATAACTTTTATGAAAATCCTGATGATGTTGTAAATTTTGCAAATTCATTAGAGTATTCTAAATCGGATGGTAGTTGGCCGGGTGTAAGGTCCGAACAACTTCATCTAGTTAATCAAGATTTTTTTTACAAATTCTCAATGAAATTTTTTAGCATATTTCATGATACTAGAGGAGAAAAAATAAATTGGGAAGTTTATACATCATTTCAAAAAATAAACCCAAATGAATTTGATGATGGTCTGCGACAAACATTTATTCATACTGATGATTCTATGATTTATTCGGCAATTATTTATCTATCTAAAAACATTAATAAAAATTCTGGAACATCAGTCTGTCATCCAAAACAAGGTTTTTCAGATGGCATAAACCAAGACATAAGAAGAGAAATGTATTTAAATTGTGATAAAAACAAATACTCAGACTACAAAAAAAACTTAGTGCAAAATAATGACTGTTTTGAAGAATCGATAATTTTTAAACAAAGATACAACAGATTAGTTGGATTTGATTCTATGAATTATCACAAAGGAGATTTTTATGCTAATGAAAATTCAGAGCCAAGACTAACTCAAGTAATTTTCGTTAGAAAAGTACTAGCATCATGTTTTCCTATTCCAAATATGAGAAGGATTGTAATATGAAAGAAGATTTTCAAAAGAATGGATATTGTATAGTGCGTAACGCTATATCCAATGAATTAAGAGATTTTGTTACGCAATATGCATTGTTTGATGAAATGCAAAACTTTATGCCGGAAAAATATAACTCGCCGGCAAAAATGTCTGAACGAAGACCTCAAGTTCCTGAAGCGCATTCAAAGTATGGCGACCCTTCTATGGAAACAATGTTATTGCATCTTCAAAATATATTAGAAGAAAACACCGGTCTTTCTTTATTTCCAACTTATTCCTATTATCGTGTCTATAGATCAGGTGACGATTTGAAACCGCACACCGATAGAGAATCTTGCGAAATTTCTTGTACGATGTGTTTCAATTATAACTATGATGACACAAAATATTCATGGCCAATCTATATGGAAGGTAATCCAATTATTTTAAATCCAGGAGACCTTATGATTTATCGTGGATGCGATTTAAATCATTGGAGAGAATTATTCGATGTTGATGAGAATACATGGCAAGTTCAAGGATTCTTTCATTATGTCGATGCAAATGGTCCTTTTACAGAGTTCAAATGGGATCGAAGAAGTTCAATCGGAGCATTTGATGGTCAAAGAAAACAAAGAATTTCAGAAAAACCATATATTGTTTACCTATAAATGCACTAAAATATGAGAGTACTTGCATTTAATACTGCACACGATAGTTCGGTGTGTTCACTTAATGACGGTAAGGTTGAATTCTTTTGCAAAGAAGAAAGACTTTCAAGAATCAAAAGAGATAATCATCCATTTAAATCTTTAGACCTGTATCGTTCTTTAAACTTTGGTAAAGTTGACCATGTTTTGTATTCAGTTCCAAGCAACATAGAGCCAGACATTGAAATCACATATGGGCAATATGTTAAAAAGAATTTTGGTGTTCAGATGGAAAACTTTTCGGGCTTACTGCATCATAGTTGCCATGCCAGTCTTGCTTATTACAATAGCGGATTTAAAAATGCATTAGTGTTTGTTGTAGATCGAAATGGATCAATCTTTTTTCTGAATACCTCTCCTGTAGCAAGAGAATCAGAATCGGTTTTCATGTGTAATGAATATGAAGAACTGACCCCTATTCACAAATCTTTTTGGATGTTTAATGGTGTGGCAGGACAAAAAAATGTTATTCGAAATGAACTGGAAAAATACTATCCTGGATGCAAAATTTCTGTAAACAGTCATTTTGGCATCGTTAAAGTTTATGAAGCCGCAACAACATTGATTGGTCAAAATGTATTAGAGAATGGTAAAACAATGGGGCTATCTTCATATGGTAATGAAATTAAAGAGCCTTTATTTTATAATGATATTCCACTCGACTATCAGTTTGTTGATGTAGAATTAGAGGCAGTTTATTTCAATGGACTAGAATCTAAAGTTACCAACAATCTAACAAAAAAAAATTATCAATTCTATGCTGATAAAGCAAAGCAGGTACAAACTCAAACACAAGAGGTCGCACTAAACTTGATTCGTAAGTATGTTGATAAAACAGGTATTACAAATGTCTGCATTGTTGGTGGTTATGGATTAAATGTTGTTGCTAACAATTATTACATAAAGAATCTTCCTCATGTGAATTTTTATTTTGAGCCTGTAGCAGATGATACTGGAGTGCCTATTGGTGCGGCAATGTTAAAATATCGTATGCTAACTTCAAAGCCTATTCAGCCTTTAAAAAATAACTTTTATCATTACTATGATGATGAAGAAATTAAAGTTGGTAGAGAATCATCGATTGATGAAGTTTGTGATATGCTGATTGATCAAAAAAGTGTAGCAATATTTCAAGGTTCGCCAGAAGCAGGTCCTAGAGCATTAGGGCATCGTTCAATTCTTTTTGATCCAAGAAATCAAAATGGTAAAGATATCGTCAATCAAATTAAAAATAGAGAATGGTATCGACCATTTGCTGGCATTATTCTTGAATCAGAATTTGAAAAGTATTTTGAAACACTAGGAATTAAAAGTTCACCATACATGACAATTAACTTTGATGGCAAAAGCGTAACAAAAGAATTTGTTCCTGCTATTATGCATGTTGATAATTCATGCAGAGTTCAAACTGTATCTGAAGGATTTCTTTTTGAGTTGCTTACAAAGTTTTATGAGAAGACTGGTTGCCCCATGCTTTTAAATACCAGTTTCAACCTTGCTGGTGAAGCATTGGTTCAGACAAAACAAGATGCACTTCACACATTAAATCAAAGTAATTTGAATGCAGTTTACTTTGTTGATGATAACTGTCTTGTTATTCAAATCTAAAATTCATCGCAATACTAATTCGATTATCATTTGACATATTTTTTTCTACCATGTGAGATAGATTTGACCTAAAGATTAACAATTTAGATTCTTGAGGTTCATATGAGTATGTCTTAAATGAGTTCAAGTTGTAATCTTTTTCCTCAATTGGAAGAGGAAACATATCAGTATAAGATTCTAAACTTCTGAATACTATGTTACCTGAATTTTTTGGTGTCTGCAAATAGTAGCACAGACTAAAGTGATGGCTACTGTGTTGATGAAATTCTTGGTAACTTCCAGGACCAGATACATTGAACCAAAATTCTCTACAGATTAAAGTTTTGTTTTTTACACCATACTGATCGGCAAAATGTAAAGCGTTATTGCCAGTAATTTGAATCAATTCTTGCATCACACTATCTTGTTGCCATTCATCATAAATTCCTAAAGTGTTAAATGTATCACAATGCCAATAGTTTGTTGGATTGTGCGATTGATGTTTTTGTTTAAGTTCTAGTGCTTTGTTTTTTAGATAGACATTCTTGTGTTCAAAATTAGGAATGTTTTCAGAATAAACTAGCGTTGGAAATAAAAAATCAATTTTTCCCATTATATAATTCCTAAAATAATTTTATGTTATAGTTTGGTCTGGATGTAATTGATTTGGATATAACCACATATCCTCTTGCTCTGCCCATTCTCTAGTTACAGGAATTTGCATGTTATATGAAATTGCTTTATTATAAGCATCTACTTGTGCATTTGGTCCATAAAAAGTTTCAATGAATCTTTCGGGAACGCTAAATGCTTCATTAGCAAAAGGTTTTTTAAAATTCCATCCGGTTGTTAGCATATAGAATTCTGCGTATGGATCCCAGGCCGCATACAATCCCCATCCACAACCACCATCATATAAAACTTCCCATATGTTTACATCTTCAATCTTAAGTGGTCTGTCGTAAGTCCAATTAGAATTTTTAGGCAAAACTAAAGTGTTTGAGTCCATCCAATTTGGATCGTATACTTCATCTTCATCAGGTTTTTTGAGTATGTTATAAGTTGATTTAAATTGTGGCATAATGTAATCTCAATAAATTATGGATATAGATAACGAATGACAACAATGCCTGGTCCTCCACCACCGAAGGGAGTATAGTCCCTAGTTCCACCACCACCTCCGCCAGTGTTCGTACCTCCAGGCAATGCCGCAATACCTGAAGTAATTGGAGGATTTGTATCAGAACCCCCACGGCCACCAACTCTAGTTGTAATTGGTTCTTGTGATAGTGGTCCTGGACCTCCTAATCCGAAATTGACCGCGCTACCTTGTTCTCCGCAAGCACCCCCACCTCCAGCGTAAATTAGTGAGGAACCTGTAATTGCATTTGTTGTTCCAATACCACCAGCGCCATTTCTATTGTTTGGACCGCCAACGCCTCCCGCTCCACCTGAACCACCGCCACCACCAGCCAACCAAAGGGCGCCGGCCCCCGTCCCGGGCCCGCCAGTAGCACCATTATTTCCTTCACCAGGGTTTCCACTACCACCACTGGTGGTGAAGGAGGCGCCACCTCCACCACCTCCAGAACCTCCTGGATTGGCAGCCGTATTAGGATATCCACCTCCACCCCCACCAGCAGTACTTGTTACTGACAATGCAGATGAATTGTTTCCGTTGTTTCCAGGGAATCCAGGTGTGAATGGTCCGCCAGGAATAGATCCACCAGCACCAACTATGACTGGATATGATGTTGCTGGAGCAGTTGTAGTGCTTGCCCTATAACCACCAGCCCCGCCACCACCACCCACTTGAGCACCTCCAGTTCCACCACCAGCAACAATTAAGTATTCTACAGATAAAGATGATCCATAAGAAGATATATCAAATGTTCCTGGTGAAGTGAAAGTGTGAATTCTATATCCACCCGCGGTAGTAATCGTTCCACCCGTAATTAATGCTTTTAAGTCTATACCGGCTCCTCTAGTTCTACCTAATGCACCGTAGTTTCCGCGAATGCTACTAATAAATGGCATTTTTATTTCCTCTCAATTATAGAACTGTGTTTGCAGTCAATGTACCTGCAACAGTAAATGTATTTGATCTTCTTAGAATTGTGAAGTTGAAAATATCAGTTTTGCTTGCGGTAGGAGTGATTGCGGTATTACCACCAACCCAGTTAACTAATGTAGATGTACCGTTAATGCTAATTGCGTTAGCACTTGGGCGTCTTGCAGTAGCACCTTGTGGTAGAATCAATGTGATGTTTGTTACACGACCGTTTGTTGTTGGCACATTAGTCAATGCAAGTGTAAAGTCTGCGCTTGATGGTGCGCTTGTTGCGTAGAAGATGTTACCGTTATTGTAGTCCACATTATAAGTGTTAGTTGATACTGCAACATCTGTTACACCTTCAACAATTTCGTTTGCAATGATTGAACCTGTAACGGTTAGATCACCGCCAATGTTTGTGTTGCCAGCGATACCAACGCCGCCTAATGCAACTAAGCCGCCTGTTGTTGTGCTTGTTGATGCAGTAGTATTGTTTGCGTATAGAATACCTGCGTGAGTTGAACCACCCGTAATATTTACTGTGCTTGCAAAGGTAGCAACACCGTTTGCTCTGAGTGTACTATTTGTATCAATTGCTCCGCCTACGCCAAGACCACCAGTTACAACCAATGCACCAGTTGAACTAGAAGATGATGCGGTAGCATCTGTTACAGTAGTTACACCGCTTGCGGTAAGTGTAGTAAATGCACCAGTTGATTTTGTAATTGAACCAATAGGTGTATTTTGAATTGCGCCAGCAATTACATTACCCGAAATACCTGCACCACCATTTACAATCAATGCACCAGTTGATACAGAAGTTGATGCAGTAGTTGCATCTGTACGAATTGAACCGCCAGCCCAAACACCACCACCGATACCTGCACCACCGGTGACAACGAGTGCGCCTGAACCAGGACCCGCAGTTGCAGTTGTATTTGATGCAAGTAATGCACCAACTTGTACATTAGCATAGTTAAGTCCTGCTTGTGCAAAGTTAACTGTGTTTGCTGGCTTGGTGCTTGCGTCTTGGAAGAATTTAACAACGCCATCGCTTGCATCGCGAACAATACCAGTATATTTCTTAGTGCCTGCGGTGTATTCACCAATCACACCTAAGTCGATAGAATCTGCCGCGTTTCCATTCGCAAGGAACAACATCGCGTTTGCAACAGAAAGTGTATCTGTAGAAACTGTGTTACCTGCACCAAGTAGTGTAATTGAACCTGTGATGGTTACATTACCACCCACATTCATGTTACCAACAACACCTAGACCGCCTGCAACTGTCAACGCACCTGTTGTGGTTGAAATAGACTGTGTAGGAACTTCAACATGAACGCGAACACCAGGATCAATCGTAATCTGGGTACTGTTTGCTGGATCATCGAAGCCATTCGCTGAGAAGATGATCTTGTTTCCTGTGCCGTTACCACCAGTACCAATGACCAAGTCACCAGACTTGGTTGTTCCTTGGGGAGCCTGATAAAGAATATATGCATCATCGCCTTTTGTAATCGCGAACGCACCTTGGTTATAGTTTGTCGCGTTAATACCCATTGACACCCAACCTTGTTCGGTGTTACCGGCGTTGTTCATTGCAATGAATTCGCCATAGGCATTAGCGTTATTATTTCTATTTACGATTGCAATATCATGTGGACCATCATTATCATCAACTGCGGCGATCAAGTGAATGTCATTATCTTCGCCTTTTGCAGTAATCCATGCTTCAACACCACCTGCATGTAGGTGACCCAAAGCATTTACAGTATCAACTACATTCACATTCGCGCTAACAAACATGTTTGCGGCGTTAGCCCATGTTGTTGCTGATAGGCTATTTACGCCTACTGCACCTGATGCAGTAACGGCATCTGTGCCTGAGTTATAAGTTAAACCGCTATCATCAGAAATAAGACCTGATGCACCAGAAATTAGAATGCGACCTGATGTTAAGTTATTTGCAGTTAAGTTTGCAGAACGAATACTACCAGATGTATCAATGTTACCTGTTGCACCTAATGTGCCTCCTACAGTTAGCCCATTAACTGTCAGTACATTGGTTGAACTATTGTAAGTAAGGTCGGCATCATCAGTAAGTAAACCGCCGGTAGTAGCGAGAACAACTCTACCAGTAGTCAAGTTATTAGCAGTCACATTGGCAGAACGTAGTGCGCCATTTGCATCGAGAGGACCATCAACAGTCAATTTATTTGTAGATGTGTCGAAAGTAAGTCCAGAATCATCATCAATCAAAGCACCGGTTCCGGATACAGGTGCGCGACTGACAAGAATTCTTCCTCCACTAACATTTAAATCTTCCAATTGAATCGTATTTGCGCGAAGATTTGCAACTCCGTTAAATAAGGTTGTATTTGCGGATTGGAGGGTACTAATGTCATTCGCCGCATCATTATATGCCTGACGAAATTCATTAAAGGTATTCGCTAATTGAATTTGGGCTGCCATATTTTGTTCTCTCTCTTAAATAGTTGATGATTCTTTAGTTGCAATTCTTTTTTGAAATCATTAAAAGTAGTTGTTTTATTTCCACTAACTCTTCTTTTAATGATGAAATATCCGATTTTACCTTGTCCATTTCTTGAATGCCTCTGAAATGTCGCTCTCTTTGTAATTTATACTTCAAAAGCCCGTTCATATCAGTATTCAAAAGGGCTTTAGAGTGTGCATCTCTTTCGGTAAATCCTTGAATTGGTTCAGAAAGTTCTATTCTTCGTTCCATTTATTTATACGCCTTTCATCCTTAAGCCAAGGCAACCGCTCTTAATTCTTTAATTTTTGGTGAATATGCGCGGTTTGTAGACAAGAATACCACTTTAATTGCAAAGAATTTAAATCCAGAATATGATTTACCGTCAGGTGTTGTGTAGCCAATCGAATTATTTAGAACCTTATAGGCTTCTTGACCTGTGGTTGTTGCGGTAAATGCAGTATCTACGGCTAAGAAAGTATTGTTCGAAATAGCGGTAACAGTTCTTTGAAGTCTTGAGGTACCAACTGCAATGGTTGATCCTACTGTCAATTCTTCCAAGAAGACTGTATTAGTACCTTCAACGAGTGCTGAACCACTTGTCGTATTAATTGTACCAGTCAACAACTGAGAACCACCAGTTTTCTTTGCTAAAGGAACAACATACTTTTCTTCGTTATAGGTAATTGAGTTTTGATTTGTTGTAGATGTTCCTTCAATGACCATTTCTGTCCAGAACTTGGACTCAAATGGATCAGGGTCTTCAGGACTTAGAACCTTATAGTAAACTTTAATCGACGTAGATTGTTGCTTGTTCACAGACAAATAAACGGCTAAATCTGAAGATTCAAATCCGTCATTCAATTTTACTACACGGGTAATATAGCGAGATTCTGAAGCATATGGTCCAGTTGGATTTTCTTCGTTTTCACTAAAGATTGTTGCGCCTGCACCAGATGTGGTAAATGCATTCTTAACTTCCATGTATGTAGAGTTTGTGATCGATGCAATTTGACGATACTCTTCACCAAACAGAACATACTCACCGGCCGCAAGGTCTGCATCAAATGATGTGCCTGCGCCAGTTACGATGGTGCTATTTGCACTCCATGTCGCACCACCTTCAAGTTCAGTATAAGTTTGATTATTGATCAGAGTTTGCTCAAGTGCGGCATTCATGCGTTGCAAGTCAACATAAGGAGAAATGTATTCATCCTGTGTAGTCAATGTTGCAAGAACAGACAATGATTTGTTGGTTGGCAATTCTGCCGCTTCATTAACTGTATTTGCAATTACGCGAACCGCAGTTTCTTGAACACGCTCTAGATTTCGAATTGGTTTATAATCTGTAACTGCATAACTAGCATCAGCCACTCTAGACTGTAGTGTAACATCTGTTTTTGGTACAGTTAAGTTTTCAATGTTCAAAATGTAGTTATTGAATTCAAAGTCGCTATTTGCAGAATATTCTGTATTCTGTAACAAAATTGTACCAGAACCTAAACCAAATTTAGCAACTCTTAATTTAAATTTCACATCTTGATTTTGTCTTGCTGACCATGTAAAGTCATTTGCAGAGGTAAATAAAATGCCGGCCGCAGGTTGCTTGTCAATACGCAGATTGATTTGTGGATTGGTAATATCAAACTGCCCTAATTCTGCAACGAATACATCAAAGCCAGTCGAGTTACCATCAGGTTTTGCAACGAAACAATACTCTGCGCCAGATGGTAGATAAACTGGACTCTTAAATTCAAATTTTGTTGCAACGGTTCCATTTGTGCTAGTGCTAATTGCACTATTTTCTTTTCTTACGGATTCAATTACTCTTCTTGTTGGAAAACCAGTGTTCATTTCACGAATTTCTACTGTCACGCCAACATTTGTATCGTCAGGTTTGTTCTTAAAAAATAAATCAATAGATGTCACAAACACACCTTGTCTATAAACATTTTCATCAACATAGAAAGATTGTGACAATGGATCCCATTGACCAACCTGTACATTTGACGTTGTATCAGATAAAACAACCTGTCTTGTTCCTGCTTGTCCTTCTACTCTTTGATCAGCAAATCCTCTAAAAGTAAATGGTCTTGTATTAACTGCATCAAAACCTTTTGATACTGATAGTCCCTGTGAGAATATGGAAGTTGTTGCAATTGTTGTAGCGGTTGATACTCTATTTGTTGAATCATCAGTTAGACGGAATGATCGTTGACCGGTATAGAATCTATTCTCAGGTACTCTAAAAATACCAAAGATTCGATTCTTTTCTGTACGCAATGTGCCGGCAGGCAAGCGAATGTATTTGGTATTGTCTGTTGCCAATACACCATTGTTATCAAATAGTGTAAGCAAATCGTCAACGGTCGTACTACCAACTAAACGAATTTGTGTACAGTTAGCAGTTACATCAATGTCATCAAAGAACGCATAAAGTCTTGTGCTATCTTTCATTGATTGACATTGAAAAATAAAGTCGCGTGGACGGAACCATTGTTTAATTGAAATATCTGATACACGTTGAGTAACTTTGTTCTCTTGTTGAGCGGCAATGTCAATTGAACCGCGAGTTTCAAACTGAGTTTGATTCTGCGTTGTCAGAGTTCTTTGTGCTTGAAGAATAGCAAGACCCCAAGTTGTTGCTCTCTGCCCACTACGAAATGCATTACCCACATTTGTGGTTGTTGTCACTGGAGGTTCACCAGTCCAGAATCGCGTCATTGGCGCGACTTCTGTGTTCCATGCATCAACGATTGTTCTAAAATTATCAGCAAAACCAGTCAAGTCTACTGTCGTGTTTGCATCAGGTGGATAGTTTGTGTCCATCCAGTTGTCTGTTGCTGGCACTATTTCAAGATCGCCATTCCAAACAAATGTCAATTCTTGCGCCAGATTAATTATTTGAGATGCATATGGCTGATCGATGAATGTTTCTTCATCGTAGTCAAGAATAATCTTGTTGCCTGGTGTTTTGTAAATACCACTTGAACCAGTCGCATTATACTTAAGCGCAATCTGAATTTGATTGTTTGCATAAGCAGTAGCATAGCGATAAGTTCGATCAATTGAAACTTTATAGTCGGCGGAATTTACGTCACCGATATTGTGCCCGTCAAAGGTATCAACAAGAACACCGTTCTTAAATTTATCCAAACCAGCATCGTCAAGAATCACTTTCTCGCTTGCTTTGCGCTCTGTTTCGTTAAGTGTCGCATAGTATTCCAGTTGTTCAACGCGATTCTTCAACTTACCAATGTCACGCATGGTGAATCGGCGATTGTTATAAGATTCAATTTGAATTTCTTTTGATAACGATGGATATACAGGAATTGTTAATTCTGCAATTTCAAGTGTGTCTGGCAAAGATGGTGGTGGGGATGAGTATGGATAACCAGGTGAGCCATCGTTGATACCTAGTTCACCATTTGAGTCCACATACAGTTTTGCTTTTCTTCCTTTGTAAATAATCAAGTCAGTTGTATAGTCTGAACTTGGTACTGGGAAGTGTAGACCACCAGAAGGAATAGTATATTCGTTAGGACTTACAACATAAACTGTTTGTGCAGTTGCGCTTTTTGAAAATTGTGTAGTCATTACCAAATGTGTGTTATTGGTAACAGATGAAACAATTCTTTCTTGGTTTGCAATACGAATAATATCACCGTTTGCAATCGTTGATGTAAATGTAGTTCCTGTTCCGTTTACGTTTGCACTACCGAAAGTTACATTTGCGGTGCCCGACAATACAGTTACAGTAGAAGGTAATGGATTTGTGCCTGCTGTATTCGCCGCTTTGATTGGTCTAAAATCTAAACAATCTCTTAAATTAAAATCGACACCAGTTCTTGTTGATCGATAAACTGGAATTTGATCTGTTCTAATACTTGTATTTGAAGTAGCAGCATCATTAATTGGATAAGAATCTACAGACAAATAACCAAGACCCTGAGAAGTATCGTGATTAAAATGATCAAAGACTACAAGCAATTGTCCTGATGGTACAACACCAATCTTTGGTGTGATACTACCATGTTCATATGAGGTGTCTCTTTGACCATTGTCTAATGTATAATTATCAGTTACATTTGTGCTTGATGTTGTTGGTGTAGTGCTAAAATTGCTGGACTGATAAATGGCACGAATTTGATAAACATCACCATATCCCAATGTGTATGGTCCATTAAATCCATTTGGATGTGTATTTGCATTAATGATAACAGATTCGTTGTTGGCAAGAGTTTTTCTGGTTTCTCTTGCATTTGCACGATCCATTGTTGCAATTACTCTCGCAGTAAAACCAGATCCGGCTGAAGATACAATATTACTTTCTTCTAAATCTATTTCAATTGTTTGTGAGCCGGCTGAACCAAGTGTGACTGAACGTGTGCCAGTGCCGCCTTTACCATACAAACGAATAGGCAATCCTGCTGGAAATACTTTTGAGTATGCGTTTGATGTATATGTTGTTGAGAAGTTTGTTGTTGTCAACAGATAAGTTGCGTTGACAATTGTTTGTATAACTCTATCTTGAGAACCAACGCGAATTACATCACCCTCTTCCCACTGTGTATTAAATGATGTGCCTGTGCCAATAACAAGTGCATTACCTGAAGTTGTATTTGCAGTGCCACTAAAGTTTGCGGTGTTTGCAGTAAGTGTAGGTATTGCAAGATAATTTTGATTCTTTAGTGCATCAGATGCGCCGGACGCAAATGTTTCGTTTAAGTCTGTTGTAATAAGTGTAATTGTACCAGATGCATTAAAGAATACTGAAAATTCTTTTTTAAATTGAAATCCTGATTCAACATCGTTGTCAGGTGTACGAATAGTTTTTGTACCAGTATAAGGCAATCTAAAAATTGCAGGTTCAAATGCAGAATCTCTAAGTGATGCATTACCAAATGTATCAACTACAACGTCAGCATATCTGTCTGGTAGACCACTTACATCATCATAAATTGAACGAACATCCTGAAACTTTTTACCAGGATTCATTTGAATGTCGTACAAGTAGAAGTTGTAAACGCAATCAGACTTACCCGGAACGCCAGATGAAAATTCTATTGCACGAATTCTTGCTTCACCAATTTTAGTTCCGCTTAAAGTTGTAGAACTAAAACTTGTATTTGAAATGGCTTGTTGTGCGGTATCATATAGATCAACTGTTGTAGCCTCCATAATGTCCCAGCCACCAACAACTTCCTTAACTGGAAGATATGAACCAGATACTAATGTTGTTTTTACTTGTTCAATAAACTGAGTATCCGTGCCTTTTCTAAGTGGCGTAAATGCTTTGACAAGCAATTCATTTCTAAAACCTTTTACATATGAAATAAATGGATCAGTTTCAATTACTAATAATTCGTTATTTCCGCCCTCTCCAATAGTAAATTTACCACCATTACCTGATTGACTTAGGTGTTCGCGAACGAAAATGTTAGGATCAGAAAGTGTATAGTTTCCTGATTCTTCAAATGTGCGTTTTGCAATTGCTTCTTCAAGTTTACTTTCAACTTCTGGAGTAAATTTTCTCTTTAGCAAACCATTTTCAACTTCGGTAATGCCAATGAATTCTGTTTCATCAGTATTTGCAGATAATGCAATTTTTGTAAGAACGGTACTTATTTTTAATCGATCTGCGCCTAATGCTTGAAAGTTTGGTGTGCCCTGTGCGTTATCAAGTAGAGACTGATCATCAACGGTATCAATAAATGACTTGCTTGGTACAAGTCCAATTTTATAAGATGGTGTATTTTTATATTTGTCTAAAATAACTGTTTGAGAATCATTTTTAATAAAATGATCTGCAATGTAAACAACTCCGTCACCTAATGTAAATTTAGAACCATATTTGTAGGTGACTTCGTTGGCGGCACCTTTATTTTCAACAAACTGAACCGCATCAGTTGTTGCAGTATTTGCAAAAGTTGAATTTGCTAACTGAGAGACAAATGACTTGTAGGTATAAATTAATTCATTATTTTCAAATTTTGTAGATGTTCTTTTATCAATAAAATCTGAAATGATAAAAGAAATAATTGATCCATCAGAACCAGGTGTATTTGCAGCAATAGTTACTGCGGCTGTGTTTGGAGTTCCAATTAATCCATTACATAAAATTACTAGGTCTCCAGTAATTGGATCATCATAAAATCCTGTAAGAATGGCAGTTGAATTGGTACCATCTAAGAATGTAATGGTATTGCCAATTGTAAGATACTGATTAAGTGCATTTACAAAAAGAAGAATGTTTCCATCTGAGGTGTAATTAATGAATAATGTTTTTGGATCATCATTTTCGATGTCAGTTGCAAGACCAACATATGCACGGACACCAGTATTTGCACCAACAATGGTTTCGCCAACAAATTCATCAACATCAACTTCAACTGGTGTGATACCAAAATTTGATTGAAGTTTTACAAACTCCATACGAAGATCAAGATTTTGTTCACACCCGTTTACAATTGATCCTTGTTTGAAGAAATAATCAGCAAAGCGTTGAATTTGCTTTTGCTGAAGAGTTTGCGCTTGAGTGAGTTCTCTCGCCTGAACTGCACGTCCAGGACGATAGAGAACTCTTACAAACTTCTTATCTTCATTATAATCATCATAATACGGGCTGATGTTTAAATTAACGCCACCTGGATTCGCCATAAATTCTTTTCTTACATTAAAGTTTTAAAAGTATCGATTAAAATTCGATAACTAGTTTCACATCCTCAATCTGGTCAGCCGCACGGCTAATTGGGCTACGGTTTTCGATATAAAGAACATCACCAGAGTATGGCTCAAGTCCTGAGTTTGCGATAGCAGTAATTGTACCTGTTGCTCCGGATGTACCACCTGAAATTGAAGCCGCGTTTGCAAATGCTTGTGGAGTTGGCTTAGTTACATACAAATATTTATTTGTGCTATCCCATTCAACAACTACCGCAGTATTTGAACCAACGGTTACAGTTTCATCAACAACATAGTTAGTGTTTGGTGCTGGAACTGTCAAGCGAATTGTTTGACGATAGTTGGTTGAAGCAGCGCGAGTTGTTGTGCCATATTCAAATGGATCGCGAACTAGAGCAATCTTGCGAAAGTCATTAGCGGTAGAAATTGTGTTTGCTTCAGAACCATCCAAACGAACATTGATCATAACAAACTTACCGCCAAGTTCTTCGATGGCATTGTTACCGTGGCCATTCTTTGGAGAAATGATTGCTCTTGCGGCCGCACCTGAACCACCGCCACCCGAAAATGAAACATTTGCAGTGGTATAGTTTGAACCTGTATTGGTAATTGTAACAGCGGTAACTGCACCTGCGGCTACTGTAGCGGTTGCAGTAGCACCAGTACCGTCACCAACAATACTTACAGTTGGTGCTGAAGCATAAGCCGATCCGCCGGCCGTAACTGTTACAACATGAATAGCGCCGTTATTGGCTGCTGATGCAACAGTAGAATCTGTACGAACAGACATATAATCATTTGTTAAAAACTTCAGCGCGTCTGAAGTTGTAACAGTGTACATATACTTCCACTTGTAACCGTCTGCGGTATCAAATGGTGTGGTTGATGTGCCGGTTGGCTTGGTTGTAGAGGCTGCGCCGCTATTGTTCCACAAGCACTTATAAACATTATAGTCATCTGTAAGAACATAAAAATCGTCATCAAGAATGTTAGTATCCTGATCATCATACTGATCGTAAACTGTACCAGAGGTCCAGTCATAGCGATCAATTACATGAACAACATCGGTTGTCTGAATGCGCTTTGCGCCAAGGGCATCGCGCCATGGTTGAAATTCGATGTTGGCGGTTGAGTTGGTTGGTGTTGGCGGGTTAGCATCATCGGTAAATGCGCTTGGTCCACCTACGAAAAGATACATAATTACATTTGAAGTCTCTGAGAATGCTTCTAGAAACTGCTCTGCATTATGTACACGAAATTTACTTGTTGCGATTGCTGGCATGTTTTATCTCCTTGTTGAGCCAATTCTGGCTATTTTATCGTTTATGGTAAAAAGTCCACTCATAAAAGTCTTTCTTATTTATACGAAATATTCTTTATAAGCAGGAACATTGTTGTGATTTTGCGCGGAAGATACATTAAGTTCCAAGAACTCGGAATTAGAGATTGCCTTAATGATAAATTTTTCATCTTTTACAATAAAGTAATCTCCAACCTTATATTCTTGGTCATAGATTGTATTCGAACCTACCGCGTAAACCTTCTGACCACTTAGGTCAGTAAATGCACTTGAAGCAAAAGTATTTATTAATTCTGTTTCAAGTCTAGAAATTCTTAACTCTCCTAGAGAACTATTGAAAATAGTGGTTGTTCCTTGTGCAGGAACATTTTCTCTAATAGTATCATCTCTGTATTGATCGTTAAAATCATAGTTTTGTAGCGATGAAATAAGATCATCTTTAAATTGATCTAGTCTTAGGTTGCCAGTATTGATAAATCTTCTTCCGTTTATAAATCCTGCTCTAGCAATGGCAATTCTGTCATTAAGAACTTCGCCATCATACTGTGCAAGAGTTTGTCCGCGCAAGGCTTCAATTGAAGCATCTTTATATCTTTGTAAACCTAAAGTAATGTCTACTTTATATTTTCCAGTAGTTGAAGAAGCAACACTTTGAATTAAATTAATGTCAATTTCAGTTGAACGAATTTCGGATTCCATTGTGACAATGGATGTATAGAAAGCCATTGTAAGATCGGTGTACAAAGGAACACCAATAACATACTCTTTAAATTCTAAAGGAATGTTATTCAATTCAACATTAATAATTACTTCTGGAATAATTACCGGAGCAAGTGAAGCAACTTCTACGAATGGAGTTAAAGTTTTTGTCTGAGATGTATAGAACGCCATTGAAACATCAATAAGAATCGGTGCAATTTCAATTTCAATTGATGGGTATGTTTGAAGATTTTCAATCTCTCCAAATGGATAGTAACCATCGTTAAATGATATTGCACTATAAGTTGATATAGAAGTATTGCCAATAGTATTTAATACTCCGGTACCATCTGAAGTGTCGGTTAAGAATGTTAATTGTTCCCATGTACCAGTTCCTTTCAATGATATGATTGGCAAATCAATTTCATATATTGCACTGGTAGTAGATGCAATATTCAGTTTTGGCTGAATGTATTTTACATCAGGGAAAAAGTCGCTCGGTACAACATTGAGAGGCTGAGTGATTATGCCTGGAGGCAAATCAATTTCAACAATACTATCAACTCTCGCTATTACATTTGGATATGTTACAGTTGATAGGTCGTTAAATGTTACTAAAGAATAATCTTGAATTGATTCAAAAGAATACGCATCTATAGGAATGTTCTTAAATAATGCTGTGCCTTTTGTAATTCCTTCTCCAGAGAGAATATCAATCTCATATCTAGCATGAGTGTTGACAGTTATATTTTGTACTAAATTAAGATCAATCTCCGTTATTACATCAGTAGTTTGTACTGTGGCAACATTAAATAATGAAATTTCAATATTGTATTCTTTAATTTCTAAAGAAGAGACACTTAAGGGTTCTTGAGAAATTTCGATTTCTCTTGGTATTTCTATTGTAACTACTGAAACAGATTGTAGAAGATTTACATCAATCTCTACTGTTCTAGTGTCAGTCTCGGCCGTAGTAATGATTGAATAGAATGCCATCGTGGCATCGGTAAATGAAAATATTTCAATGTTATATTCGTTTTTACTTTCGCCTACTCTATAAACACCTTCATTAAATTGAGTGTTTGCAAATTGAGAAATTTCAGCCGTTGCAAACTCTTGAATGGTGTAATCACCAAAGATATATGGTAAGAATGTTTGTTCAACAATTCCGCGAGATATAATGTCTATTTCATAGATGGCAGTTGGATCGGGAGAAAGATCAAGTTCTGTCTTAAAGAATTTAGGCGTAGCAACTTCATTTGACGGAATAATTGTTGGTGCTAAGTCAACAAAAATTGGAATTTCTACATTGTATTCTGAATCTGTAAATGTAGCCGTTGATACGATTATTCCTACACCACCAGAAACTTCTGTTCTTGGTGCCACCGCCGAGTAAATAAATTCTGCGGAAACAACAACTGGACCAAGTGCAAATTGCAATGGTCCTTTAAGTCCAGGATCAGTAGATTCAATAACAGTTGCGCCTTGATTAATAACAATTGGCTCAATATCAATTTCTCTAACTGCACCTGATGAATCAAATGTAGCAGGTACAGATGTGCCAGCAAGGATAATGTCATACTCTGCGCTACCAGGCGTAACTGGAATGACCGTAACATTTGCACCGCCAAACATTGAAACATCAATTGTAGGCGTAATGATTGGGCGATATTCTGTACTTGTGACTGCGGCAACATTAATGTAAGGATTAATTTCTACATTAACTTCTCTATGTGTATCAAGTTTAGCATTGTCTGCATAAGCAACAACCGGTTTAATCTTAACGATAATGCTACTTGTAACTGGTGGAGGTAATCCATAGCCTTGCCACAATGACAAGAATGAGGATATAGAAACAAATCTTGGTGCGCGATCCGCCGCAAGATCCGCAATAATTTCTGAAGTAAATTGTGCAACGGCAGAAATTGTACTGGTGATAACAATTTCACCAAAAAACTCTAGGCCGGCAGGATGAATTGATTCTTTAACAACATCTTTATATTGATCAAAAGACAATCCACTTCGAATAACATATGAGAAGTCTTGATAGAATAGGGAATCTTGTAGAACCTTATAGTTGACTTTACCATCATCATTTTGAAAGTAACCTGGGTTCGTAAAAATACCTGAAATGTCTGCGGTTAGATTTGCATTACCATCACCCGAACCGGTTGCATCAACGGTAGCAGAGGTGTAATTAATACCTTGATCAAGAATTGTAACTTCGCGAATTGCGCCGATACCTGCTACGTTGTTTGCGGCGTCAATTTCAATAACCGCACTGCGGCCTTGAATGTTAAATACGGTAAGTGACGCACCAATACCATTTGCAGAAGTAACAGTTACAGTTGGTAATCCGCTAGGATATGTGTATCCTGATCCAAAATTAGTAAGTTCAATTCTTTCGATTGGACCCACTGCTCGCCAATCTTCCATTTTAAGTCTATCTTCATAATCTTGTTCAAGAAGAATCCCAACATCGCCTTCTGTTATTACTGTTAAAGAACCGAAATCACTTAGTAAACTTTCATCTTTATATGGTTCTACAACTTCGCCTGCCACTAAGGTAACAGGAGTTTCTGCCCAACGCTCTGTAACAGCGGCGACTTGACCTGCTACACTTGTACCAGAGCCACCTGCAAATACTAATGAATCACCAACTTCGTATAATGTTCCTGCATCATCAATTCGAATAAGTTTTTCATGTAAAAGACCTAAAGCACTAACTGCCGTATCTTGTAGTGTAATGGTAGGTAATGCTTTATATCCTGAACCACGATTAATAATCGAAATACTTACTGTGTCACCAACTGTGTATTCGTTACTTGAACCAACGGTATAAGTATTAGCAATTTCATTAATTCTAACTCTAAGTCCTGTACCTCCAGTACCAGAATTATTTACGGTTGCTTCAATGTTATTTCTATAACCAATGCCTGTATTGGCTAAAAGAATTTTTGAGATTGGTGCTTCCGAAACAGAACTTACTTTTGCTCTTGCTTCGGCACCATCTCCATTAATGACGATATCATCATCAACTGCGTAACCTGTACCACCATCATTAATTGTGATGGTACTTACAACGCCATAAACAATTGTATTAGCACTGGTAGTTTCAATGTCTTCAACAATTTCGTTTTCTTGAAATTCACCAGAAATCAAACGAAGAACTAAATCTGCATAACGAAGGCCACCAAGAAATGAAACACGAAGGTCTGCAACAACCGCAACTGCGCCTGAAGTTCTGCCTCTAATCGTTTTATTTTTAAGACTAAAAACATCAAACGTAGGTAAAAATTCAAGAAATTGATTGTTGGCTGAGGTATTGAAATTTGTTGTGGCGACTAAAATGCTATTGTTAATGACATTTGCAACAATTGCTTGTTGTGTTCCAATTCGAATGTGATCAGAATTAGAAATGCTTGTAAATTCTGTATTAGTACCAAAAACATAAGCGTTTCCTGATATAACATTTGCAGTACCAGCAATAGAAAATGCAGATCGTTCTCCAACACGAATGGTACTTTGTTTAACAAAATTGCCATCAGAAACTCGCAATAAATCATCACCGGGATAACGAATTTCAATCGTTTCGTTGAATAATGCTCTGAATAAAAACGAATATGCTTCTTCAGTTGATTTTGATTTGAAAAAATCTCTCAACTGGGAAACTAATTTTCTTCTGTCGGTCTGAGTTAGAGTTGGTATACCTTTGTTTAATTCTTGTTTTAAATATTCTAAAAATAATCCCTGCGCCTTTTGAGGATTTTTATTTTCGCGAAGGCGAGATGCTTTACGCAAAATATTATCAGACATTTCTAAAACAAATGCTGAATTGGAACTTGTTCCTCCTACAATTTCTTCACTTACATCAAAAGATTTGTCCGTCTTCATTGAGACGGTAATCATATTATTACTAGAATCTACATAACGAACAGTTGCAGTTGCTCTCGAATCTTGCCCGGTGATTATTTCGCCTTGTGTAAATGGACCGTCCGATGCATTGTAGATAATGTCGGTTGTCTGCATCCAATTGTAATATGTCTCAAGAAAAAACAAAAAGGTTTCATCATCAATCGAAGGCGAGATTGATTGAATGCCAAGAGATGGATTATAATAGACTTTATCAGCCATTTTTATTATCTTCTAACTAGACTAATTGCGTTGTCATTTGTTAGATTTACAGTAATGTCTTCATCGCGGATGCTTACAATTTGTCCTCGTAAAGGAAGAATGTCTGTGCTTGCTGGTGTTGCAAAGATTTTTAATGTAACACCGCCTGCGGCAATTGCATTTGGATTGAAATCTGTTAAAATAATTTTACCTGTGGTATAATCTATTGTTCCGATGTTTTGTGAAACACCAAAAACTGCTTGTTCTACTCTACGAAAAATGCGAATAATGCCATTATTGTCTTCTAGAAAACAATTATTAAATCCGCCGTATGAAAATGCGGTTGAGGTAATTTGAAATCCTGCCGCATATGGATGTGAACTAGGGCGTCCGTCTGTAGCGTCATTGATTGGATTTGAAAAACTAATTTCATATCTTGCAGATTGTCCCAATTGAACATCTAATTCTTTATACATGTTTAGTGTTAAATTACAACTTAAAATTGATCTTTCGCATGTATCAATTAGGCGAGATAACTTAGAATAGCGTAAATATTTTGAAAACTGATTGATATCAGTATCATTGTAATTTTTTATAGTATCTAATACTTTAGACTTTACACTTGCCTCGGCAGCAATAGTTTGTTCTGGATCATATTTAACGTCCGCAACAACGGTTACAAAAATAAACTCTGGATCAACAATTTCATTTTGAATTGTAAGAATCTTTTTGTTCTTTAAAATTGTTCTAACAATAGAATCTTTTTCGGTGCTGGTTAATGTTTCGCCTTCGCTTGGCTTAATTGCAATGAATACTTTACCATATGCTGGAGGATCGTTATCTTCGCCTCCCCATACCGCTACAGATCCTACGTTTGGTGCACTTAAAAGAATTGCACGATAATCTTCTACGGTAACCGCACGATTTTGTGCGGCATAAAATTTAGGTGCCGCAAATTTAACTCTCTCTAAACTTTCCCTATCTTCTCCGCCCGATGCAACATCGTTGGCAGTAAAGGTAGCATCGGTAACGCTTGCAACAGTTGATGTAAAAGTAAGTTCACGAATTTGATTTGCATCTGCACCTTCTGTCACAAGATAATCGATGATAACAATGTTATCATTATCTAATGCAAGTCCAATTACATCATCTCCAAATTCAATTTCATATTTTTCATCTTCAACCTCTCTGATAAAATATGCCAAAGTATCGCTTTTAATTTCAACAAAGTTCAACGCTTTTTCAAACACTCTGAGTGTACCAATTGTTGTTGAAGTTTGAACGCGAACCAATAAAGTTTCGGTGTCTACATTTGCGTTATTAATTAAAAATCTTTGTGTGCCATCATTAAGATTTACCGTATATCTTTCTTGTACATTTCTACCTTGAATTAATTGAACATTATTCAAAGTATAATTTGTTGCTGAAGTAAATGTCAGCGGTTCATTTGTAACAAAAGTATAAGTAACTCCCTCATTAACCGCACTAAATGTTGAATATCGAGGAAGAGTAATTGAAGATGGCGAACCAGTTACAGTTAAAACTATAGTTCCTGTAATCTTTGCCGAAGTTTTCGATTTTGGAGTATAATTTAATGATGATGCAAGATTAATAATTGAGTTTCTTCTTTGTGCAGTTGCTAGATTTGTCTCCGTAGCAATCATATTTACATAGAAAGAATTGTAGTATGTGTTAAAACTCAGAATATCAAGAAGTGTAGAGATACCAGATGCATCAAAGTTATAATCTTTGAATTGATCTTGATTTTTTAGAAAGTTTTTAAAATTTTCGCGAATTTGTTGAAAATTTACGCCATCAATTTTTAAATTTGTAGGTGTAGCCATATGTTATGCCGTTCTAGTAACTACTGTTTCTAATTGTTGTAGGTCTGGAATGTTTATAATGTAGTATTCAATCTTGATTTCAACGCCGCTTTCTTCTATGTTTGTTTCAATGGCAACCAATCTAACTCTTGGTTCAAATCTTTCAATTGCTTGTGCAATTTCATCGTTTAGTTTTAATTCAGTTTCCGTATCTCCTGGCTCAAATAAAAAATCTGCGATTCTTGTTCCATATTCTGGAGCAAAAGGTCTTCCTCCTATAGGAGTTTTTATGAGATTAATTAATGATTTTTTAACTGCCGTCTCATTTTTAGCAGGAGGAATATCTCCTGTAATAGGATTGACTTTAAAAGTCAAAGGCAAATCTGAATAAAAAATTGTAGCCATGAATTACTCGGTTGTCTTTTGATCTTGAATTTCTTTTCTGCGTTCTTTAGCCACTTTAGTGAACTCAGCCAATGCTTTTCTTGCCCTTGTTCCTGCGGCCTTTACGCCTTTTTCTGTAAATTTTTCATTTTCTTTTACATATGTTTCGAAAAGATTAATGAGTGTATCGTGGTTTGTCATAATATTGCCCTTTGTTTGATTAAAAACGCTTGACAATTACTTGACAAGCAACTAAAATAAGGTGTCCCCTGTGATTTAAGAGTATTTATAAGGTAATTAATACCTTTTCCTATCTACTAGTTCTTGAATGATTACATTGTGTGGGAACAATTTAAGAAGAATGAGTGCGGCATGATAACTAATGCCATCAAAAAGAATTTTCTCTTCATTTTGAGTTAATTGACCAAGTGCTTTTTTAAGTTCTTCAGTTTTCATTTCTTCCTCTCAAAAATCCAAACAATAAATCTTAATAATGCAAAAATGCCCCAAAGAGCAAATCCCTTAATTAAACCATCAGGCCTGTTTGACTGACCAAACCATCTTTGCGCCACGCCAATGACTTTACAGATTGGTGTTCCAACAAATGCTAAAACTCTGCCGGTTAAGTTTTTCTCTTTTTCTACACCCATGAGATATGCCATATGTTTAGCCCATGGCGTTGCAATTTCTTTAGCCCACTTAGTACTTAGATGCATTTGAGCATGTTTTCTTTTTTCATCATCACGAATCCAAAACATGCATTGTGGACCATTGCCTTCCATCCAATCGACAACGGTTTCTGCCCATGCTACATAGCCATAATAAATATCTGGACGTTCTTTTTCTAGTATATTACCGAACTCTTGATCTGCAATGTAAATATGTTCTGGTAGAAAACCAAGTTCATAAAGTTTAGTGCAGATAATTTTTCTACCCCTTCTTGGCGGGGGTGGAGGTGGTGGGGGGGCTCTATTTCCAATTGTAAAACTTCTAGGTCCTCTTTTACTGCCGCCTGTTGTATTATGCGTTTGATAAGAGATCCAATTTAATTGATCTGTTAAGTTCCAAGAACCATATGATGGACTACCTGCAATAATTTCTGAATCTGTTACTCTTAAAAATACTTTTCCACTATCACTTCCTATAAAAATTTCTGATTTACTTATTTCAAGATAAACTTTTCCGTTTGAATGAGTAAGTCTGATTTTATCTTCGTTTACAAAATCTTTTAATTGAATGGTGTGTCCAGATTCGGATGCAATGGCAACTTGTTGTAGTAGACTTTGATAATCATTATCTGCTGATAGATTTGGCGGATAATCTTTATCTGATGTTGTTACATGAGGAAATGATCTTTTACTACTTGTATATTTTCCAAAACTTTTTCCAGTTGGATCTGATTTAAGAGGTGTTGGTATAATTCCCATTACAACAGGTTCTTGTGCATCAGGACCATCCATAAAAAATCCTGCTACCCATTCTCCTAGACCTATTCTTGCATAAGTGCCTTGTGCATTTGGTGCAACTAAGATGTTTGCCCAAGGCAAGTCTGGCGTATCAATACCAGTTGCTTTTTGTTCGTATGAAGAATGATAACCAAATATGCGAACCTTGACACGCCCTAGTAATAGAGGGTCTACATTTTCTTCAACAACACCAATCCACCAATAAAATCCATCTCTACCCAAAAACATAATTTAGCCCATGTGTTTAAAATATTGAATGCGTCTTTCTTGCTTTGCAACCCATTCATCGGACGGTTTGCCTTCGCCCTTATAATATGCAAGAGGTCGGCCCGTTTTCTTTGATACTAACGCCCACTTACCATCTACTTGCTTTAATACTTCAACAAGTTCTGGACCATATACATCTTCCTCCCACTCTTCTTGTGTAGCAGGCGTGCTTACAAATTTTTTAAATGATTTCATAGATCGTCTAAATCTTTCGTATCTAATGCGTCTGGTGGTACATTATCTTTAATCCAAGTATATAATTGCTTGCGTATATCTGCATCTGTTGTCATTGCTTTACCTGGCTTCTTCATTGTTAGATACATGAAGTTGCCTACAACTTTGTTACCTTTAATGTCTTTATAGTGTTTACCTGTTTTTGGATCAACGATAAACATTGTATTTTGCGGATTGTTCAATATAACATAAACACCACCATCCACTTCTCTCGGAAACCCAGTCTTCACCAGTTTAAATACTGTTTGTGCCGCGCCTTTGTGCGTCTTCAGCAAAATATCTTGTGGTACAACTCTAGAACGCTTTGCGTTGTTTTCAATTGCAATCTCATAATTAGTTAGCACCCAAGTCACATGAATGTTTGTAGTTTTATAACCAGCCTTTAGCAACATAGGAATGTAAGTGTTAATGTCATCCATATCTGCAAATGTAGAATCAATTAAAATGTTTGGTAGTGTATTCTGTGCCGCACCGTCAAGCAATAGATCAAGTGTTTTGTTTTTTGCGCCCGTAGCACGAACAAGTACATGAAGTGAGTATACATGTTCTGGTGTTTTTAGATTTAAATCTTTCAGCGAGTAACCTTTGTCAATTACGTTTTTTTGTATAAATTGCATATCGCGTTCACTAATATTATCGCCATATTTTTTAAGTAAATCGTTTAGTGTAAACTTGCCAATTTCATCTAATTTTCGAAATGCAAGTTTGAGTTCATCCACATCGCGAATTTTGAAATTTTCGCCTTGCATGAAATTGCTAATTGCAAATCCTTTTCCTGACCCAGCGCCGCCAGCAAGAAAAACAACTTGTCCATATTTTGCACCATTGTTATAGAGAATAAGTTTTTCTTCGAGAGGAATTCTAGCCTCATACTCTCTCTTATAAAGGTATTCTGAGAATGATAGTTTCATATGTTAACCCGATGTTTGATTGATACGATTGTCAAGATTAATTTTAAGTGATCCACGACTTAATTCAATTTTTTTTGTATAAGTGTCTTTCGTAAAAGAATGACGTACTGCGGTGACAAGATATTTACCTGAATAAAATTCGTCTTCAGCCATGATTGATTGCTCCAGATTTTGTGCTTTTGCAACTTTACTAGGTAATACTAATTCAACTGCATAGCCAACACTGATTCGATTATCTGCACCAGGTATGTCTGCTAAAACTCTAATTCCACTATTTAAAAGACCGCCATAGGTATCATATTTAATCCAAGCAGCCTTATCTTCCAATATGTCATTGATAGATTTTACTACAAGTCTTTCGCCCGGATATTCTGGGTAGCCATTATTGTATTTTAAAAATTCGTTATTTGTTTCTAAAATTCGATTGGCATAAAAATCTGTATCTAATGCCATATCTTTATAACTTATAGTTTCATCTTTATAAGTTCTAGAATATAGGTCAAGTTGACGAATTCTAGAGTTGTAAAATCCTGATTGCATTCTTTCTAAATGTTGAAAATTATTTTCAATCATAAAACTTTTAATTAAAATACTTCGATTTGTTTCTTTATTTAAATAACTTTGGGTCGGTTGATATACAAGTCTTGGTAAATTGCCTGATTTCCAAAATTCTTTAAGAGAGCCAAGAGAAATGAAAACATGTTTAAAATCTAATGAGTTTCTTCCGCAAAGTTTTTCAAAGAAAACAAAATAATCTCCTAATACACATGCTCTTCTTGCCAATTGAGATATTGCTTCCATCGGAGTATAACCAGGACTTACAAATGCTTTTGGCATTTTAATTTCTGGATCAATTGTATTGATATTTAAATTAGATGCGCTATTAATGTCAGTGTAAATTTTTGACAATACACTTTTTAATCCTCGGTCATCCCCAAAACTTTTATACAATCTTTTCTTTTGTGATGAGATAGCAGATTTAGAAGTAAAAAGTAAATCATAAGTCTGAATATTTTCTCCATCAAATTTTACTTTACCTACTTCATAAACAATTAAATCGTTTCTAGAAATAAGAATTTCATTTGATCCGCCAGGCTTTAATACAGTCATGGTGATTGTTTCGCCGCCACTAAACATAAACTTTTCTAGACCACCAACATAATCATAAACAGTAATCACGCCAGTAATTGAAGGACTAAAAATATCTTCGTAAATTTCTATTCGACTAAAAGAGTTGCCTAACGAAATTGATTGTCCATTTTTAATTGTAATAAAAAGTGAGGTTAATAAGTATGTTTCTCTAATGTGATCTGGCGTAGGTGCCTCTGGCTCCAACTGAAACCCAAATTGACTTGGTGCAACATTGAATTTTGGAAAAGTATATGCCATTATAGATTTTCAAATAATTCTTGTAAATTGGACTCAAATCTTACTGCAAGTGAAATATCAAATACATTTATTTTTGCTTTTTCATCATTTAAATCGATTTCATATTCGTAAAATGTTTTAGTGTATTTCTTCGAATCGGTAAGTGTATTCCAAAATGCCTCAGAGACTTGATCTCCAAAACTGTTGTACCAATATCCTACACTACTTGCCGCACTGATGCTTCCATATTTCTTTTCAATATATTTTTTTAGAGTTTGATCATCTCTTGGCCATTCATCATAAAAACTTTCAATTTCATTAAAAATTAAAAGAAGATAATCGTATTTTGTTGTGCCGTAAAGTTTATAAGATATTACTTCTGGACGTTCGCCGTTACTTACAATGTATTGTCGAACCCCAGGAGAACCTCTATAAGATTTAACATAATCTGATATTTGAGCAGATACGTTTAAATCAACGACTTTCTGATAATCAAAATCGTTAAAAAGATATAAAGTTTTAGGATAAAATTGAAACATATTAGATAATTGTCAAGTAAGAATTTTTTGCCTCTGTAATACCATCACCAAGTGTTCTTGGAATGATTTCTGTTAATTGAATCGTAAGTGTGGTTTCTGTAACATTACCATCTTCAAAAAATGTAAGTTTCTGGCCACCATAATCAACCGCAACTGAATCAATTACACATGCTTTGCTTCTAAATATTTTCGTCGCATTTTGATTTGGAGTTCTAAAAATTACATCAAATTGTGTTAGATGTGGATATCCATAAGTAAATGTACTTCCTTCACCAATGCCAGTTGGTATTGGTCCTGATACGCCTGTAAGTTGAAATGTACCATCAACATTTGGAACTGAAGGAGACGAAGCAACCCTAAATGTATGAATAATGTTTTTAATGTGAGTGGCTTCATTTTTTGTTCGTGGTCGCATAACTACAGGAATCTGATATTTACGATTTTGTGGCCCTTTGTAAAGTAATTGAGAAAATGGATTTACTGCTTGCCTTTGAGTAAACTCAAATTGTGCAATGTTGTTCATGCCACCAGATGCTATAAAACCTTGTACTCCTGCCAATGCTCTTGCGATGCCAGTCTGAAATGCTTCGGCCGCACTCAGTCCATATGTTGCAATTAAACTTGCATCAAATCCTTCTTGTTGAGATGCTTTTCCTAGTGCCGATTCATTTTCAGTTTTAATAAATTGATTACCTGCACCAAAAATATTGTCGGTTCTAGCATATTCTGAAAAACTAGATACATTAAATTGATTTGGCATACGAATGTAAATTACTGGCGCATTATTTGTTGGTATGGCATTTCCAAATGCATCTAAAAATTTAAATTGTATAAAAGGCACGTTAAAGTCATCATTTTCAATAGGATATTGCCAAGTTCTATCTCCTTTAAGTAATCCTGCCTTACTATATCTATCAAATCCAGTTACTTTTGAATTTGCCGCATTTGCAATTCCATCATCAGGATATAATGTATCCTGATTATCAGAAGTTGGGGTGAAAGCCGTTCTTGCCATATAAATCCTTATAGGTTAACTCTCTTATTTATAATTCAATTATGGCATACAAAGGAAGATATAAACCCCAAAACCCTCAAAAATACAAGGGCGATCCAACAAATATTGTTTATCGCAGTTTGCTGGAGCGTAGATTTATGGTCTATTGTGATTCAAATCCATCAATTTTAGAATGGAGTTCTGAAGAAATTGTTGTGCCCTATAAATCTCCGATTGACAATCGTTGGCATCGATACTTTGTTGATTTTTGGATTCGTTACAAAGATAAAAATGGCACAATTCGTGCATCATTGATTGAAGTAAAACCTCACAAACAAACGCTAGAACCATCAAAACTTATTGGCAAACCAACGCGCAGATACCTCAATGAAGTAATGACATGGGGCGTCAATCAAGCAAAATGGAAAGCAGCAACAGAATATTGTTTAGATAGAAACTGGGATTTTAAGTTACTTACAGAGAAACAATTAACATAAATATATGTATAACAAATCCTTTAGGAAATTATGTTAATATTTAAACAACTCATTTATCAAGGTGTTTCGGCAGGCATGGCGCCTGCTAGAACCAAAGAAGCAAGAACATGGTATCGAGATGCCGCACAACAAGTGGAAGGCATGTCTTCGCTTACTCCGTCTAAGGTAATTCGTTCGTTTGAATCTAAACGCAGAGTAAATGAAATGAAACCCGGATACATGTATCTTTTCAAGTACGATCCAAAGACCAAACTTGATCTGCCATACTATGATACATTTCCTTTAATCTTTCCAATTGAATCATATCCTGATGGATTTTTAGGCATCAACATGCATTATCTGCCATATGTGCTGAGAGCAAAACTCATGGACGCATTGTATGGCATTGCAACAGATAAAAAATACAATGAAAAAACAAAAATTCTTGCTACCTATCGAATTCTAAAAGGTGCGTCTAAATATAATGCATTCAAACCAACAGTAAAACGATATTTGAATAGTCATGTTCGTTCGCAATTTTTAGAAATTAGAGCACCCGAATGGGACATTGCTCTATTTTTACCGCTTGAACGATTTAAAAAATCAGACAAAGCAAGTATTTGGGCAGATAGCAGAGCGATGATTTAAGGAAATTTATGTTCAGCATATCAAGATTTAGATCAAATTTAAAAGTCGTAAGACCAAACATGTTCTATGCGGAAGTAGACTTGCCGCCAGAATTAACAAAAATTTTTGGAACAAAGTCTACCAGCGCAGAAAGTCAATTATATCCGGGGCAAAAATTTAATCTTGAAGGTAGTGTAGTGTCACAAGATGGATCAATATGGTTTAGAGCCCTTGATGGAGGAACATTGAATAATACTTTTCGATTTCGTTGTGAGGCCACCGAACTTCCTGGTCGAACAATTTCAACAAGTGACGATCAAGCATATGGACCAACTACTAAGTATGCATATGAAACAGGATATCAGGATGTAAATTTACAAATCATTGCATCTGAAGATTTTCGTGAAAGAGCATTTTTTGAAGTTTGGATGGAGAATGTTATTAATCAATCAAACTTACGAGACGGTAATAAAAGCAATGCAGGTCTTTCTAAATATTATAGTCAATATGCAACTGGACAAGTCAGAATTTTTCAAGTAAGTTCAGATAGAAAACAATTGGCTAGATATACACTTTATAATGCTTATCCAATTCAAATAAGTCCTATGAATTTGTCTTGGGAAGAACAGAATACTTATCAAAGGTTTTCTGTAACAATGACATATCGTTTTCATGTTGTAGATTTCACTCAAGGATTTGTTAATCTTAGATGAAAGTTTTTACGTTTAATTAATTATCAAGGAGAATTATCATGGCTTTACCTAAAATCAAATCACCGATTTATGAGTTGACATTACACTCAACCAAAAAAAGTTACAAATATAGACCGTTCTTAGTTAAAGAACAAAAAATTCTTTTGATGGCTCTTGAATCTCAAGACGCAAAAGAAATGCTTAGAGCAATTAAACAAATCATCACCAACTGTGCGATTGATGAAGTTGAAGTAGATAAACTTCCAATGTTTGATTTGGAATATTTCTTCTTACGTCTTCGTGCGAAATCAATTGGTGAAGAAATTGATCTAAAATTGACACACCCAACAGGATTAAATTCTAAGGGCGAAATGTGTGAATACAATACACCAATTAAATTAAACATTATGGACGTTGAAGTTGAAGTAAGCGATACACACACAAATAAAATTGTTCTAGATCAAGAATCTGGTGTAGGTATGGTTTTAAAATACCCAACCATGTCTCTTGCAGATAAACTTCAGAACGTAAATGCTAACGACAACAAATCACAATTTGAAGTAATTACTTCTGTAGTGATCGAAAGCATTGATTACATTTTTGATCACGAAAACACTTATCCAGCAAGCGAATCCACTAAGGCTGAACTATCGGAATTTATTAATGGCTTGTCTCAAGAACAGTTTGCAAAGATAACTGGATTTTTTAACACCATGCCAAAACTAAAGAAAGAAATTAAGTGGACTTGCGCCCATTGTGGATGTGAGGACAAGGTGGAATTGGAGGGTATGACAAGTTTTTTCGGGTAACAATGTCAAATGAAAACCTTCTAAATTATTACAAGACAAACTTTGCTATGGTACAACACCATAAATATAGTTTGACTGAATTGGAAGAAATGATTCCTTTTGAAAGAGACATTTATATAACTTTGTTGGCTGAATATATTAAGGAAGAGAACGAAAGACAACGACAACAACAAGCACAAATGAAGTCAAGAAGAAAATAAATGGCAAATTTAGTAGGCGATTTAGGAAAACAATTAAGCGATTCTGTCAGTAAATCTCTGTCAGGCTTTGCGGCTGGTATGAAAAGTGCGGCGATTGCCGGAAACCCTGCGGTTTTCGGACCCGCATTTAATAAACTCGAAAAACTTTTTAACAATGATAGAGAAGAAAAGAAGCGTGCCTCAGCATTTGAAGAAGAAAAGGCACTAGAACAACGCAAGTTGTTTACAGATATTCTTGGTGAACAAAAAGAAACAAATAGTCTATTAGAAAATATTCTTAAGGCATTAACTCCTAAAGATAGCGGAAACTTTTTACAAAACATTTTAAAACTGTTATTGGGAAGTTTAGTTGCAGTAGAAAAAAATATCAAAGAGTTGATCAAAGCCTTAATGGCTTTTGGAAAATTTCTAACAGTCTTACCGTTTAAGATATTAGGGTTTTTAGAGGATTTATTAAGAGGTCTTTTAAAACCTCTTGATTTTCTAAAGAACATAGTAGGACGTATTGGTGGAATATTAGATTTCATCAAAGACTTATTTGGTCGCTTTGGTTCAGCACTTTCTCGTTTATTGGATTTTTTAGGTGATCTATTAGACAAACTCAGAGTAAGATTTCCCTCACTAGATAATATCTTCAAGTTTTTTGAAGACTTACCAAAACGCTTTGGCGATTTCTTTAAGGATATATTTGATAGATTCAAAAAACTTCCTTTTGTTGAAGATATAATCAAATTTTTTTCCGATTTACCAAATCGATTCATCGATGGTTTCAACAGAGTTCTTGATACATTTAGAACTGCATTCGATGACTTCAGAACAAAATTTAGAATTCCTAGTTTTGATGATATACTTAAAGCATTTGATGATTTTAAGACAAAAATAAGACTTCCTAATTTTGATGATATCATTCGTGCAATTGAAGGAACATTTGATGCACTACCAGCAAGTTTCGATAGACTTAGAAATGCAACGCTAATTAATGTAGCAATTCTTGCAGACTTGCTTGATGAAGTAAAGGCAAATCTTGGCGCTAAGTTTGATACATTTAAAACAACATTCTTTGATTCATTTGGAAAAGTTGGTTCTTTAATTGATGATCTATCACTCAAGTTTGATTCATTAAGAACTAGCACATCAGACTTCTTTGGAAGAATTACTGCCGCATTTCAAGATGGTCGCCTCGCATTAAGCATTGAAGACTTAGGCAAAATCATGCCTGAAATTCTTGGAACCTCTGGCGGATTCTTTGAAGCAATGTCTGCACGATTTGGTTATTATTTTCAACAAATCGTAGAAGCAGGACAAAGAGCGATTAAATTTATTGAGGAAGTCGCTGGCCCATATTTAAAAATTCTCGGTGAAATTGGAGCAAAGATTTTAAAATTCTTAGTTCCGCTTGATATTGTTCTTTCTATATTTGATGGCTTCATGTTGGCAACAAGTGAAGAAAAAATTGCAGAGTATTTAAACATAGATGAATTGCAAGTTTCCTTCATGGATCGCGTTGCCGCATTTTTAGGCGGATCTATTTCATCATTCATTTTTGGATTTATTGATATTGCAGTAAAACTTGTAGATTGGTTAGCAGGCAATATCTTTGGCAGTCAGACATGGAAAGAAAGTGCAGATTTAGGACTTCAAAAAATCTTTGATGAGGGTCTAACTGTATTCTTTGAACAGTTAGTTTCTTTCGGTAAAGAAATCTTTAATTTACTTAAAGGCTTATTTACTCTTGATGGCGAGATTATTCAGAATGCTCTAAAAGAAATGTGGTACATATTTGACGATTTTGTTGTCAATATTGTAAATACGATGGAGAGGGTTCTAGACGCAATTGGTGTCAGAAAATATCTTGCAAGAGCATTTAACTTTATAGGTAATGGCGTTGTTGGAATACTCAATAGCGTTATGCAATTTTTCTCTAATGTAACAACATGGATTGCAGACAAACTTGGTAGTTTGCCTGACTTTTTAGGTGGTGCTAAGTTTAGAGAGTTTGCTACAAATTACAAATATACGCCTATTACATTTCAAGCCGTAGATGAAAAGTATGATAAGGGCAGAGATTCGATTGTATCTCAGAGACAAAGACAAAGTAGAGAAACGGCATCAGAGTTAAGGCGAGAAGTTAATCGGGCACCTCCAGCGCCTGCTAAAAAGCCATCAGAAAAACCAACAGCGCCTCAACCTAAAACAGGATTTTCTAGTGGATACACGCCAACAGGATCATCATTTTCTGGTGGCGCAAATCAGCCTCCATTATCCGTACGCAATAACAATCCAGGCAATTTAAAATTTGCAAATCAGGCTGGAGCGATTGGTGCCGATTCTCGTGGATTTGCAATTTTTGATTCTCCAGAATCTGGCATGGCGGCTATGCGCCGTCAAATTGAGTTAGATACTCAGACCAGAGGCATGACATTAGGTCAGTTCATTAATAAGTATGCTCCTCCAAGCGACAATAATCCGACTGCTCAATACATTCAAAATATGTCGGCCGCCACCGGCCTAGGTCCAAATGATAGAATTCCTGCAAGTGCAATTCCTGCATTGCAAACTGCAATGATTCGTCAAGAGGGTGGCGACAAAA
>OGVY01000009.1_pt1 | contig 35240 bp, 50 predicted proteins | sample 1575871 | NCBI WGS metagenome assembly OGVY01 (sample SAMN07581536, study PRJEB24739) | freshwater metagenome
CCAGTCACGATATCAAATGGAGCGGCAAGGCCCCGTAGACAACCTGACCCTCTATTTGTTCAGGGCCAGGAACGTGGGGCAGCACTTCGCCCACGATTCCTCTTTGTGCAAGCCAGGTTACTAGCCCGGCATGCCTGGTAACAATTACTGCCATATATGTCTCCTGTATCATCTCCCCTCTGCATTTTCCGGCTGGGGACGGTCGGCCCGGCTATCTGCCAGGCGGCTGCATTAGAGTGCCTGGATTAGCCGCCAAGCTCGGCTCTGGGCTATGCGGCACTCAGTGCCGCTTGCCCCACATAATGGATTGTAATGTATGGTGCGCCCATAAAATGCTGGAACTCCACAATCCACGTACCTTCCGGAATGGCTGGTGTCTGTGCGCCAACATAATAGTTTACTCCGTCATTCTTGCTGCCAATGGTGTCGGCGCTGAGCATGCGTGCTGTCATGCTCTTTCCGTTTGCAGGAAAGAACTCATACGAAGTCCCTTCCGCCAGGTACATTTGCCAGCCAGCGGCATGCTGGCAAAATTTGACCCGCCGTGTATGGTGGCGCTTGCAGAGTTCGGTCACTTCGGCACCCACTTGTGGGGCAAGTCGGCTGATCTCTTTCAATCCGGCGGCTGTGACTTTGACTAGATTCATGATGCACCTCTTCATGTTCTCCCCTCTGCATTTTCCGGCTGGGGACGGTCGGCCCGGCTATCTGCCAGGCGGCTGCATTAGAGTGCCCGAATATGATGTTTCCGGGCGATCTGCTGACTAATCACATATATCATCCTCCCAAATGGTGCCGTGCAACACAGCATCAGTAAAAACAGCATCCCTAATCCGCGCGCCTCGTAGGTCAGCGCAACTTAAATCAGCGCCGGCCAAGGAAGCGCCAGGCAAATGTGCGCCCGCTAGGGTTGCGCCGCTCAAGTCCGCGCCGCTCAAGTCTGCGGCCCGCAGGATGATTTCTTCCAGAAATGCTCCTTGCAGAATGGCGCGTGTCAGGATAGCCCGCGCCATATAAGCATGGGCAAAATTAGCGCCGACCAGATTAGCGCCAGAAAAATTAGCGTTGAGTAGGGAAGCGCAGGAAAAATTAGCGCCGCCCAGGGCCGCGCCGGAAAAATTAGCGTCCACCAGGTTAGTTCGCTCGAAAATAGCGCTAGTCAAATCGGCACCACTGAAATCGACGTGAGTCAAATCAGCGCCAGTAAAATCTTCACCGGCTAGGCTTTTTCCTGCAAAGTTAGCATTTTGTAGATTTGCATATCTGTAATCCATTTTCATCTCCTTTACATCGTTGAAATTAAATAACCGGAATAATTGCAATGTCAGCCGCCAGTTTACGGGCCTTGCAGTTCGACAAGCAGGTTTCGCCGTCGCTCCCAATACCGGCCACATCGCCGGTTACTAGATATGCCTGGCGTCCCTGTGCGATAAACAGGGCGCTGCTGGCATCTACACCGGTCAGCATTAGGTAATACTGATTTCCCACTTTGCGTCCCTCGTAGACGCTGACACCGGGTTCGCTGACGCCGGTGGTATAATTTTTTGAGTATCCTGATTTCGGCATTTTGCCGAAACGGAGATAAACCTGTTTACCCGTTGCGGCGATGCGCCGCCGGTTCAGCATCTCGGCGGCCGCTTCGTGGTCTTTCCATGCCGTTGCGATATCAACGGCGGGGAAATCCACTGAGAATTGTAACAGTGCATCGGCCCATTCCTGCGTGCCGATAATTTCCACTTTTAACGACTCCCAGCCCGTGGTCAACCGGTTGGGCGCGAAACCAGCGTGAAGTTCAGGGTGGCGGGTAAATAGGTTGGGCTTGAGCGTCCAGTACATTTTTCCGTGTTGCCTCATAATTATCCTCCCCTGGATATCCTTTGCTATACATAGTATAGCACGGATGCGGCAGAATGCATCCTTAAAGTTTTTGTCTCTTTTGGGGGATGGGGAAACTGTCGCCTAGCTATCTACTAGGCGACTGCATTAGAGTGCCTGGATTAACCGCCAGGCTCGGCCCTAGATTATGAAATCCAGGTTATTTTCCCGTCCGGATTAACACGGACAAGCATAATGCCGTCAGATGTCTCAATCTTATACACGTCACCTTTGTGCGTTGAAGAGACACACTTGAATTTGGCCTCCGGCCCTTCGACCGGCCAAATCCCCTGCTGAATGTTTCGATATATTACTGATCTTCGGTCGTTGCCAATCATCATGCACCTCCCAGTGCTCTCCCGAACGTGAATATATTGCTATACATAGTATAGCACGGATGCGAGGGAATGCATCCTTAAAATTTCTGCCTCTTTTGATGGTGGGGAGATGTCACTCTGGAGCGCCTACACTGATACGTTGCACTGCGCTGGCCACTACATCGTACCATATATGTGTCTGCGTATGCGCATAAATATGCTTAACAAAATGGAAATCGCTTATATAGGAGTTGGTAAACGCAGTATTATGCGCCTGCCAAATTTCCCTGCGCACGATATACGCACTGCATCCGATATCACCCATTACAGGAGATTTACCCCAGTTATGATTGGGCAAAATACGATGAGAGCCATGATCCATACGCACAAAAATTATGTCTGGGTCTTGGCGTGCAAATTTGCCTACGTCATCAACTAATGTGTCTAATATGCATACATCGTCATCATCTAATATCCAGATATAATCGCCCAGCAATGATGGTGCATATGCAGCCATGTTGCAGTAACTCCAACCTACCCCGCGCCCTATCTCATCGATTAGCAGGGTCTGTATCCAGTCTGGATTTGTCTGTCGTTTCAGCGCAGCTTGATTGACAGCCAACATTTTAGGGCGTTTATAGCAACGAGTCAGAATCTCCAGGATTGCCATGTTTATATTCTCGCTTTGATTTGACTGGACGTTTCTTCAGTAATCTGCGCAGACGCTCGACATCATCAAATTCTGGGGTATATGAAATTGGTGGCAAATCTTTGAGCAATTGTGGCGCAACTACCAGGCCATAGATACCATCCCCCACATCAGCGTGCAAAAACGCAGTCACATAGTCGATTTCAGAATGTGCAGATAAATTTTCATAAAATGATAGAGGCATTTTCCAGGCTTGTGCATCTGGCAGATCGCTATTGGTGTAGATGCTATATGCTAATCCATGCCTCACCGCATAGCTCGCCAGCAGCCCAGAGCGGCAGGAATTAAAAAATACCAGATTTGCCTGAGCTAAACTGCTGGCCCTGGCTACATCAGCCGGCTTGAAAATTTCATCGCCGGATAATTTTACCTGGTCATCATGGCTATGTGTTGCAAAGTGCAACACATGATAATTGTGCTCTCGCGTCTGATGGTAGATATCTTGTGCAGATACCTCGCCCGTCAAGGGCATGACGTGATGCACGCTGGCAATCGTGCGCAGTTCTGGCACTGCATCAATGCCGGCGATACTTGGTGCAATCAGCAAGATTCGCAGAATCATACAGATTCCTTTTTTCTGCGCAGCCAACTATACACGGTTGATGTTTTGCAATTGAGTTGCTCGCAAATTTGTGCAACTGAGAAACCTTCATCGTGCATTTGGAGCGCTTGCGTGCGCACATCAATGGCAGGGATATCACCAGACAATGCATGTTGCGCGGGCATATGCACAACTGGCGATGCATGTTGCATGGGCGTATGCATAACTGGCGCAGATATAACGTCGTTGTGCACGGCTGCATCTACAATTAGATGACTGTAGCGTGCAATCGCCACTGGCAATGCAACACTAATCAACCATGCCGGTGCAGATGCAATGCTGACAAGATTGACGCCGTGCAATGCATAATACGCCAAATTGATGCATATCGAGGCTACGGCGAAAATGTAACTCTCAATATTGCGCCGCTGCACGACAAATAGCAGCACCGCCAACTCCAGCGCCACAGCATAGCTATAGCTATGCAATGTTGCGCCAAGCCCTTCGCCTCCTACCACCAGGCGGAATACGTCGGCAGCATGTGGCAATTGTGCCACCAGTGCCGTCAATAGCACAGCCAGCGTGGCCACTGGCGTGCGCAGAAACTCAATTGCACGAGCACCTGCATTATTCATTTGTTTTTTCCTTGCATAAATACGGATGTCCGGGAGTCTGTGCGCAACACCTCCCGGACTTTGACTCGGTATTATTGACGACGAGGAGAAGACCTTTGTGGAGGTGCGCCGTGCGCAACTGACACCGAGCTCCAGATAAATTATAACCAGTTAAGCACAATCATCACTATCACTGTGGCGACGACTGTGAAGGCATTGAATTGATCCATGATTCTTTCTCCCGTTGACGTGAAGCATTTTCATATCTCTCCTGACTATGGCATGCACAATCTGCCGTGCTACAGATGTGCAGGACATGACGCACATCTGCTTTACAATTGCACGGCCGGCCTTCCGGACATTGTGCATAACATCTATCATTATCATGTATTTTCAGCGGCGGTCTCAGTAGAGTGGGTAGTCTCATATGCCACTCCCCAATCCCAAAACACCTAACATGCCGAGTAACCCAATGAAACCTATTATCAACATAATGTAGAAAAGAGCGCTGAAGCCTTCTTCGTTATTTTCATCCATTTTAATCTCCTCCGCGTGTACCATGCGCGGCCCGGTGTGCGATTAGTGTGTGTTTTCCGGTTCGGTGGTCATGTCGATGCTGGCCACCGAGAGCTTTGCCATGAGGGCGGCGTGGAACGCAGCCAGCGCCGACTTCTGGTTTTTTGGTGTCAAACGCCCGTCAAACTGGACGTCGACGATGCGTTTGAAAGCTGCCCGTGCAGCGTCGACATTTTCCGCCCCCCCGATGTTGACTGCCCAATCATATGCATCCTGGGGTTTCGTCCAGAATGCAACCTCCGCAGGGAGGTCGACAGGCTCAGCCACCGGCGCTACCAGCTGGGGACGCTGAGCCTGGGGGTGGTCGATGACGTTGCCTTCGCCATCAACCTGGGCACCCAGCTCTTCTGGCACATATACTGGATTGCCAGAAAATAAATCAGGACAGTACCAACGAGCGCCATTGCTAATCGCTCTGGCAAACAGCATGTTTCTGGCAAATTTCGCCATATTCTGCGTGCCAGCCGCCCGCGCATCCTCTGCCGTAAAAATAGAAATACCGATTGACTCCATGCGGCCGGGGGCGGCCGCCCGCTCAAAAAACTCCAGTTCGCATCCTGTTGAGTCCAGTTTGCGAACGCGGTAGTCATATTTTGGGCTTGCCTTGATTGCTGCTGCGATCAGATTGGCGCTCAATGCCGGCCGCCCCTTAATGACATGGATTCCCTGGACGGCAGCAAATGGGCCAAGCCCCATTTCTCGGCCAGCCAGTATTTTGGTGGCTAGCTGGGCAACAGCCTGCTCAAAGTTGCCCTTTTTTTCCGCCGTTTCCCTATCCGCTGTTTCAAAGTACCCGGAGGCCGCCAGTAACCTGGCGACTCCGGTCAATTCCGATAGATCAGATAGATCAGACAGTTGGTCATTCATCTTTTCTTCTCCAGCACAACAACTTGATTTTCCCGGCAAACAATAACTTTGGAACAATTGCGTGCCGTCACTGTATAACCATTTCCCTGGTAACGTTTAACGACGTTGTCGAACACGTCGTTAAACATATCATCGTCGCCCTGGGCGACTAGATACCGGCCGTCAGATGGGTCTTCAGTTGCCCAGATTTTCATGGTGTCTCCTCATGCCCGGCTACAATGCCGCCGGGCTAGGCAGTGTGTGTTATTTATACCCAGCGGTCCCATTGCGCATAGAGTGCATGTCACGCGCCAACTGCCATTGCGCCATCATGTGCCTTTCCACTTTTGCTTCACACCGGGCGATTTCTTCCGGGCTCAGGAAATCCTCGCCTGCCTGCCATATTGCCCACAGCGACCCGGCTGGCGGCTGGCGATGTGGGCGGCACGCCGGGCAGAAACACAGCCATTGACTGACGTAGATTTCGATGTGCCAACCTTCCGCTTGCGCTGCTCGTCGGCACTCATTCCACGTCGGTGCTGCGAATTCTGCGTGTGCTGTGCTGCACTGGTCGCACAGCACACGAATGATGCAAATTTCGGTAATCATATCGCTGGCTTCTCTTGCCCGGTTACGATGCCACCGGGCAAGGCAGTTGATGTTAGTTTTCGACAACCCAGCGGCCGAACTCTCCGTAAATTTGATCCATGATGGGTGCGATCTTCTCCTTGGCTTCCAATAATTTCCTGGCTACTGCATCATCCAGGCCCTGCGGCGACGGATCAGCGATGGCCTTGATGATTTCTGAAGGTTCTTCCTCCATAAGATTCACCTCGATCTCGATGTCGGGGTACAACTCCGACACCGCCTCCTTAAGGAGCGCGGCATATTTCTCCGCGCTTGGCCGGTGTAAAAAGGCGTTCCAATCACCGGCGAACAGTCCGTCTTCGGTGATATCTAGATTGATCCGGATTTGGTGGTTGTATCTCATTTTTTCTCCCCTTTTTTGCCTGCCTCATCAGCGCCGGGAGGCTCTCCCCGGCGGACGCCCCTTGTCGGGGGCGTTTCGGCTATTATTCTACTCGACTTGCACAGGCCAAGTAGCCTTTACCGATTGACTTAAGCAAGCGCGTGGCTTCGCGCTCGCTCGTAACCACTGTCGCTGATAGGGGGTAACCTGGAAGCATATAGCTGCACTTGGCGACTATCCAGTCGCCAGGGTCAGCGTTGACATAAATTCCCGGAATATGCGGGCACATGTCTACGCGATGAACAGGCTCGATATCCCATACGCCGGTATATTTCACTCGAATTTTCATTTTGCTCTCCTTTGTCTGTCTGTTTGTTTAACTACTTGCTATACATAGTATAGCACGGATGCGGCAGAATGCATCCTTAAAGTTTTTGCCTCTTTTGGGGGATGGGAAGATTAGCACGAAAAATCCCCCGTCGCCGGGGGATTGTATCAACCGTATGCGATTTCCCTTTCTGGGTTAGGAGCGTCAATTTCTGCGAGCACCTCAGCGCTGACATTGCCGCGCACCACGATTTGATCCACCGCCCAGCGCAAACCGGCGCTCATGTTGCCAGGCTCGCCTGCTTGCAGGCTCAGCAATAGCAACTTGCGCTGCTGTTCGGGCTCGAAACGTGCTGCTACAAAGCGACTTTTTGTCGCCATCGGCACCTCCTGGATAATTGTATAACAGGCATTGTTTTACGCATTGTTTTACGTTGCAGCAGGCAAGTCGCTGCCGGAAACCAAATCGCCGCCTGAAATCATCTCGAATGCAATTAAATTCATGTTCGGCCTGGCACGAATTTCTTCACCTAATGGGATCAACAAGAGCGATCCACGCAGTAACGCCCCGGTTTTCATCTGCGCGATGAGGAAGCCAGCTTTTTCTAGGTCTGCCAGCAATGCTGGTGTTAAACGTGGGTCAACGCCCAGTTCTTGCGACAGTTCTGTTAGTTCTGCGATCCGCTTGTCCATGATGTCCTCCTGATGTGTGTGTTATGATTTTGCTAACCCAGCTTGGCCAGATTTCGCTCCACTCTCACGTTACAGCATCACATGCCACGTTGCTTCGCCTCTGCGGTATTTTGCTTATACAAGGCACCACTATGCCAGGCCATTGCCAGGCCAAACAACGCCCTTACACCGCAGTTCCTCAGCTTCGCGCATCGCTACCCAACTTTACCGAAACACCGCGCAAAATTACATGGCTTTGCCTACGCTTAACAAAGCCTACACTTCACAAAACGTTGCAGTGCCTTGCCTAAACGGTCCCTCGCTAACTTTGCCATCACCCAAACTTCGCTCCACCTCGGCGTTACGTTACTTTGCCGTGCTATTACGACACTGACAGTACTGCGCTCTACATAGCCATTACTCCACTAGCCCTATTTTACCGCGCCATACCAATACCAGACTCGATGTTACTTTGCCGTGCTACTACGCCACTTACATTGCTGCGCTCTACGCGACTTGGCCGCAACATCAACCATGCTACGGGCTATTTTACGCCAATCACCCGTTCGTCTGTAGGCCAAATGCCTCCCATTTGTGGCGCGGAGTAAATACCGGATTTTTTACAACATGCACATCCGCCAAAAACTGGCCATACATGCCAGACCCACGCCACTGACCCAACCCGTGGACAATGCCAAAATCGAACCACTCCTCGATCATTTCGCTTGTGATCGTTTTGTCGGAAAATACACCGATTTCAAACTGGAGTTTTGTCCCTGCTGGCACCGTCTCACTGCTGGCCAGCGCAACCCGTGGCCCCTGCATAGTCTCAGCCCGCAGAGGCCGGGACAGTATACCAATCGGGCCCGATAATTGCAGAGGAATTTGACGAGGAGAAACGTCAATCAGCAAATTGATTTTGCTTTTGTAGGCGGTCAATTTCGCCGTGGCACTGTCCGGCCGATGTTGTTTATAGGCCGAGGCAGCATTTTGGAGAAACCCCTTAATCGCATGGTTTTGCACATAAGGTGTTCCATCTGCCATTCGCAAAAAACCGGTGGTGCCTTTCCTCTCTTCCACGATTCCTGCGAGTTCCTCCTCCCGGTCGTACCCGTTGATGGCGGCCACGACTGGAGCAGCTTCGGCTTTCGACGCGATGTAATCAGCATATACATCACGTGAGAGGGGCGCGCTGCCGAGCATAGTCTCGGTCAGTGTGACATCTACTCGATAGATCATATTATCCTCCTGTTACCACAAAAATTGCCCCGTCCAGGTTGGCTTTGTCCAAATTTGCCTCATGAAGTTCCGATTAAAGAAAAGACGCTGAAATTTTACTACCTTCTGGTAGCAGTAAAATTTCTTTCAAAATAGCGGCTAAGGTGATGCCATGCAACAGCAGCCACGAGTGGAACTTGTCCATTGCCAATGGCTGTAAGTCGCTCGCGCCGATTGGCCACCCCATTAGCCACTCGACCCAGTCCGCGTTCAGATTCCCACCATCCTCCTGCCGACCAATCTGCTCTGACAATGGGCGACTGTTCCGGTTGTGCGTTTTGGGGCTTGCCTTCCCGCTGCGCCAGTCGCGCGCCGTTGGTGTGGCCCACCTGAAATTGTCGTCCGATGATCCAAAGGCGATCTCGCTTATGCGGTGCTCCAACCTCGGCAGCCGATAGCACTCGCCAGACAACAGCAAACCCGCTATCGGCCAAATCGCCGAGGATGGTCCCGAAATATCTCCCAGTAACCAACCCTGGGACATTCTCAAGCAGACACCATTCGGGCTGCACCTCTCGAATGATGCGAATGGTGTCAGGCCACAAATTTCTATCATCGCCAGCGCCCTGGCGTTTTCCGGCAATACTGAACGGTTGGCACGGGAAGCCTCCAGTGACGACATCCACAAGGCCATTCCAGGGACGTCCGTCGAATGTGCGGACATCGTCCCATAGGGGAGCATCGTCAAAGATGCCATCGGCAATTCGCTGTCTGATGACGCGCTGACAGTACTTGTCCCTTTCGACGTAGCAGACTGTACGCCAGCCGAGCAATTTACTTCCGTAAATCCCCCCCCCTGCTCCGGTAAACAAGGATAGTTCGGTACGTGTATCCACATCCTGTCTTCTTATGCCCGGCTACAAGGCCGCCGGGCGGGCTGTGTGTGGTGACGGTTACAGTTTTGCGCCGCGCAGTCTTGCGCCGCGCAGGTCAGCGCCGATCAGGTCAGCGCCGCCTAAATAAGCGCCGGTCAGGTCAGCGTTTGCCAAGATTGCGCCGCGCAGGTCAGCGCCCCGCAGGTTTGCGCCTGCTAGATCAGCGCCGCGCAGTCTCGCGCCGCTCAGGTTGGTACCTGCAAGGTTGGCACCTGCAAGGTTGGCACCTGAAAGGTCCGCGCCGCTCAGGTTGGCCCCGGTAAGTTCAATTTTATCTTCGCTGCCCGCGCGCCAGGCGTTCCAAGCTGCAACGCTAGTGGTAATGCGTTCATACTGCTCAGCGTTCATTGCTGTCTCCCTCTTGCCCGGCTACAATGCCGCCGGGCAGGGCAGTGTATATTAACGCGTAGCCCCTGACAGATTAGCCCCTGTCAAATCGGCGAAATCCATGCTTGCCTCACGTAAACTCGCCTGAGATACGTTTGCCCATCGTAAAATTGCTCCGCTCAAATCTGCACTGCGAAAGTTGGCTCTGTGTAAGTTGGCGCAGGCTAAATTTGCCCCATTTAGCTTTGCCCAGCATAGGATAGCATCGCTAAGGTTGGCGTCGCGCAAGTCACTATCACGCAAGATGGCTCCGTTTAGGTTTGCCTCATGCAGCGCCGCTTCACGCAGGTCTGCTCCAGTCAGATCGGCTCCACTCAAGTCAACATATGAGCTTACGCCCTCACCCGCTCGCCACTTATTCCACGCTTGAACGCCGCCGCCTGTCAGTAGTTGATACTGCTGCTTGTTCATTGTCTCCCTCTTGCCCGGCTACAATGCCGCCGGGCGGGCTGTGTGTGGTGGGTTACCAGCGGGTCCACGAACTTGTCACTGCATCAATTGCTTCTTCGATGGCGTCGGCGTGTGCTGGGGGGTATTCGGTTACATTCATCACTACGCAATCGGAATCCTCATCTTCGATGTACCATGCTGCCTTGTATCGGGATGCAATTCGTTTGATTTTGCCCCCCTCGCCCGTTGCTTTGTCACACTTTACCGTAAACATTTCTGCTCTCCTTTTTGCCCGGCTACAATGCCGCCGGGCGGGGCACGAAAAATAGCTGCACAAGTTTTTACCTGTTGGCATGCAATGCCAAGACCTTGTCAACAATTTTGTCGCCAGGCCCGGTACGCGGATCACGAAAGCGCCGTTCATTGATGGCGCGAGCTGCTGGCGAGCACATTGCCACCCAGATGGTAATTTCCTCATAGTTTTTATGGCATGTTTGTCCCATTAGCCAACCATCTCTAGTCTGCATCAATTTCCGGTGTGTTCTACCGCACAAGGCACAAGTGCCACCTGCCTCTGCTGGAATTACGATTGGTTTCATTTTGCTCTCCTTTGTCTGCCTGTTTGTTTAACTGCTTGCTATACATAGTATAGCACGGATGCGGCAGAATGCATCCTTAAAGTTTTTGCCTCTTTTGGGGGATGGGAAGATACATCAACTCACGCGAATGCCACGCACCACGTAGTCGCTATAACCACTGCGACCTCCAATCGTCGTTCGACGCACCGATAAACCACGCACATTCAATCGGCGAATCAAGTCCGCCTTCGGATATCGATCCCCGGCGGATATCCCCTCGTCATCGCACCACATCGTATATGCTGCGTGCAACTCACGCGCCGTGCTCTCCGCAGCCGCATCCATCACACACGCATCCGTCATCCACCGGCCTAGCGAATCGGACAAACTGCGCATCTGCTGGGTGTTCTCAACAATGCTGGCCGGCGCCGGGCCAAGACCCTGCCGATACCAGGCCATCGCACCCCGCACAAGTGTCGCAGCAATCCCACGTCTGTTCTCCTCGCTCAACAATTTATTTTTAAGCGCCCTATCCTCCATTCCACGGTAGGAATTGATAAAGGGGATCGCTCGCATACGGCTCTCCCAAAATGCTGTGTCATCCGGTGGGGCTTTGGCGGGAAAATTGCTTGCCAAGACAATTTTGAAACATGGAATGGCCGTATATGGTGTTTTGTATTTTTGTTCGACTGATAGTGGGTCGCGCCCCGTGGCTGTTTTCAGCATGGCTGTGTTGAGCCATTGATCTGTCCTGGTCTCCTGCGCCAGGACAAATCGAGCGTTAATCAATCCAGATAGCGCAAAATTGCGACCGTTGCGCCGATCGAGAAATGTATCCATATCGGTGCTGGCTGCCAGTGGCCCTAGCAGTGTATGCACGGTATTTAGAAAGGTGCCTTTGCCAGATCGAGTCGGGCCATAAATGTATACCAATATTTCTTCACTTGTTTCGCCAGTGATGATGTAGCCCAGCAGCCGATGCAGATAGCTGCGCAGATTGACATCAGAGCCAATCCATTGAGTAATACATTGCTCCCAGAGATCGCTTTCGGCTCCCGGCTCATAGTCGATATCGAGACAGTATGTCTGTCTCTGTTTGCTGTGGTGGGGTATCATTTCCCCAGTCTGCAAATCAACTAATCCGTTCCGAAAATTCAGATGATGTGGCACCTGAGTAAATTCATCGTCATCAATCGTCCGAAACGCCTGTAGAAGAAACAGGGTGTCTTTTACATGTTTGGCCGAAGGGACAGTCGATTTTACCAGGCGGTCATTTTGTCGTTTGACTGCCTCAACCATCCTATCGAGCAGCGATTCTGTTATCACACGTTTAATTTGGGCTTCGTCTGGCTTCCAGTGCGTTTTAGCCCAGACCATCCAACCACGCCCCGGTGTAAACAGCATCTTGTTCTGTTCATACGCCATCACCCATTGACAATTGCCATAATCGTTGGCTTCAGCTAACGATAGCTCGATTTTATCAGGGACCGACATATAATTTCTCCCGTTTCAATAACCATCGCCACCCGCCCATGCGTGCGGTCTCTAACACCCGGCGGCATCGCTCGTGCAGACATCCAGCAGATATGTGCCCGTCTCTGGCTACAATAATATATGCCGCTCGAGCCTGTGGATGGGGCGCATCCGCTGGGCAAAATGGACACAACCGAAAAATCCAGCGCCGACCTTGATCGTATTCTGTCTCAGGATATGTCTGTAGGCCGCTAATCTCCAACAATGTCAGGACGATATCCCTGGATGATGAGACCCGTTCAGAATTTGGCGCACCGAGGGTACGACGCTTGCTGCCTGATTTGTCTAGCAGCGTCTGCATAGCACTGGGAAGCTGGAGGATCGATCTTTCGTGGGGGCCATATCCAAGCTCCCACCGATATAGGGGACCGTTGGGATGTATCGATGGTGGCAGGACGATGTATCCACCCCAGCCACGGATGTCTACACCAGCCGGCATACCAGCAGCACGGTTGCTGTAACGTTTGCCGTCGGCCACCTGGTAGAGCAGATGTGTGCCGCCGCTGCCTGTCAGACTGGTGACAGTCTCTTCATCGGCACGGGACAGGAGGCCCGCCCCGCCATAAGTGTCCTTGTATTTGTCGTGATCGATGGCCAACAAACCAGACCCTCCGCAATGGAGGCCGATGTTGGCTTGCGGCCAGCGCCGCCACCAGTTTTCTACTTGGGCTAAATTTGTAGTGGCTGCATAAACGCCGAGGCCGCTGAAAGGTTCTTTCGTTTTGGGCCTGAGAGGGAAAACTGACCAACCGTGCCGCGCATACCAGGCGGCCGATTTTGACAAACTTTTCATTTCCTTGTAATCTCCTGTTTAGTTGTAATTTACCTGTATGCAAAAACACCGGGTCACGCCCCCGGTGTTTTTATTTCACGGCAATCCCTGCCGCGGTGATATCAATTCTCTGATCTTCGCAAGCCGCCTTGAGCAGTTCTCGCAGCACCCAGCCCGCCGGCCGGTCTATGCGCTGCGATAGTTTGTGCAACTGCTCTTTTTCCTCCGGTCTGAGCCGGAGCGACATGGTTTCGGTTTTTTGGGACATATGATCTCCTTTTCTCGTACACCTAGCACGAACATTGTAGCACAATGTAATACAATGTCAAAAAACTAAACCACAATATCATCGAGATGATACTGCGGTAGTTCCCCGCCGTTTCATGGCTGCTCTCTTCCCCGAAGCGACACAGCCAGATCGGGAATCAAATCCACCGCACTGCACTGCAACATATAGCACAGCGCTGCCAACGTCGTGCTGCGCCAGCCGATGTTCGACTCGGCAGCTACTGCCTGGTAAATCGTGCTGTATGCCAGACTCACGCCCTGGCTTGCCGCCAGTTCCGACAACGCTTTATAACTGCCTATCCCACGCTGCTCCATGAGAGCGTCTACTCGTTGCTTGTCAATTTTGTAGTTCATGTGGATTCCTAATCATATTATTATCATAAGTTATTTCCAGCTATTTTCCCATGTATTGCATCAATGCACAAATTAAATTTCGATGTCACACAATTTGGCAAATAAAAAACAGCATGATACAGTAGCAAATAATGTGTCCAGGATGCTCTAGGTGCTTGCCCAAAATGGCACAAAGCGGGTCATGCTCGACACAAATTACACAATTATCCCTCCCCAAAGGATAAAGCTCCGCCCGGAGCACGCTCCCCACCACGGGGAATAAATGGATGGATGGACTGAGTGCCGACGGTACTCAGTCCATTTATTTTTAAGCGTCCTGCGCTCTCACTTTCTTAATTTTTTCAGTCCAAAAAAGGTCGGGGGCGTTGGCATCGGTATGTATGCACGGTATGCACGTACGCGTAACAAGTATCTATATATGATTTCCTATAGGAGAAATATAGTTTCTTGTGCATACGCACACACCGGGTATACAGACATACCGCCCGCCCGTCGAATCACTCAAATATCGGTTTGACACAATTGCAAGGATATGTAAAAATGACAGGCAAGAAGCTTGAAGCGCAAGCGGTCTTGGCCCCATTATCCTGAACTGATATTCGCGGAGCGGATGTGAGCGTGAGCTTGCGACAGCGAATCGGATGGAACGAATGACCACACTTAAAGCGCCGTTCCCCTGGTTTGGCGGAAAAAGTAGAGTCGCTAGCGAGGTTTGGGCAGCACTGGGCGATGGCTCAAATTATGTTGAGCCATTCGCCGGCAGCCTCGCTGTGCTGCTCGCACGCCCCAAAACACACACAAGGACAATCGAAACCGTCAACGATGCAGATGAGTACATTGCCAACTTCTGGCGAGCCTTGGCCGCCGACCCTGAATCCGTTGCAAGACACGCAGACTGGCTAGTGAATGAGACTGATTTATTTTCTCGCCATATGTGGCTAGTTAACGAGGGCCAGCGCCAAATGGCAAACGGTATGGCAGTTGACCCCGACTGGTACGATGCGAAAATTGCAGGATGGTGGGTATGGGGTATCTCTCAATGGATCGGTAGTGGCTGGTGCAGTGGTAATGGCCCTTGGAAGGTTGTAGATGGTGTTCTGGTACAGAAAAATAACTCGGACGAAAAGCACGGCGTGACCCGTAAACGGCCGCACTTGGGCTCAAGCAAAGGCGTGAACCGTAAACTGCCGCACTTGGGCGACGCAGGCATGGGCGTGAACCGTCAACGGCCGAACTTGGGCTCAAGCAAAGGCGTGAACCGTAAACTGCCGCACTTGGGCGACGCAGGCATGGGCGTTCATCGGACATTAGCACGAGAGGAGTTATACACGTACATGGCCGAACTTGCCGCACGATTACGATATGTGCGCGTTTGCTGCGGTGACTGGTCTCGTATAGTTACGACTGGAGCATTAACGGAGGGAACCAGAATAGGCATTTTTCTGGACCCACCATACAGCACAGAAGCCAATCGAACCAATGATCTTTACAATATCGATTCTTTGACGGTTGCCCATGATGTCCGTCAATGGTGTTTAGAAAATGGCGACAATCCGAGGTACAGAATTGTGCTGGCAGGCTATGCCGACGAACACGCTGAATATATGCCGTCATCCTGGCGTACAATGCAATGGTCAGCCGGACAAGCATATTCCACGGCTTCATCCTCTAAACGGGCCGATGGAAACGCAGAAAACCGACACAAAGAACGGCTGTGGTTTTCTCCACATTGTCTGCATGAGAACCTGGATTTTTTTAGCTTGAAGGACGAATGACCACACCCATCACGCTCACCACCGACGGCCGCGCTTTGTGCGTCCGAGCCGCCTACAAACATAGAAACATCATGCTCGCTATTCCCAAACACCTGCGACATGGTGTCCGGGATGCATCCGGCTTCTGGTGGCGAGTGTCTCTTCGTGCCTATAATCTCGTGGCTTTTGCACTCCCAGACGCCAGTGTCGATTATGATGTCTTCGTTGCCCTTGACCATGTCGATACATGGACTGAGACAGCCAGATACTCCAAATCTCAAAAAGCCATACCCAAACCAGCACCTGATACCATGCTGCTTACACCGATGGTCTCTGACGACATGGATAAAATGGTGGCATTCAGCAATTTCGCCGCCCAACATGTCCAAGCCTGGCAGCGTAACCAAAACAAACGGACCCGACGATGATGGTCGATACGCCCGAAGATTTTGAACAAATTATACTTTTCGCCTGGATCGACCTGCATACCGGTCAACATCCCGATCTGGCCCTAGCGTTTCATGTGCCGAACGGCGGTCATCGGAATCCCCAAACGGGCGCACACCTAAAACGGCTTGGCGTCCGGCCTGGCGTGCCAGACATCCTATTGCCCGTGGCCCGTCAAGGCTTCCACGGTTTGGCTATTGAACTCAAACGTACCGCCGGCGGGCGAATTTCAGAACACCAAAAACGCTGGCTGGAGCGATTCCAAAACCAAAACTGGCGGGCCGTCGTCTGTCATGGAGCCGATGAAGCGATTGAGATAATTAAAAGTTACCTGGATATTTAACTATGAGCGATATCAGCCGCCACGCGCTAGAACAACAGGCCGATTGTATCGAGGCGCTGCTGGCGAGGCACCGAACACCAGGGATTGTACAGCATGGTATAATTACCCCACGTTATATCCAGTTTTCCGTCCAGCCGCATCCCGACGCCAGAGTGTCCAAAATCACCGGCCTGGCTGAAGAAATTGCTCTAGCACTGGGATGTCGTCAAGTGCGAATTGCACGTCAGGGCTACCTGATCCAGGTTGAGGTTCCCCGGCGTGAGCCTTCACCCGTTAAGTTGGTGCCTTTGTGCGAGCGGCTGCCGAAAACGCCACTCATGGCTGCGGTGCTGGGCGTCGAGGATTCCGGCGGGCCACTGTTGCTGCGTCTCAATGCGCCCGATGTCGTTCATGTACTTGTGGCGGGCACCACGGGTAGCGGCAAGACAGCCTTGGCCCGGACGATGCTGGTCTCGGTTGCCTTGCGATATCGGCCGGCGGACGTGCAACTGGTGATTATTGATCCCAAGGGGCGCGGGTTTGCTTCCCTGAGAAATCTGCCGCATGTGAGAGAATATGTGGCCGGCGACAGTGCCGCGGCCGTTACTCAACTCACCCGGCTGGTTGCCGAAATGGAATCCCGTGATCGACAAGGGGTCAGCCGACCAATACTGATGGTAGTGGTGGATGAACTGGCCGATCTCTTGCAGACAGGAGGCAAGGACGCAGAGATGGCGCTCAATCGGCTGGCCCAGCGTGGGCGTGAGGCTGGGATTCACTTGGTCGCTTGCACACAGAAACCAAGTGCGGCGCTGCTTGGCAGTTCCATGAAAGCCAATTTCCCCGTGCGTCTGGTCGGCGCAGCAGCCAGTCGTGAAGAAGCCCGCTATGCTAGCGGTATCACCAATAGCGGCGCAGAAAAGCTAGAGGGGAAAGGCGACTTTCTCTTGATCGCCAAGGGTGAGTCGATCCGTTTTCAGGCGGCTTGGATGAGCGAAAAAAATGTTGCTGAGCTACGGATAAATTAGACGGAGCAAACATGCGTAGATTGATCGGGATAGGGGCGCTTGTCTTCGTGGGGGTACTAGCCTGGCGTGTGGGCGGGATGTTGAGTCCAGATGCTATCGGACTTGCTACGGGTTTGGTTTTTGGGCTTCTGGCTGGACTGCTGCCGGCCGCACTATTCATTTTGACCGCTAATCGGCGGCAGCGAATGGAGCATCCAGACGACGATCATTATCCCAAAAATTCGCAGCGACTACAGTATTATCCACAACAGCCGCCAGTCATTGTCGTCACTGGAGCACAGGGCGCGCATGCTCAGCCGCCGGCGCTCCCTGCACATGCCAATCCATACCAGGCAGCCACGCCGTGGACGACGCCACGGCCTGAGCGCGCATTTCGCATCGTAGGCGAACGTGATGACTTGGTGGAATAATCCCGTTGCTATGATTTATGAAGAAACGCATCCGCCATCATCGGGATACTATCACCACTGAGCGCGTGGCAATTGTGGTCATGGAGATGGCCCGGAATCGTGGCCATATTTATACGACTGCACAAATCGCCCAATTAGCCCAGATGACGACTGGCGGCGCTTGGATGATGATGAGCAAAATCAGTCGAGTCGTATCTATTGGACAAACTCCCGACGGTTGGTTTATGCTGCCGGACTGATCGACAATTTATCGACGAGGATACACTACAATTTCTGTAGTGTATTTTTTTTGCATCAAATCGGAGGTCTACAATGTTTGACGGGATTGCATCGATGGATGTGGTGATTATCGCAACGCTGGTATTTACTGTGGCCCTGGTGACCTGGAAATTCTGGATCGATTTTCCATCGGATGCTGAATCGGCCTCTGATACAATTATCGAGGCGGCTGGGATGGCTGAAATTTTGGTCGCCGCCGCCGAACAATTGTGGTTGACTGGCCGGCTGCCCAAAAGTGAGCGCCTGACCTATGTGATGCAGGAGTTGCAAAAACAGTTTCCAAATGTCGATGTATCTAAACTGGAGGCGACTGTCGAGGCGGCGGTGTACTGGCTTAAATTTTCACAACAATAATGGCCACGCTGATCTATACTGCTCAGTTTACACACGCCAAATATGGCGTGACAGGTTTGACAACTACGGTCAATGTTGACCGCATTACGTTGTCGTCCGGTACACGCACGGTCTTGACGACCGGAGCAGCAGCGACCGAAGCGCGCAACGGTATCTATTACTACCGGCTCACGAGTGCAGACCCGATCCTCTATGAATACATTGTCGTGTTTTCGGGGACCGGCAGTAGTGTCGATCAGCATGAAATATTAGGGACATTGCAGCCAGACCCTGCTGCCCGAATCACCGACAATTTGTTGGCGGCGGCGGTTCCAGCGGCGTACACGTCCGGCTCGGTAGGCGTGGCGCTAGGTCGAATCGGCACTGCGCAGGTTACCGTGACCTCGCCGGTTACTGAGGATGGGGCAATCACGCTCGTCTACGGCGACGACTATCGCACCGGAGACGGGCGAGCATTGACATTTGTCGGCACCAACTGGCCGACGCTGACTGGCGGAACAGTGTCGCTGCGTGTGCAGGCAGCGAGTGTGGTCACCATCTCAGGCACGGTAACCGGTGCGGCGTCGTGCCGGGTCGAAGTCACGTCGGCACAAACTATCAGCCTGGGGCTGGGCGTCTGGTCGTATGATCTAGAGGCTACATTGGTGTCAGGTTATGTTGCCACGTTACAGCAGGGGACAATCACAATCCGGAGGGATGTCAGGTGACACGTGACGAAATGTTACTCGACACGATCGAGCGGCTGGATCAGGCTGTGCGAAAACTGGAGACGATTGTCGGTGGCGATCCAGACCTGGGCTATCGTGGGTTGAGTCAACGTGTCGAGCGTCTGGAGACCGATGTCAAACGTCTCACAAGTCAGCGGTCATCGATTATCCAGTGGACGATTGGGTATACGCTGCTTGGCTCATTCGTCGCTGTACTGGCTACAGGCAATTTAGCGGACATGATGATTACGGGTATCATCATCGGATTGTTTATTCTGGCTGGAGTTTTTCTAGCGTCTGGTTTGGGGATGCTTAAATGGCCATGATGACTACGGCATAAATGCTGATAGGAGGCGTCCTATGAATCGTATACGTGGTAGACCAGGGAAATTAACACCGGAGTTACAACAGCAAATTTGCGACATTCTGGCAGATGGTAATTACATTGATGCTACCTGCGATTTTGTAGGCATTTCGTCCGAAACTTTTTACAACTGGCTGAAACGTGGGGAACGCAACTCGAAGGAAGACCAGGACGCCGGATATACGGAATTTTACCAGGCAGTCAAAAAGGCGCGGGCTACTGCCGAGGTCGTTAGTGTAGCACGCATCCGTAAAGCGGGAAGTTCTGGTCAATGGCAGGCCGACGCGTGGTTCCTCGAGCGGTCGAATCCCAAACGATGGGGCCGTCGAAACCTAGAATTGACTGGTGCAGATGGCGGCGAGCTAGTTATTCGGATGACGATGGAAGACAATGCCGACGGTAACACTGGTTCTACCTAAACTGCATCCGAAGCAAAAACAGGTATGGGAGCATCCTGCTCGATTTCAGGTATTGGCTTGTGGCCGGCGATTCGGAAAATCACGTCTCGGTGCGACGATGTGCATCTCATCGGCGATTAATGGTAAACGAGCGTGGTGGGTAGCACCATCATATCCGATGGCGGCCATCGGATGGCGGATGCTCAAAAAATTAGCCGTACAAATCCCCGGCGTTGCCATCCGAGAAATGGATCGCCTGATTACTATGCCGGGGGATGGAACGGTGCAGGTGCGCAGCGCCGACCATCCGGACTCGCTGCGTGGCGACGGGCTAGACTTTGTCGTGCTGGACGAGTGCGCGTTTGTCAAAGAAGCCGCGTGGACTGAAGCTCTTCGCCCGGCGCTGGCCGACCGAAAAGGGCGGGCGCTCTTCATCAGCACGCCCAAGGGACGCAACTGGTTCTGGCGTCTCTGGCAACAGCCCGAAAGTGCCGAATGGAAATCGTGGAAATTCACAACATACGATAACCCATACATCCAAACCAATGAGATTGACGCCGCGCGGGATGGTTTGCCTGATCGGGTGTTTCGTCAGGAGTTTCTGGCCGAGTTTCTGGAAGATGCCGGGGGCGTCTTTCGCCAAGTGCTTGACGCCGTGACTGCGGTTTCCCAGCCGGCGGCCCAGCCTGGGCATGATTATGTGATGGGCGTGGACTGGGGCAAGACGAGCGATTTCACGGTGCTTACAGTACTGGATGCCAATACCCATGAGGTTTGTTTCGTAGACCGGTTCAATCAGATTGATTATGCGCTCCAAGTTGGGCGGCTACAGGCTCTGGCCGAACGATTCCGACCGTACACTATCATGGTGGAGCGAAACAGTATCGGAGAGCCGTTAATCGAGCAGTTGGCACGTTTGGACTTGCCGGTCGAACCATTTACTACGACCAACGCCAGCAAGGCGCAAATTATTGATGCGCTCAGCCTGGCGTTCGAGCGTGGCGAAATCCATATTATCAATGACCCTGTGCTCATCAATGAGTTACAGGCATATGAGATGCAGAGGTTGCCCAGTGGTCTGATGAAATACTCTGCTCCCGATGGCCTACACGACGACTGCGTAATGTCCCTTGCGCTGGCATGGTATGGGCGCAACCGTGGCGGCAAACTAATGTTGTTTGGTGGGAGGTAGTATGGCTCAACAGCGCCATGTAGTGATGGATGGTAAATCGACCTTTTTTCTGGATCAATACCCAGAGCAGGCCTGGATACAACTGGCACCAAGTGCTGCTCAGATGGCAGATAGTCGCCAGGCTACAACTGCGGCGGGTAACTATTATCAAGCGGTTGCTTATCTGTACCGATGCGTCAATATTCGGGCGACCGCAATTACGCGCGTGCCCTGGGCAATCATGCAAGGCGACAATGAAGTCTGGTTATCGACAGTGCCATCTCCACCGCCGGCCCTGGCCTATCTGCAAAATTTCAAACGGCTGATCAGCCTGACCGAAGCTGCGTTGTGCATTGCACCAGAAGCTTTCTGGTTTATCGAGCGAAATCGGGCAAAAATTTTAACATTGCGATGGCACGCCCCGAATAGTGTCGTGCCACAATTTAGCGAGCAAACCGGTTTGACTGGATTCAAACGTGTTCTGGATCGGGGACGTACACAGGCCTTTGCGCTAACGGATTATGTCTATTTCCCGATTCCGAATCCGCTGCACGAAACGATCCCCGGTCGTCCACCTGCTCAGGCCGCGATGTCGTCGGCAGGAGTGCTGTACAACATCGATCAATTTGCCAGCAATTTCTTCGAGCGTGGTGCTATCAAGGCGACGCTATTGACGGTCGATGGAAATCCCATGCCGGCAGAGATGGAACGGTTGGAGGCATGGTGGAAACGCTTTTTCTCTGGCTCCAAGTCGGCGTGGGAGACCGCTGCTGTGCGCGCCGGCGTGACACCAGTGGTTGTTGGTGAGGGGCTGGAAAATTTAGCTACAGCTAATTTGTCTGATGAGCGTCGGCAGGACATTGCGACGGCGCTGGGGGTACCGCACTCCATTGTGATGTCTAATGCGGCTAACTATGCTACGGCTCAGCAAGACGCGTTGTCATTTTATGACATGACAATCATCCCTTCCCTTAACCATATTGTCGATATCGTCAACGAATCGCTGTTAGGGCCGGCTGGATATCGCATGGAATTGCGACCAGAGGAGATGTCAATCTATCAGGCCGATGAAGAGCGTAGGTCAAATAGCTTGCTCAATTATGTGCAGGCCGGCGTGCGTTTGTCAGTCGCTGCTGAGATTCTGGGTGTGTCGCTCCCGTACGGGATCGAATATACGGATTTGGATACAACTGTTATAGCAGCATCTCCTGCGCCTGAAACCGCCAAAAACGTGGAAGCCCGGCGATTTGTACGGTGGGCTAAACGCCGGAAAAATCCAAAACCGGAGCAATTCGCCAGCGATGTCTTGACTATGGAAGACAAAGCTGCCCTGCTGGAGGCTGCCAATGACAAAAATTTTTTTACGGCAGCCAGGCGTCCCTGGCAGACATCACCGAGCAATATCCGTGACAAGGCGCTGATTTTGACCACTAGCCCGGATGAGCCGGATGACGATATCGAATTGCGGCCGCTCGATGTGCCGGACCCTCGGAAACGGGATCGCCTCGAACGCCAAGCGGCAGCCGATATCCAAATAGCATTGACCAAACAGCAGCGGGCCATTATGGATGTTGCACGCAGAATGTCTGCCGAGGAATTTATTGCTAGTGTCGATGCGGAGTTGGAGGCTCAAGTTGCCGCGATTCAACAAGAAACTGCGCTCTATGACCGGTTGCGTCGTGCTTTGCTGGAGAGCGTTGATCTTGGTGTATTTGTGGCAGTGGAACAACTGGAATCCATCGGGCTGGGGCTGGACTGGACTCTGGTCAATGAGGACGCTCGCACCTGGGCGCAGAATCATGTTGGTGTATTGATTGATGGCATTGATCAGACAACGCTAACTCGCACTCGTTCTGCGATTGCAGTTTGGATTCAAAACGGGGAACCATTGGCGAAACTGATTGAGGATTTGACGCCAATCTTCGGTGAGAAGCGGGCGCAATTGATTGCATCTACCGAGGTGACTCGTGCGTATGCGGAGGCAAATCAGCGGGTCTATCGGGCGGCGGGAATTAAATACATGGAATGGCGTGCTGCTGCCGATGAATTGATGTGTCCTATTTGTGGGGCGCTCAATGGCCAAATCGTCGGAATTGACAATCAATTTTCTCAAGCACTCGATGAAGAAATCCGAACGCAATTTCGTGTTGATTTTGCAATTCCGCCGGCGCACCCGCGCTGTCGCTGCTGGATTGTGCCTGTGATAGGAGGCTAAATATGGCGTCTATCCAAATCAAGGGCATTGAAAAGTTGAAGAAAAAATTATCAAACGTGGAAATCAATGAAATTTTGCGACCGCCTATGCAACGCAGCGTTTTGATGTTGCAGGCGGATTTAGCCAAATATCCGACTCAACGCACAGGGTCAACATATGTTCGGACTGGTAGATTGGGGCGATCCTGGACGACCAGCGTCAGCAATCAGAGTGGAAAATTAGTCGGGCGAGTTGGCAACAACGTGGCTTATGCTCCATTTGTACAGTCTGCAAAATTTCAGCGGCCATATAACCAGCGACGATGGCAAACTGACGAGCAGGTCGTCGAAAAAAATCGCAGCAAAATCATCAAACAATTTGAAGACGTGATAAGTCGAGCGTTGGAGGACTGATGCCCTGGCACATCGAATCTAATACATCTGATTGCTCTGGCTACGCCGTCATCAAAACGGATGACGGTTCAATGGCCGGCTGTCATGAAACACAAGAGGCGGCTGAAAACCAGGTTGCAGCCCTTTATGCTAGTGAAGCAGATAAAGCCGATACGCCGCCAGATGTGCAGTATCCAAAACTTTGGGAGCGAGCCAGAGCAGCAGCCCGACGAAAATATCGTGTATATCCATCAGCCTACGCCAATGGCTGGCTGGTGCAGGAGTATGGCCGACTGGTGCGTGAAAGATACGGCGAGAGCGAAACCGGATACACCAGCGGCAAATCGATGGATGCTGAAACGTTGATCGAGTTAATTGATGGTGATGAGGCTGCCGAGGCCAGCTACAAAAATTTGGCAGAATGGTTTGCAGAGCAGTGGGTGGATATCAGCCGACCGACCGATGATGGTGGCTACGAACCATGTGGCCGCCCGACCGAAGGAATGTCGGAAGAGGAATATCTATCTGCTTATCCCAAATGTCTGCCCAAAAGCCGGGCAGAAAATTTATCGGAGGCTGAACGGCAGCGTCTGATTCGACGAAAGCGGCGCACGGGGTTGCCAGATGATGGCAAACCAACCATGACCAGTAGTGACACTAAAGCGTTGCGCCGGTACACATATAATGGAGTAACAGTGCAAGCATCGGCCCGTCGCTCTTCCACGCGCAGCGATAAAAAATATATGCGCACCGTATTGCGCAACGGCCGAGAATATCTAGTGCATTATGGCGATCCGAATTTGCCTATGCAACGTGACATCCCAGAGCGCCGTCAAAATTTTCTGGCTCGGCATAGTTGTAGTGATAAACGGGACCCGCTTGCGCCAGGGTTTTGGGCATGTTATGACTGGTATGATATCGATGAGGGCAAAAACACCATTAAGGCGCTCGGTATGACCAGCGAAGAGTTGCGCGTCGGCAACTACATGGTGTTATGGGGCGGGCGCGATTTGGAAGGATTAGCATCCAATAAACGCAATTCAGACGGTTCAATTGGTGAATTTTTCACATCTAAAACAATTTTCGACTCGCCCTATACGCAAGCAGACATTATTGCGGTAGACTGGGAACATGGATATGCGCCGGCCGGCGAGCCTGGAGCAGACGATGTGCTCGGCCGAGTGGATTGGAAAACAGCAAATATTGATGAGAGGGGTCTCTTCGTCGAAAGGGTGCTGAACCGGCGAAACAAATACGTGCAGTTTTTGGAGGAGCTAATCCTCGCTGGTCTGATTGGTAGCAGTACAGAGGCCATCCCGGACGGAGTTGTCAAAGCCGCCGATGGCGAAATTTTGGCGTGGCCATTGCGCAGGGATACATTGACGGTGCAACCGATGGATCCACGCATGATCGATGACAATGTTGTGGCAGCAATCAAATCGTTGGGGATCGATAATTTGTTGATCACACCATGCAATAATGATGCAGATCCAGAGGCAGACGGCAAATCTGCGAGGGATGCATTGATGGCGGAATTAGATAAGTTGGAAGAGGAGTACAAACAATGACCTGGCTAGAATGTATCAATCTGGCGCGGACTTCCGTCATGGAGGGAGATTTGGAATCGGCGCAGAGATACAAGCAGCGCGCCGAAATGCTCCATGCCCTGGACATGATGGAGGCCGGCGCTAATATCGAAGGAACGGATGACAAAAAAATGAACTATGATGAAATGAAAGCACTTCGCGAAGAAGTCGATGCGCTCAAGGCCTTTCGGGATCAGGTCGAAAACGAACCGGCGAGCAAAGCGGCCTCGCACCTGATTGTCACGCACGATGAAACTGATAAATTGGCGGACTGGCCATTCAAAAGCGTCGGCGACCAACTCTATGCCATCGCCGAGGCTGCCCTGCGCCCCAATCGGGCCGATATCCGACTGGAGGCCCAGGCGAAGCGGGCCAAAGCTCTTGGTTTGTCTGAGGGGGTTGGTTCCGACGGAGGGTTTTTGCTGCAACCCGATTTTGCAGCGGAAATTTTGCAGCGGATGAACGAGATGGGCGCGGTTATGAATCGAACCCGGCGCATCCAGATCAGCCCAAACGCCAATAGTCTCGTGATGAATTCCATCGACGAAACCAGTCGAGTCACTGGCTCGCGATGGGGTGGAATCCAGGGCTACTGGCTGGCAGAGGCTGGGACGAAACAGTCCAGCAAACCGAAGTTCCGCCAGATGTCTCTTCAGCTGAAGAAGCTGGCCGGCGTGGGCTACGCAACGGACGAATTACTGGCCGATACTACGGCGCTTGGCAACATTATGACTCAGGGATTTTCGGAGGAGTTAACGTTTCTTATCGAAGATTCCATCATCAATGGCACCGGCTCTGGCCAGCCGCTCGGTGTGCTCAACAGTAACGCGCTGGTGACTGTCGCCAAGGAAAGCGGGCAGTCAGCCGCTACCCTAGTGACAGCCAACATTTTCAAAATGTGGTCTCGGATGTGGTCACGCTCTCGTGCGAATGCAGTTTGGTTTATCAATCAGGACATCGAACCGCAACTGTTGTCGCTTGATATGCCGGTCGGTACTGGTGGCATGCCAGTTTACCTGCCAGCTAACGGTATCAGCGGTGCGCCATTCGGCACGTTGCTGGGGCGTCCGATTGTGCCGATTGAGTATTGTGCTACGCTCGGCACCGTTGGGGATGTGATTCTGGCCGATCTCAGCCAGTACGTTATGATCGAAAAGGGCGGCTTACAGGCAGAGACGAGCATCCACGTCCAGTTTCTGACGGACGAGACCGCGTATCGGTTTGTGTACCGTGTCGATGGCCAGCCGGCGTGGCACGATACTCTGACCCCATTCAAGGGCAGTGCCACCCAGTCGCCGTTTGTTGCTCTGGCCAGCCGGGCCTAGGAGATCACTATGCATATTTCTCAGACCCACAAAATTGTCCAGTTGTATCAGGGTGCCGCGAATGCAGTTGATTGCGACGTCGTGTCGATGAAAAACTTTCATCGTGGCGCTATCGTCGTAACTCACACGGGCAGCGCCGATACCGATTTGGTGCTCACTGTGCAGGAGGCCACGAACGTTGCAGGTGGCTCTGCTCAGACGGTGGCCAACAATGTCGATATTTACGCCGATGTGGATGCAGGCACCAGCAGCGACGTGCTGCTGCGGCTGACATCCGCCAAAACGTATACCATCGACACCGGCGTGGCACCCAACCAGGTCGTGGTCTTCGAGATCGATCCGGATGCGCTCAGTGCCGGCTTCGACTGCGTGACGCTGGGTGACAGTGGCGGCAATGCCAGCAACACCGTCAATATAACGTTTATCGGTGTTCCACGATATCCTGGATATCCATTAGCGTCAGCCATTACCAACTAGCATGTATGCACGGTATGTATGTATGCAGTGACGAGTATCTATATATAATTCCCTATATAGAGAAAAACTTATTACTGCATACATGCATACTGTACATGCGCGCAGGGCACCCGACTATAACTCGTAGGATGGAGATACAAAAATGACTGTAGCTAATTTAGGGTCTAAATGGATTTCGGGGAATCTAGTATTCGCCCAGGATGTCAGCAACGGTACCGCACAAATACAATTCGACGGCGTACCGTTGCTCCTGAAAGGCGATTATACCGTAACCGGATTTAATGCCATTTCCAGTCGCTTTGAATTGTCATGGCAGGCGGGGCAGCGTGGAAAACCTGGCATTAACGCCGATATCCAAAATGCGAGCGAGTCGGTTCGCATGATTGCCGACCCGGATTTCGAGGTGCTCGGCACCAATGGCACGTCGGCATTATCGACATTCTATGCCGAGGGCGGGATCACGTTCACGACCGCCGGCGCAAATGATGACCAGATGATTCTGGTCCCGCATCTGGACGCTAATCAATCAGCATGGGAGCAAGTCACCTGGGGCACGGACCAAGAGACCATTTGGGAATGTGCGCTGCGCACCGCTGCCGCAATTACGACTATGACCATCTGGGCCGGGTTAAAATTGACGCACACGTCGGTCACAGCGACGGACAATGATCAGGCATTTTTTCGATATGCAGCAGCTACCAACTCTGGCAAATGGCAGGCCATCCATAGCATCGGTGGCACGGACACAGCTACTGATACTGGCATTGCTGTTGCTGCTAGCACCGTGTATCGTCTGCGGGTTGCCATCGATTCAAGCCGCATCGCTCGATTCTATGTCAATGGCACGCTGGTCAGCACGTCGTCGGCTCTGACCGATGCGACGGACCTTAAACCGTACATCGGTGTGCAGGCTAATGCTGCTGCGGCTAGAGCAATCTACATTATCGGCCAGTCAATCAGCCGGAAGTGGGCATGATGGGGATACAATTAGTTCGTCTAGGTAGTGGCCAGATTCGGGAGGAGCCAGGCACATTTGCCACCATCAAAACTGGGGAACTGGCGGGCGCTATAACCGCTACACGGATGCCGGATATCACCTGCTATCAGGTCAAATTCAAGGCGCTCGTCAACAATGACGGCAACGTCTATATCGGCGGGGAAGGCGTGACTGTGGCAAATGGTACGACCGACACGACCAGCGGCTGGGAACTGGATGGAGGGCAAGAGACCGAGTGGTTGCGTGTCGATAACCTCAATGTGTTCTACCGCATCTGCACTAATGCCGCCGACGATCTAGTCTATATGGCGATGATTTAATGGCGTATGCAACCGTTGCTCAACTGAGAGCATATCTGGGACTCGATCTCAACAGCGACGACCTATTGCTGGAGTCGCTGTTGGGGCGAGGGCAGCAAGCCATTGACAGTTATACGCATCGTGTATTCGAGGCGCCGGCAGATACGACGAAATTGTTTGATGCCCAACTCGATACATCAGACCATTACATGGCATTGGACTGGACTCCATACGGTTTAGATTTATGTCAAATTGCTACGATAACCAATGGCGATGGCACGACGGTTTCAGCCAGTGCCTATGTGACCAATCCACGCAATAAGACGCCCTGGTATGGATTGAGACTAAAACTTAACGCTGGTCTGTACTGGACATACGATGCAGACCCCGAAAATGCCATTAGCATCGCCGGGCGCTGGGCCTATAGCGTGACTGCTCCATCGGATATCGTGCAGGCGACGGTGCGCATGGCAGCGTATCTATATCGACAAAAAGATTCTGGCACATTTGATGTGACAGCGATCCCTGGTGCTGGAGTAATCGAGGTTCCGCAAGGGTTGCCACGGGATGTAACGAAAATGCTGGAGCCATATCGGAGATTGCGATGACCGCCGGGACGGTGGATACGATTGCCAAACTACAGACTTTGGCGGCAGCGGTATCCGGAATCATTACAGCGCCTACGACCAAATATCCAGTGGCCTTGGATACAGCATCACTCCCTGCGGTGTTGACATATGCAGGGGCAGCCACTACTAGAGCCATCACATTGTCGCCACTACATCGGCGCATGGATCGCACCTACTACATGGCGTGCTATATCGAGGCTCTAGGGCAAAATACCAGTAACCAGCGTATCCAAAATAGTCTGACATTGCTCCAGGCGTTTTTGGACATGTTGATCACTAATCGCAATTTGGCTACTGGTGTACGCATAGTGGGTGAGGTGCGCGACAGTGGTATTATATCGGGGGCTGATTTAGTTTCGGGCAATGCTGGCTATTTGATATACAACGGGCAGCCATACACCGGTTTTGTTTTGGAGATTGCGACAGTTGAGGTTAATCGAGCCTGATGCACAAAGAATCTTATGAGCTGATGACTGAGATGCTGCAACGGGGCAATCATTGTATGGCGAATGTATTGGATGTCGGCAGCTATGATGTTAATGGTACGTTTCGGCCACTGGTTGAGCAGCAAGGTTGGCATTACACTGGATTAGATACTATTGCCGGGCCGAATGTGGATGTGGTTACGCAAGACCCGTTCGCGTTTCCGTTTGATGATGATCAATTTGATATTGTGCTCAGCGGTAGCACGATGGAGCATGTGACTGCAATTTGGCGTTGGGTGCCAGAATTGGTGCGTGTTTTGAAACCTGGCGGATTGCTGGCAATACACACTCATTGGCGATTTCCAGAGCATCGATTTCCGGTAGACTGTTGGCGCATTTTGCCGGATGGGATGCGCTATCTATTTGACATAACTGGGAAGCTTATCAATTACGATATTCAGATTGCAAATAAATACGATATTATTGCCACGGCGCTTAAGAGATGCTGATGAAAATTTTTCTGTTCTGCGCCTTGCATCCACATTTTGATGTCTGCGAAGAAACCAAGCGTTCGATTGAGGCCTTGGATACCACTGGATTTGATGTTGTCGTGCATTACGATAACACTGAGACTCAGATGGGTACTATTGATCGCAATCAATCAATTCTTGAAAAATATCAAAATGGTCGTCAAATTTTTTTGGCGGGCGATTATGATGCAATGCTAACTGTCGAATATGATAATATCGTGCCACCGGATGCTCTGCAACGGCTGGCGATTATAGATGCAGATATCGCGTATGGATTGTACTGCGGTCGCCTGGCCCATCAATGGTTGGCGTTTTGGAGATTATTTGAAAATAGTGGGATCACATATGGCAAAGATGCGCCCACTGTCAAAGCTGCCTGGGGCAAAATTATTACTACATGCGGTGTTGGTTTTGGATGCACATTGATCTGGCGTCATGTGCTGGAGGCTATACCATTTCGTTTGGTTCGTGGCCATCCGTGCAGCAATGATTGGCATTTTTCGCTAGATTGTATGGCTGCTGGCTTCGTGCAAAAGCATGATTGTGCTGTAATTGTTGGTCACATTATATCCAGGACACCGTTGTCTATTGTATGGCCAACACCAGAATATCCTTTTCATCGAATCGAAACTTTTGAACAGAGAGGAGGGACGTTGAAAACAGAAAATGGCGTGGAAACGTATATTTGTCTTGACAATCTTTTCCATTCTCACCATGAGTATTACTATTCTGCTGGTTCTGAAATCACGCTAGAGGACAATGTTGCGACCTTGATGTTGGCCCTCGGTAAAATCGTCAAGAAGAAACCAGCGGAACAATCAGCAGAAGAACCAGCGGAAGAACCAGCAGAAGAACCAGCGGAAGAACCAGCGGAAGAACCAGAAACCAATCAGTTAGATGAAGTCGAGGAAAATATCTAATGCCACAAACAACGGGCGCAATTGTAGGGTCTGGCGCAAAAATTGAGTATAGTCTCGATGCATCAGGCACGACCGGGACATGGGTAAACATAAGTGGATATTCTGCCAGTGTCGAGGTCAGCGGCGGGGAGCAGATTACTGGGTCTCAGATGACGTTGGATGGCGATGCGGCCATCGTCCGGGGAGCCAATAAAACTGAGCCATTTACGATTACGGTCTCAATCGTCTACACGGAAACCGACAGTCAGCCATTCGACGCATTGTGGGATCGCTTCAAGACGGCAAGCACCAAAACCGTGGCGCTGCGCTGGTCTCCGGCCGGCGGCGCTGGTGGTACTATCCAGTACGCCACGACCGATACTGCTAAAACCAATCCAGTACTGTGCCCGATTATCAGCGTCACGCCGCCAACTAGCGAGTCAGATTCGGGCGATCCATTGATGTTTGAGCTAGTGGTAGAGTGTGCCGATATTCTCAAGACCACGATCGCGACGTAAAAAAACATGGATAAAACAATATCTGTGCAGGTTGACGAAGAGCGGTTTACAACTGGGATGATGCTCGAATTGATGGAGCTTCAGCCGCAGTTGTCCGGTAACGATCCGCATGTTGCCTTGGGCAAAATGTTAACTCTGTTGCAAACTGTAGTGACAGAGATTAAGTATGGCGAAGAATCTCTAGCTACCCTGAAAGATTTGCCGTTTCGCCAGTTACGGCCGGTTATGACCAAAATCATGGCGGCGGTGAATCAAACAGACCCAAACTGAAATTGCGGTTAACTGCCGCAATTTGGAGCCAGACGGGCAGTATGCCACCCGCTCTATTGCGATACAGGCTCGCTAGAGAGTTTGGCTGGACGGTGGACGAAATCAATCAGACGCCGTGGTCATCTCTCAATGAGATCATGATGGCAATGGAGATAGACGCCAAAGCCGCACGGCGACGACAGGCGGGGAAAAAGCGGCGATAGCATCAACTATCGTCGCTTTTTTTTTGGGGAGAAAAAATGTCTACATTAGAAATACTGATCAACGCTGAAGACAACGCATCATCAAAATTAAATGATGTTGGCAAGGCGCTTGATAATCTAGATAAAAAAACATCTGGAATGGATGCCACTTTTGGCAAACTCCAAAAAACCATCTCAGTGGGTGTTGTTGGCGCTGTTGCTGGTTTAGGTGCTGGGCTGGCGGCTACAACTGCTGTAATTGCTGATGGAGTAGGCAAAGCCGCGGATTTGGAGCAAGGCGTGGCAGATATTGCGGCGGTCATGGGTCTTGCCGTCGAAGAGGTCGCTCCCCTAAAAGATTTGATTGTAGATTTAGGCATGGACCCTACCCTCAAAGTTAATGCGACCGAGGCGTCAGATGCAATCATGCAGTTGGCGCAATCTGGCATTAGTATGTCAGACATTATGGATGGCGCTGCTAAAAATGTGGTATTGCTCAGCAATGCAACTGGTGGCGATATGGCACTCAGCGCAGCCATTGCTTCCGATGCGATGTCGTTGTTTGGCATTTCGGCTCAGGATATGGCGACGGCGGTAAATCAAATTACTGGGGTGACTGTTGCCAGTAAGTTCGGCATACAGGATTACAGATATGCCTTGGCTGCGGCCGGTGGGGTAGCATCTTCACTAGGTGTCTCGTTTGCCGATCTCAATACTGCGATTGCAGCAATTTCCCCTTCTTTTTCCAGCGGCGAACAGGCCGGCACTGCCCTAAAAACTTTGCTGTCCAGGATGGTTCCCGCATCGAAGGAAGCGGTAGAAGCTATGCGTGAAATCGGCTTATTTTCCGGCTTATCGGCCGATGAAATGGCACGGGCCGAAAAAGAGGCGCAAAAACTCCAAATTAAGATTGGAGAATTAGACCCTACATCAGCAGGCTACGCAGAAAAATCTGCATTACTCAATCAACAATTACAAAATGTCAATGCGTCAATGATTGAGGGGCAGAATGCATTTTTTAATGTTGATGGCTCGATGAAAAGCATGTCGGAAATTACAAAAATTTTGCAGACATCGCTGGCGGGGCTCTCCGATGAACAAAAAAATGCAACATTAAATACTATTTTTGGATCAGATGCTATCAATGCAGCTACAGCATTGGCTAGGGTAGGGTCTGACGAATTTGATAAATTGGCAGCGAGCATTGCTGGCGTGGATGCTGACCAATCGGCATCGACGCGTATGGACACATTTAGCGGCGCACTGGAAATCATGCAGGGTGTAATAGATGGATTGCTGATTGGTATTGGTGACGCATTTTTGCCATTATTGCGTGTTCTTGTCGAGATGTTTACGCAACTGGCGGACACGCATGGGCCAGCCATTATTGCAATGTTTCGCAGTCTGTCTGAGCAGCTCATTGCAACCGGGCAATGGTTTTCGGAATTTCTGCGCACTGGCAATCTGCTGAATGATTCAATTTTCAAGCTGAATCCCAATTTGCAACAAATGATTCTATTCATTTCTAGCATCGCTGCCCCGATCCAAGCGGCTGTCGATCAGATTGAAAATCTGATTACTCAGAACGAGTACTGGAAAGATATTCTGATTGCAGTGGGTATCGTTTTGACTGCAACAGTGCTCCCCGCGCTCGTCACCCTAGTCTCCGCAATGGCTCCCGTTATTGCAGTTTTTGCTGCAATTGTAGTGGCTGTGCGTTTGCTCCGAGAAGCTTTTGAATCGAATTTCGGTGGCATCCGCGACTTCATCCAGAATGTATCGAACATCCTGATAACCACGTACAATAACATTCGAGATGGTACATGGACATTACAAGAAGGTATTGGCTTGGCTTTCAACGGGATCGTCCATCAAATTCAACAATTTTTGCCCGGCTGGATCGAAATTTTGCAGGACTGGGGCAAAGCAGTCTGGGAATGGATCGCAGAGGTTACGCCAGTTGCCATCGAAAAACTGAAAGAGTGGGGTGGAGCCTTAGTTGGTTGGGTGCGAGAAAATTTACCGGGCTGGATAGCGCAACTCAAGACATGGGGGCCGGCGATCTGGCAATGGCTTGTCGAAGTTACGCCAATCGCCATTGAAAAATTGAAAGAGTGGGGCGGAGCATTAGTTGGTTGGGTGCGGGGAAATTTACCTGGCTGGATTGCACAACTCAAGACATGGGGGGCGGCGATCTGGCAATGGCTTGTCGAAGTTACGCCAATCGCCATTGAAAAATTGAAAGAGTGGGGCGGAGCATTACTGGATTGGTTAATCAAAAATTTACCTGGCTGGATAGCGCAATTATTTACATGGGCTGCTGCGCTTGTATCCTGGATCAATGGGATTGTTCCCAATGCTATAGCGGCGCTCACCGAATTCATTCAGAATTTGAGCACCACTGGAGAAGAAGAAGGCGGAAAAAGTTTTGTTGATATGGTCAAAGAATGGGGCGCAGCCTTAATCTCAACGGTCGGCCCAGAATTTGCCAAATTTGTGGTGGAATTGACTAAACTTATCGTCAATCTCGGTTTGGAATTGATTCGTCTAGGAATAACTCTAGGCGTCTCATTGCTGCTAGGTTTGGCCGAAGGTCTGCTCGATTTGGCAGGAATTGAGGTTGATTTGGATGAAGTAAAGGAAACTATATTTGACAATTTGAATAAGGGGATTGATACAGCTAAAAGAGTCGGCACAAATTTAATCGAAGCGGTTCAAGATGGTTTAAGTGGCGATGATGCGGGGTTGGGAAAAGTCATCGACAATATTTTTGGAGTTTTTGAAGACGAATGGGGGGACGGCTTGGGTAATTGGATTAACAATGCTATTCCCGCTACCCTGGATGAATTAAAAAAATGGCGCGATGGTATGAAGGAATGGTTGACCGATAACCTGCCGGGGTGGCGTTCTGCGGTCGATACGTGGCAAAAAGGGCTGAGCAACTGGATCACAAACGAAGCTCCTAACACCCTGACAACCCTCGGCACCTGGCGCGATGGTATGGCGACCTGGTTGGCGACCAACTTGCCGGGGTGGAGTTCTGCGGTCAATACGTGGCAAAAAGGGCTGAGCAACTGGATCACAAACGAAGCTCCTAACACCCTGACAACCCTCGGCGGCTGGCGCGATGGCATGACGACCTGGTTGGCGACCAACTTGCCGGGGTGGAGTTCTGCGGTCAATACGTGGCAAAAAGGGCTGAGCAACTGGATCACAAACGAAGCTCCTAACACCCTGACAACCCTCGGCACCTGGCGCGATGGTATGGCGACCTGGTTGGCGACCAACTTGCCGGGGTGGAGTTCTGCGGTCAATACGTGGCAAAAAGGGCTGAGCAACTGGATCACAAACGAAGCTCCTAACACCCTGACAACCCTCGGC
>OGVY01000010.1_pt1 | contig 34156 bp, 42 predicted proteins | sample 1575871 | NCBI WGS metagenome assembly OGVY01 (sample SAMN07581536, study PRJEB24739) | freshwater metagenome
GGCAGTAGCGGATCATCGGGGACCAGCGGCAGTAGCGGATCGTCGGGGACCAGCGGCAGTAGTGGATCGTCAGGAACATCGGGCAGTAGCGGATCATCGGGGACCAGCGGCAGTAGCGGATCATCGGGGACCAGCGGCAGTAGCGGATCATCGGGGACCAGCGGCAGTAGCGGATCGTCGGGAACATCGGGCAGTAGCGGATCGTCGGGGACCAGCGGCAGTAGCGGATCGTCGGGGACCAGCGGCAGTAGCGGATCATCGGGGACCAGCGGCAGTAGTGGCAGCAGCGGAAACTTTGGAGTCGCAAATTGGCGGCTCTATTCATCGACGACCAGCGGCAATAAAGGTATCGCGGGTTCGTCATCGACCGGAGCAATCACTCTTTCCAACAACATCAAGTTTATAGGAACGACGACAACGACGACTCCGCTGAACGTGGGATCTCGATCGACTTCAGGAACAAGCGGAGATGGAAACTTCATTAGATTCACCGTAAAACCGGGCGAGGCCTGGCACTTTAGCATCGTGGTAGAGCTATCGACCGCTGGTGATGTGTCTTTCGGAACCAGCGGTGGATCCGCTTACTATTCATCAAGCATACCGGTGACGATTCTTCTCATAGGGTACACCGTTGACACAATCGTCGAAGGGGTCTGGAGAGCCGCGATGGCAGTCGGGCCTGGTCATGGAAGTCTAGCACCCACTAATCAATACCTCACGACCAACTCTTTTACTACGATCCTCAAGAACTCTACTAGTGTTGACAAGTTATTTCTTGCGTTCATCAAAGCCGAAGACAACTGGGTCGGGGCTAATGTCAGGTATCATGCATGGCCTGCTAGTGGCGCACCCGCCGAGTGGCCGGAAAACATAAGAAACGGTTTCATGCTCGACCGATGATAGATATAATACAATGGACCTAAAGACACTTCTAGAGAGCGACGACTTATCGACGATCATTGCCAAAGTAAACGAAAACTTTGGAACGATCGTCGAGCTTGGAGGCGCTGCTGGACTTGCAGGAGATGAAGGCCTTCCGGGAAATGCTGGAAACGCTGGAGGAGCCGGGCCTCGTGGTCTTACAGGTCCAACAGGACCCGCTACCAAGATCGTCCGGTTCTCAGCGACCGCGGGCGTGACAGGCGGAAGCACTGGGCCAGCGGTCATCTCCGGGCCTTGGCCCAAATCTAGTCTTGACTACCTAAAAACGCTCCCGGTCACGCGAGACATCTACTTTGACCATACGAACTCTGGGTACTGGTCCTACCTAACTCAAGCAGACGTGACCGGTCAGTACGCAAACGTCGGACCTCAGTATCCTCCTACCGGGACAGGCTACTTTGGAGGAGTGGGCTGGTACTTCTATCCTGATCCATCGGGTCACACTGGACCAAGAGGCATCAGAGGACCTGGGGGTCTAAAATTCACATACGTTAATGGCTACACGGGCAACATACTTGACTTTTCACAAAGTGGGTACACAGCAACTTTTGTCGGCCTGACGGGACTGAGTTATGATAGCGGACAAGATCAGCCTCTAGTTTTCAGCGAAAACAGTGGAAACGGTGAACTCGAGGGAAAAGTACTAGAGTATAGTCTTGAAGACTCAGAGATGACGATAGAGATCACGGGCGTGGTCGTAAGCGGAGGACAAAACGAACATCTGTGGTCTATGAGCATCGCAGGAATTCCAGGATTGCCTGGGACTTCGGGCAGTAGCGGCAGTAGTGGGACCAGTGGCAGTAGTGGATCGTCGGGGACCAGCGGCAGCAGTGGATCGTCGGGGGCCAGCGGCAGCAGTGGATCTAGCGGAACATCGGGGAGTAGTGGTAGTAGCGGTAGAAGTGGGACAAGTGGAACTAGCCCGGAAGGAACTTTTGCTAGCGGGACTAGCGGCAGTAGCGGATCGTCGGGAACATCAGGAAGTAGCGGGAGTAGCGGGACGTCGGGCAGCAGCGGCAGTAGAGGATCGTCGGGTAGTAGCGGTAGCAGCGGATCGTCAGGGACCAGCGGCAGCAGCGGATCGTCGGGGACCAGCGGCAGCAGTGGATCATCGGGAAGTAGCGGAACCAGCGGAACCAGCGGTGGAGAAGGAGTTGACGGCACATCGGGCAGCAGCGGATCGTCGGGAACATCGGGCAGCAGTGGATCGTCGGGAACATCGGGCAGCAGTGGATCGTCGGGAACATCGGGCAGCAGCGGATCGTCGGGAACATCGGGCAGCAGTGGATCGTCGGGAACATCGGGCAGCAGTGGATCGTCGGGAACATCGGGCAGCAGCGGATCGTCGGGAACATCGGGCAGCAGTGGCAGTAGCGGGACTAGTGGGAGCAGCGGCAGTAGCGGGACTAGTGGGAGCAGCGGCAGTAGCGGGACTAGTGGGAGCAGTGGATCGTCGGGAACATCGGGCAGCAGTGGATCGTCGGGAACATCGGGCAGTAGCGGCAGTAGCGGGACTAGTGGGAGCAGCGGATCTTCAGGGACTAGCGGCAGCAGCGGCAGCAGCGGGACGTCGGGCAGCAGCGGATCGTCGGGAACATCGGGCACCAGCGGAAAAGTCTCAAGCAGCTACTTTAAAGCCCGGCAGTTTAGCACAAGCGGAAGCACAAGCTCCACTTCAATGAGCTGGCCGCCATATTCACAAGGATTAACAACTAATCCTGCTGGTAGCATAGAGCTGACTAGGGGCGCCTGGATCAATTTGGTTGCAAGAAATGCCGCAATCGCCAATCCAACAATTTATAGCACAACCACCGGCGGGATCACAATTCCCGCGGGCCAGGCATGGAACATATCTTTTTCTCTACAGGTTTTCTCCAACACAAGAGATGGCTTTAATACCCCGACTTCATACTCTCGCGTGTTTACGCCCAAGTTTGGAGTCAAGCTGGCAGCCACCGACAACACCCCTGACTCCGCGCTGGCACAGACCTGGGATATTCAGCTTCCGATGCTCTGGCCGCAGATGAATCTTTACAGCACATGGCCGGACGGGTACCAAGTCGACGGAACGATCTCTGGGTCAGCGATCCTCTACAACAGCGAACCAAGCCCTGTGACAGTCTTCCTCTGGGTTAAATATAGCCAAAGCACCGGGTTGGCGACCTGGTTTGCAAAACCGCCAATTATAGTTGACAATGTGCCTATCACATGGGGTGCTAGTACCACTGTCGAGGCCTGGCGCAGCTGGATCCAGGGCTATCGAGTAGACCAAGTTATAGCATGAGGGGAAGGGACACCGGTAGGCGCATAAAAAAAAACACAAAGAATGAACAAGACATCGTACACGCTGTTAGCCTTGCTGATCGTCTCATCCTCTGCTCTGGGCTACTTCTACCTGGAGGGGCGGGAAGCCGAAGAACAGATCCAGCAGCTCGAAGCCACAAGAATCGTTCTAATGCAAGAGCGAGACTCTCTCGACGCGGTATCCGACTCTCTTCACGGAGAGTACGTTAGACTCCGTGAGATCGACGAAAAAGTCGCACAAGAGATTCAAAAGAAAGATCGAACGATCGCTGATCTAAAATCCAGGTCGGCTCGTTCTCAGCAAAATCTAGACCAATTAAAGCAAGACATGCGAGAAACACAAGAAAAGATCGAATCGGTCAAAAGAAATCCCGCGAACCGAACCGGAGATGCTCTGTTGGAATCCCTCAAAAATAAGACCCAAAGAAAATGAAGAAGTACATTTTGATCTTCTTATTCTTGCTTGGAACATACTTTCAAGCTCTTTCTCAAGCCGAGTATCCCAAGATCGAACAAGACCCAGAGGGCCGGACCGTCGTCGTGATGACCTTGGAACAAGCACAAGAGCTCGACAACGCTACAGATTTGTTGGCACTGTTGGAAGTCGCGAACGCCAAGATTGCCGACCTCGATACGTTGTTTATCAGAGTCGTCGCTGACCGAGACAGCGTGATACACGAGCAAGGACTGCAGATCGATCTCTTAAAAGAGCAAGTAGTGATCAAAGAGTCCGAAGTCCAAGCCCTTCTTGCCGAGATCAAAGCAAAAGAGGCGACCATTAAGAACCTTGACGCCCAGATCAAGAACCTGAGTGATCAAAATTCTTTGAAAGACAAAATGATTAGAACACTGAAAGTCAAAAGTTTTCTTAAGAGCTCGATCAGCGGAGCTATTATCTTGGTACTGACCGCCGTGATTCTATTGTAAAAATTTAGATAAGATGCCGTCGATCTCACAGTTTGCACAGATATCCGATTATGCTCTGATAGAGTATATCTACGAGAGCGAGTCGATCACCACGACGCAAGCAAAGTGCTTGCGTCTGGAGAATAAGTACACGAACACCTATCAGTTCCTCAACAACGCCCAGGCTTATGGTAGGACAAGAAATGTGCTGGATCACTCGGCAAGTCGACTAGGAGTCGACGCCAAGACATGGGCCTATCAAGACATTGACTCACCGATCCCTATCATAGTAAAAGATCCTAACTTTTCCCTTGAAGACGTCAGCGGAAGTCTCTTGTCGCCGCAAAAATATGATCGAGTGCGTGTCCACTTTTTGGCAGGATACACATTTCCGGGTCTTGACGGTGTTATACTTGAGATATTGTTTAATGAATGGACTGCCAGTGGTCGGGGTCAAAGAAGTTTCACAGCAGCAGCACAGGTATATCTTAAGAGTGAACCCGATGTATTCTTTGCAACCGAACCAATATTCATCGCTGATCGCTACTTTGATCGATTCATAGAGTTCAGAGTCCCCTCGTTATACGAGGTCAACTTTGACTTTTGGAACTCACCAGACGCGCCCAACACAATCGGTTATCAGTACACATTTGGAAACGTCGGCTTTTCACAGAACTCACAGATCAGCGCCAACCTCTATGAGATCACATCGATCACTGAAAAGGACAGCAACCACTATCTCAACGTAGGTACTTCTTACAACACATCGTTCAACCAGCAAGACGAGTATTCTTTCTTGGGATCTGTCGTCAAAGAAAACGCGGAGTTTGACTACATCGAGTATTATCCTACGTATCACGGAGGATTCATTGAAGACTACATCAATCTATTGAACCTTGACGGAGAATGGGCAGTCATCAATCAGCTAACAGTCTATGAGCAAGTAGGTACACGGTTCGTCAAGACTTCTGATGTGACAATTCTTCAAGAAGAAAACTTTGATCAGCCAGCCGTCTATCGGCCAGTGATCAGAAATGCATCGGCTGCCTTTGCTTACTCGATTGAATACATCATGAGGCTTGTTGATAAGACGTCAAACAAAGAGATCCTACGCAGGTCGACTTTTTCTTCGACTAACGTCAAAAAGTACGGATACCAACTAGAAAAAATCAATGCTCTTGAAGACTTTCGGCCGATCAAAGTCTACAATAAGATCGTCAAAACCGATGATACGCCCCCTCCTGCAATCATGTTCGGAACTCCAAGAATTGTGACACAATACAACTATGTCAACAATTATTACGAACTAAACAATCTATCGCTAGACTCAACAACTCAGATTGACTCAACCGACCTTGGCGAGATCGTCTATCCACAAGGAACCAACGTCATCTATTTAAGTCCGTTCGACAACTTTATCAAGTTTAAGATCTACACAAAGTCAAAAGACAAGAAACAAAATGTGACGGTCGACCTCGCGTCAAACGGAATGAACGTTAAGCTCAGCTTTGTCTATGATGATAAGTCACAGATCTTTATTGATCCTACGATCGATCTAGAAATCGCCAACCCAGGAGCGGGAGAACTGCTGTTCAAAGTGAACAGCGAGATCGCAATTAAGCTGATCAGCAGCATAACTCGTAGCTATTTCTTAGTCAACCGCACGACAGAGGGGGACGATGTACTTATGTACACCGGTAGGTTTGAAAACGTAGAACTCAAGAGGTCTTCAGAGATTGCGATTCAGCAAAATCAAACGATCATACAACAACTTATGGCTGAGGTAGAAAAATTGTCATCTATGAAAAAACAAATTGAAGACTCTTTGGCTTCTCCAACGTTGGTCGTAGAGACTGCCGCCGCGGTCACGCCATCACCAGCAACAGCAATAGTGAACGAAGAAGCTGCTCAGCAAGCAGCAAGCACAGAGATAAGAATAGTCACTCTATCAGCGGCCGAGGCAGCGACTAAACAAGCTTTGATAGAAGCCGCACAGAGCGGAAATACACGCTTTAACGTGCCTGAAGTTCCTGGATCCACATCATCTCTTGCTTCGAATAACTGGGCTTCAATCGTCCCGGCTTCTTACGAAAACTATTAAAATGAAAGACTATGATACTCAATAGCAGGAACAACAATTTCATTGTATCTTTTCAAAGAGGGTTTTTCTTTCCAGAGATCACTGAAAAGTACGAGACCTACATCAAGAGGCTTCCGATACCTTACGAAAACATCCATGACTATATGACCGCCGGCGTCCAGGCGATCACATTTCCTTCTCTCCAAGGTGAGACCGTCGAGCAGAATTTGTACGAAGACCCGATTACCGCAAAAGCAGGACTAAGACCGATCTATTGGTTGGATCGTAGCTTTACGATAACTTTTAAGTCTTATGAAGGATATATAAACTACTGGGTAATGTTCGACATGTTCTTTGACTACTACAGCATGGACCAAAAGAGAAAATACCTGGGTGATGTAACAATATCGTTCTTGGATCAGACGGGGTTTGAGTTCATAGCGGTCGAGCTTTCGCAAGTAGTTTTTACTTCACTCAGCGAAATAGAGCTCAACTACTCTTCAAACACCGCCGAGTTCAAAAACTTTACCGCGGGATTTAAGTACAACTACATCAAAGTAAAGAAAAGATTCGATTGACATGAAAAGCTTTAGAGAATTCAGAAACCCACCCAAAGTCGAGAAGATCGAGGTCTACGATCTCGACGAAGATCAATTGAAAGAAGCAGAAGAGCTTGATCGCAAGATCTTAGAGATCTATGAAAAAGACGGGATCCAAGGAATCGAAAAGGGTCTGAACGAAGGACTGTTCGGCGGGGCATTAGGCTTCTTGATCGGCCCATCGATCGGCAGGATAATCGCCAGAGCTCTTGGAGTCGAGAAAGGCATCTTATACGACATGTTCACATCGCGTCTAGTGTCGGCTGCACTGGGAAGCGCGATTCAGAACAATGCAGGAAAAAGCAGCTGATGATCTTAGGAATAGATTTTTCTATTAAGTCTGCGGCGGCGGCTCTTAAGTCCGGTGACATCTATACGTTCTACTCGTTTGCAAGGAAAGGCGTGATCAAAGAAGACGCCAAGAATGTATTTGCGGCAGCGGGCGTGCTGATCTTTGAGACTGACGAAGTGACCGCTCCCGAAAAGAAAGCATCGATCAGCGAAAGAGAAAGAGCATCGATGCTAGACGCTCTTCTATTGATTCCCACAATAGCTAAATGTTTTGTCGATCTACCGATAGCATTCTGGGGAATCGAAGGGTTCTCTTTTGCATCCACAGGAAATCGTTTAGCCCAGATCAGTGGCTACCAGTGGGCACTTCGTTGGGAGTTGATAAAAGGTGGGCTAAGCGTGGATTCTTTTCAGGTATATTCACCGATGACTGTTAAAGCAATCGCGGGTAAAGGAAACTTTAAGAAAGAAGAAATGATCGACGCGTTCATAAAGTCAGACGATACTTTTCTGCAAAGCACCGGCCTCTACAAAACCCTGAACAGCAATCCTTCGTTGTTCCAAACGAAAAAAGGAGATTGGTTGAAACCGCTTGACGATGTGGTAGATTCATACTGGGTCCTCAAAACCGTTGAGGCTCATACAACCAAGGTTTGAGGCTCATAATACCCATATAATGAGCCTCAAAGAACTATCTAATGATCCGAGAATAGAATAAATAGTATACCACGCAAAGAGCAATAAAATCGTTCTAAAGTCACACAGAATCATGGAAAAAGAAAATACACTGCTACAGGATGAGATCGATCGCATAAGTGAATTGATCGAAGAGTATCGAAAAGTCTACACAGAAGCTGCAAAGATCGGCAAACAGATTGAGACTTTGCAAGGAGATATGGTCAAGGTATCCGCAAAGATGACAAACATTTCTTCTGACGAAAATCAATTCTATCAAAAGATTGCTGATCGTCTGGGCATCGAAGTTGAAAATGCCAGGACTATAATCCTTGAAGAAATACAGGAAAAAATCAACCATCAAAAAGAAAACTAACGCTCTTCTTATGAATATATAATTAGAATTCTAAAAGGCGCCTTAAGAACTCACAAACCTCAACAATCTAAAAACTTTAAAGAAATGGAAAACCTAAATGACATCTTTAACCTCTCACTCGACGACTTCAAAGAGCCTGAACGCAAAGGAGGACAAATCTTCAAACCAGAAGCAAAGTCTGGAAAAGACGGAGTCTATAAAGCGGTAGTACGCTTTCTTCCTTGGCATAAGGACGTCAAAAAGTCGGTGATGAAAAAATGGGCCTGTTGGCTGACAAATCCAGCCGACAACGCATCGAAAATGGTCGACTGCCCATCGTCCATCGGAAAGAAATCCGTACTACAAGACCTCTTCTGGAAGTTCAAAAAATCTGACTCTGTTGCTGAGCAAAAACTGGCGGAGAATTTTTCTCGTCGTCAGAAATTTGCATCGCTGGTGCAGATCATCAAAGACGATAATGATCCAGAGAACGTAGGTAAAATCATGGTGTGGCCATACGGCGTGAAAATCTTCAACAAGCTACAGGCTGAGATGAAACCGGAGTTTGGAAAGCCTCACATACCGTTCGACCTGTTCGAAGGCAAGCCATTCTTGGTGCATGTGACCCTGGTCGCCGGCTACAACAATTACGACAACTCCAGGTTCTTAGACGAAAAGATGCCGGTCCTTGTGAACGGTGAAAAAATGGAAAAGACACAAGAGTGCTTGACCAAGATCAAAGAATACCTTGAGACTTCACCCGATCTCGGAGCTTATGACTACCAAGAATGGGATACTGACACCGAAAACTTTGTGAACGATATGATTCGCAACACAGTTCCCGGAGGTCGAATGATCGAATCGATCGAAAGCAGCAATCGCAAGACATCCAGCGCAATGAAGGTCATGAACGACGAGTTCGTTCTGCCGGAAGCGCCCAAAAAAGCGGCGCCTGCGCCTAAATCCACTCCAAAAGTGGAGGCCAGTCCGCTAGATGACCTGGATGGTTTTGACTCAAGCTCTTTTGATGATGAACTCTACTCATCACTCTAATCAAAGAAAAGAAAACCCAGAGAACGAGGCGATCGCCTCGTTCTCTTTTTCTTATGAAAGAGACAAGAAAGTCGTGCCTATTGACCTCTTGGCCAAAGCTAAGTCTGCTCTACAAGAAATTCTAAACACAAGACACTCTCATCACGAGAAGAGGACAGTTTTACCCAAAAGCGGAAGGTGGAATTTTGCGTGCCCATACTGCGGGGACTCAAGCACCGATCCTCACAAGAAACGAGGAAACATCTACACCGATAAGTTCTACTATAAGTGCTATAACTGCGGCAAGTACAAAGACTTACATCGTTTCTTGAAAGACTTTCAGAAAGATGTCTTAAGCGTAGAAGAAGCCATTTATGTGCAAGAAGCCGAAGCAAGTACGCGAATGGACGGATCCAAAATAGACCCGTCGTTCTTGTTCAATGTGGAGATTCTTAAGAAGTACGCAATCAAACGATCAACGATCGAAGAAAAACTTAGGCTTAAGAACATCGATCAGTCCAAGATACTTACCTATCTTAAGAAGCGGCTTCAGCCCAGAATTGGAATGTTTTCCTGGTGTCAAGAAAGAGAGCAGTTGTACATATTCCACACGATACCCGACACCGACTTGGTCTTAGGCTACCAAGTAAGAAACTTTAAGAGCTCGCCCAAGTATATGACGTACCGGCTGAGCAAGATTCGCGAGATGATGGACCTTCCAGTGAACGAAGAAATCATGGAAATCGACTTAATCTCAACGACGTTTGGAATACTCGAGGCAAACCTGTCGAGTCCGATCACTGTCTTCGAAGGACCTCTAGACTCTTTCCTATACAAGAATTCAGTCGCTACTTGTTCATCGAACATCGATTTCCCAATCGATGTCTCGACACTAAGGTATTTTTACGACTACGATAAAGCAGGAAGAGACGCAGCGATCAAAAAATTGGAGTCCGGATGGCCAGTATTTCTCTGGAAAAAATTCTTTAAAGACGCAAACATAGATGAACCTACGAACAAAAAGATGGACCTCACAGACCTCGTCGTCCTGGCAAAACGAAAAGGGATCAGTCTGCCAAGATTATCCGACTACTTTTCCAAAGACAAGTATGATGCATACTGGATCTGAGCAGATCGGTCTCGAAGAGAAAGAAAAGCACAAAGGAATCATTGACTTTGTGTTTGACCTAAAGCCAGAAAAGATCCCAGAGATCGTTCTGCCAGATACCAAAAAGAAAAAACAGGTACAATCAGAGACAAGAGATGGAAGAAAACATAGAAAAAAATCAGCCGACTTATTCTAGCGCGGACATCAACGAGCAGCTGCACGCGAGATTTAAGAAAGAGCGCGATGAATGGACAACAAGAGTCAAAGAGATGTCTGACCGCATGCGCGACATCTACAGCATAGCCGACCTCCAAGTCGACCTATACTCTTATCGTCAAGTCGCGGTAGAATACACACACACTCTGATGACTCACCTCTCGAAAGTCAATCACACGTTTCGAGCTCGTAAGATCGAGCGGTGGGAGCACTACACCCGGAACTACGACCTAAGAATGGACAAAGAACCCAAAGAACTTCACATCTACGTCGACATCGCAGACATCAACGAGAGACGTGAAATGTTGCAGAATCACTTAGACTTCATGCGAGAGACCGTCAAGTCGATCGACACCATGACGTTTGGCATCAAGTATAGGATACAGTTAGAAGAATACAAAAGAGGATAATGGGAAAGGTCAGACGCTTAGAGACACCCGCCGGCAGGGTCTATGTATATGAAGGTGGAGATGAGCCGATCTTCATGCCTTCGGTCACTACGATACTCTCTTACGAGCCTTCGCAATACTTGCAAGAACTAGAAGAAAAGATCGGCAAAGAAGAGCTATCACGGATCGGCCAAAGAGCGGCTGGACGTGGGACAGCGATGCATAGGTTCTTGGAGAACTATATGATCTGTCTCAAGAACGGCGGAAACACCGACAACTGTCTGCTCTACACACAAAAGAAGACCCCGAACGACCTGCGCGAAGATGGGATGTGGGAAGACCGGATATCTTACGGCCGAGACCTGTTCTACAACTTTGTCCATGAAAACACGTTCGATGACATCAAGAAAGTGGTCTTCACCGAAAAGTTTCTGTGGTCGCTGGACAACCTCTACGCCGGCACGGCCGACTTTGGTTTTGAGCACAAAAACGGTAAGAGGATCATCACCGACTTTAAGAGCGCGTCAGGAATCCGCGGCCAAGAAGTCTTGGATAAATATAAAAAGCAAGGAGCCGCATATGCACTGGCGTTCGAAGAAATCTATAAGAAAAGCATCGATGAAGTCCAAGTGTGGATATCCCACCCAGACGGTCTGCAGATCGAAGTCTTAGAAGGAAAAGAGATGCAGAGCAAGAAAGATGACTTCATAGAGCTGAGCAAGAGGTTTCACAAAGATTGGGACGTCTCACCTTTCAAAGAATACTACAAAGAAACTCAGGGATGAAAGCGAGGATAACGCCCGACGGAAGATTCATACAGATCCACGAGTTCACCGATCTAGAGATCGAGCAGGTCAAGTTCTCGTTCAACAAAAGAATCACCAACTGGCGGTTCCACCCTCTTGTGAAGAAGAAAGTATGGAACGGGTATATCTCTTTCATTGATCGCTATCACAGGATTCCCATAGGGCTCTGGAACGAGCTGAACACCGTCTGTAAGACTTATGACTTGCCGATACTCATCGAAGGAATCGACCAAGTCATCGACTACGAGTTTGACGAAGATGACTTTCGTAAGTGGGTCGATGACTTTTTTGCCGACCACCCCAAGATCAAGCCTCGAGACTACCAGGTGGATTCTTGCATACCCATACTTAAGTATCGTCGTAGCATATCGGAGATTGCGACGTCAGCAGGCAAGACGCTGATCATCTTTATGATCTTTGGGTACCTATACGACCGCAAGAAAACAGGAAAGTTTCTGATGGTCGTTCCCAACACAAACCTAATCATACAGACCAGCGAAGACTGGGAAGAATACAACAACGGCAAGCTTAAGTATGTCTTGCAGATGATGCACGGAGGAACCGAAAAGACCAAGAAAGACGTCGATGTCGTCATAGGAACATATCAGACGTTGGTCAAAAGAGACCGTGAGTGGTTCGACGACATACGCACGATCTGTGTAGACGAAGCCCACCACACGCAAGCAGGCTCGATCAAAAAGATCATCAGCAACTGCATGAACACGCAGTATGCATTTGGGTTGTCGGGAACCATGCTACAGAACGGCAGCACGGAGGCTCTCACGATACAGGCATACCTGGGACCTCTGGTGAACAATATATCGGCGGCGTTCCTGCAAGAAAACAACTACGCGACCAAGATATTCATCAAGGTCGTCAAGCTCGACTACCTAGACGTCGACGCACGGATTAAGCTCGAAGAACTAAGAAGCAGGAAAGCCGAGATCGAAGGAAGTAAGCTCTTAGAGATCGAGCGCAGGCTGGTGGTTGAAAATCGAGCTCGTCTCTTGTTTGTCTGCGACTTTGTCTCCAAGACCACCAAGAACAGCTTGGTGCTGTTTCACAACGTCAAAGACAAGTATGGCAGACAGATCTACGACTACCTAAGAGAAAAGACACACGACAAGACGGTCTTCTACGTTGATGGAACGACGCCGATTGCTCTAAGGGACGACTACATCAATCGTATGGAAGAAGGTGAAGACAAAGTCCTGGTCGCAAGCTTTGGCTGTTTTTCCACAGGGATCAGCATCAACAACCTCCACAATGTCTTCTTTGTCGAATCTTACAAGAGCGAGAAGATCGTGAGACAGTCGATCGGCCGTGGAATGAGACTAATGGCGGGAAAAGACAGGACCAACATCATCGACTTTGTCGATGACTTTTCGATCGGCCGCAGTAAGAACTATCTGCTCAAACACGGAGAAGAACGTATGAAGATCTATCAAGAACAAGGGTTTCCTTTTAAGGAATACCAGGTTAGGCTATGATATATAAACTATGAAATATGTTAAAGTTTTTGAGGAGTTTCTTCAAGAGTCATCGAACACCAGGCTAATTGACGAGATACTAAAGTCACTGGAGACGACCATCTTAGAAATGGTCGAGAAAGTCAAGGCGGCAGTGGAAAAAGAAGGCAAAACTTTTACCGATTATGATCGTAAAATGACTTACTTATCGATCATCTACGATATGGTCAGGTCAATTGAAAAATACACTCTGCCTACCGATAAGCTGGTCAATGTTGGTTCAAGGAGATCGGTCAAAGGAAACATAGAGGTGTGGTGTTCGATCCTCAGAGACGGTGAACAACACTTCATCGAGACAGAAGCCATCTACGCAGGCGGGTACAACATACAACGTCTTCACTATCGCTACATCACCAAGACCAATTTACCGCAGACCAATCGCAAAGAAGCAGCCGACGAGTACGCAGCAGAGATCAAAAAACTCAGCAAGCTGGAAAAGCTCAACGCAGAGATCTTGTCTTATGAACAAAGAATCGCAAAAAACGAAGAGCGGATTCAGCAAAGCTCAGGTTATACCGACGAAGAGATCTGGCAGAAGATTGTGAACGGCGAAAACATCTCGAAAAATAAGCTGGACCTGCCCGACTGGCAAGAGATCGTAAGAAGAGGTGCCGATAAGAACTTTGATGGTGAAGGCGACTTCTTAGCGCAACAAGCCAAATACAAATCCGATTCAATAGACTCTTGGAAACGGCAAAACATAAGATGGCCCGCAGACAACAACCGGGCTCTTCTATCGGAGATCAATAAGCTGAAAAAGAAGCTGGAGAACTACCTTTAGTCCGCGGTCTTCTGAAGATATATAGAAAAACATAGGTCTATATGCTTACTTATTCGAGTTTTTTGGCAGAAGGAAAAAAAGGGACGGAAGTCTCTGGTCGTGTTATGACGACCAACTCCCAACCTCATCTATCATTGAACCATGCTGACGAAACGATCGAAGGATTAAGAAGAAGGCTGCTCGATGTATACTTCAAGAAAACGCAAGATAAAGAGGCCAGAGATACCATGAACAAATGCATCTCGACCTATGTGTACGCTCTCGATAAGAACCTAAAGATCGGTTCCGATATTGTCGACCTGCTGGCAAAGACGGCAGAAGAGACGAGTGAGGAAACGATTAAGACTCTGTCGTCAGAGACTCAAAAGTTCTATGGAGATGAAAAACCCAACCACTACGGAACTACATCATAAAAAACAAAATAAGAAAAAATGAAACACATACACACGTTTGAAGGTTTTATCAACGAAGCAAAGAAAAAAGATGTTCTTATCGAAATCTCTTTGCGCTATGCAGCGAAAGCGTTGGATGCTTTTGAAGACGGAAGCTGGATGAAAATGGGCGGAACGGTTACGTCAACAAACACTTATGAATTCCAACAAGAAGACATGGCAATGGACTTCGTAGAAACTTTAACCACTCAGTGGGAGATTCCAAAAAATGAAATAACTATAAAATAATACAAAGACATGAAAAAACTATCAACACAGGCTCCGCTAATTAGAGAAGCCGAAGAAAAAAATCTTGCGATCCAACAAGAAAATTGGAGAGAGTATTTTGGCACCAAGCTGAGCAAGTTCAACGCAAAGTCATTGGCCGAAATGAGTGAAGAAAAGAAATCGGAGCTCTTCGACGATCTTAAGAAAGACTGGGAACGCGGCCAAAAGAAAGCGGAAATAACGAACGAAGCCGAAGTCAAGTCCGATGATGATTTCAAAGAGTATGCAGAAACAGTCCTTAAGAAAGCTTTCGGTGATGACTACGACCAAAAGAAAGCCGAAGAAACGATCAATGGAATTCTCAAGAAAGTCGACGGTGACTATGGCGCAGCGGTCGGAATGTTGACCAGCGGTTTGTCGGAGTCGAACGGATCCTTGAACGAAAACTCCGAGATATTCATCAGCGACAAACGCTTTCAAGACTTGGACTCGCTGAAAGACGACATCCTTAAGAATATAACACCGGCAATCAATGACTTCCTGGCAAGACAAGGAATTAAGTACAACCCAATCACCGTCAAAGAAGACCGCGGACGATACGCCTTCGTCAGCAAGCCCGTCACCGGAAAAGACTTAGGTTTCTTTCAGTATGGAATGCTAGACGCTTACATCGATTCTTTTGGAGGAGGGCAGGTACCGAGGATTCGTGAAGCTGATGGCAAGATCGAGTTCAACCCACTGATTTGGTTCAACCTTCACTATTCTTACAATCACGGGACTGCTGACACTGGAAAGCAGGGTTCGAACGGTTGCCCGCTGTATCCGCCTGGCGAAGACAGATCAAACATCTGGTACAACATTATCACCGGCAGATTCTTGACCAACAGTGAAGCCGTGAAGGCCAAGTTCTAAGATCTCTGAGATGAAGATCCTAAAGTATCAAGAATTCTTAAACGAAACGACTCACACGTCTCTTGACGAAGCGATGCGCTGGGTACAGCGAGAATTCTCTGCAAAAAAATCACAAAGAGAACTGTTGTCCGAGATGATGCGGCTCAACCAAGAAAGCGGCCTATACGACTCGGTCAACGAAGGAGGAGCCTACGGACATCTCGCGCACCCGTTCGAGGACATAGGACTGACGATGCAAGACATCAACGATATGATCACGGCTGCAGTCGAAGGAGCATTCGGGCCGGAAAATTTCGTTCAGGAGAAGTGCTTACACGAAAGTTCTGAAGTTATCTTAAAAAAGCGAGGAAAAATATCAATTAAAGAACTCGTAGAAAATCGTTATGAAGATGATATCTTGTCTATTAATGAACTTCATGAAATAATTTACCAACCAATTTTAGATTGGATCAACAACGAAGAAACAGATGAATGGCTACTGATTAAAACAGAAGATGGAAAAGAACTTATTCTGACTTCTAATCATCGCGTGTTTCTTGATGGGTTTGATGTTAAAGCAGAACAACTAAAAGTAGGTGATGAGCTGTTAGTCATTTAATGTTTTTTCTTGTATGTGTTTTTTCTTGAAGATATATAGAAAAACTTTTAAATGAAAGAATGTCCTGTTTGCCTTAAAAAAATAAAACAACTTAATCCTCGTCATATTAAGAAATGCTTTCCAAATGACAAAAATTACAGATTTAAGTACATAACTCATAACTTTCCAGAAATTAGTCAAGAAAAGATTCATAAGTTCTATGTAGAAGAAAAATGGTCTATACCTATGTTATGCAATCAGTTTTCTTTAGACATAAAGTCTATATGCTATCTGTTAACATATTACCAAATACCTATTAGGACTATTAAAGAAACTCGTCAATTAAAAGAATATAAAGAAAGATTTGAGAAAACAAATATAGATAGGTACGGAGCAAAAAATCCTTTGTCCAAAGGAACTAAACCTTTCAACAAAAAAAATCAAACGGTTCAGGATAGATATGGGTGTGAAAATGTATTTCAAAGATTAGATATCTTTGTAGAAGAATGGGGAAACCATAGGAAAAGAAGTGCCATATCATCTTTGAATAAATTTTTATACTCTATTCTAAAAGATCTAAACGTTGACTTCACGCCAGAATTTTCAATTAAGTACAAATCACCAGACGGATTAACAAGATGGAAGAAATACGATGCTAAAGTAGGCAATCTTTTAATTGAAGTAAACGGTGATTATTGGCACGCAAATCCAAAAAAGTATAATCCATCAGACGAATTCGTATTCCCGGGCAATAATAAAATAACAGCTTTACACATCTGGGAATTAGATAAATATAAAAAAGAGATTGCTATTCAAAACGGTTATTCATTTTTAGATATATGGGAGTCTGAAATAAATCAAAGTAAAGATGAAGTCATCAAAAAAGTCAAGGATCATATCTATAGAAAAGATTTCAGCAAGATCTGATAGATATGACCTGACCGTTGCAAATTCTTCTAGATATTTCGCAAATGGCATATTAGTTCACAACACCGATGGGCAGCAGCTATCGATAACATGGAAAGACGGTGAGATCCGCGCGGCCCGCAACAAAGGGCAGCTGAAAGGCTACGGAAAAGACTCGTTGACAGCCGCCGGAGTCGCTGCGCTGTTCGCCGGCAGAGGCGACATCGAAGTTGCTTTCAACGCGGCCATGAAAGACATGGGAGCTTCGATTCAGGCGCTGTCAGCATCCGACAAAGAGAAATACTTCGCGAACGGCCGTAAGTTCGCCAGCATCGAGATCATAACACCAGTCACACAGAACACAGTTCCTTACGGGCAAAATATGTTGGTCTTTCACGGAGTCATCGAGTACGACGAGAACGGCGACGCTGTCGGAGAAGATAAGCAAGCTGGCAGAGACCTGGGCAAGTTGGTCGCCGATGCGAATGCCGCAGCGCAAGAAACTTTTTACGTTCGCGGCCCACAAGACATCGCGCTGAAGCCGCTACCTAACACACAAGCAAGAAAGAGCTACTACGAAGGAGCGCTGAGAAAACTCATGGCCGATAGCGGAACCAACCTATCATCAAGCATTGGTGATTACGCGGTCGGAAGGGCGAAAAATGTCCTCCAGGGACTTGCATCTAGGGATAAAATGGATATACCGTCCGAGTATCTTGATGCGCTTGGTAAGCGTGTAGCAGGTATCGACAAGTCCTTTACGGTGCCGCAGATCAAAAAGGTTTTACAGCCAGTCGTTGCGGACTGGTACATCAATCTGGAGAAAGAACAAGAGAAAGAATTAAGAAAACGCGTGTACCAGCCATTGGAAGCAATCTTCTTGGAACTGGGAACTGAGGTCATGAGAAACGTCAGCTCCTACCTCTCGGCAAACCCAACAGAGGCCGCGGAGTCAATGAGAAAAGAGATCGACCGTGTGATCAGCACAATTCGTACAACCGGCGGAGAAGAAGACGTCAAGAAGATGGAATATCAGCTGGAGAGAGTCGCTGCAGCTGGTGGACTTGACGCAATTGTTCCCACTGAAGGGATAACATTCGTCTACAAAGGAAAGCTCTACAAATTCACAGGAATTTTTGCTGCTCTACATCAAATACGTAGCATACTTGCTTACAAAAAATAAAAACATTATGAATCACATTCACACATTCGAAAGCTTCGTAAACGAGAGCATCATCACAGTAGTCACGCAGCCGTATCGCACGACTCACGGAAAAGAACCAAGCAACGGCGGGGAAAAGGGTCTTTGGTTCTTTAAGATCGACGGAGAAGAAATTCCTACTCCATCGGCGATGAAATACCAAGATGCCTTGAAGTGGGCAAAAGAAGAAGCCAAGAAGCGGAAAGTCGGAAAGATCGAAGTATTGGGATAATTTGTCAATAATTTTCTTAACCAAAGAGTACAAATTGGTATTTTTTGGTTATTTTTACAATAACATACAATAAACATCATGCGGCACATACACACGTTCGACAGCTTCTTAAACGAGGCAGCAGCTCCTGACACAGTTGAGTATTACGAAAACGACAGGAACGATCCTTGGAACCTTTCGTTGATCAAAGTGTCTCTTACTCGCAAGATCGAAGGTGACACCGCGATCTATCGGATCGAGAACGACGGCTGGCTCCGCAGGATCGGCGGAATCGCGCCTGGTCATGGTCTAATGGTCAGGGACTTTAAAGTCAGCGGAGGACCGCGCAGAGTCACGCCTTCTTGGGCGATCGGCCCGCAGAACGTGGTACTGCCAATCTTGGTCGACTATCTTCCAAACGGCGAAGAAAACGACACGAAAGAAAACTACGAGAGAGCCGAAGGGTATTTGATACTGGGAAGTGCAAACGAACCCGGCTCGGAGATGATCCAAGTATTGAATCCTAAAGACATCGAGGCTTACATCAAGAAACGGATCAAGAGCTACGTTCCATGATCCTGGGTTCCATGAATATATACATGGAAAAATATAAGATCCTATGAAGTACGTTAAAATGTTCGAGGAATTCATTTACGAAGAAGAAGACCTCGATGCCAAACACGCGAAGAAAGTCGCGTGGATCATGCAATCGCACGACATACACTCTACCTCAGGATCGGTAAACTCTAGAGAGAAAAAGTACAACATTGCCGCAAAAGGCAACCTATTCCTAAACTTTTCGACCAAAGAAGAGTTCGACAACGAAAAAGTCGTGGTGCCGAAAGACGTTCCTATCCTCTATTACGGAGGATCGCAGGACAAGGAATCAGCGGACTTCATCAAGAACAAAGGGATCAATAAAGACAATCTCTACAACAAGCGAGAGATTCTTATGATGTCGGGCGACAAGACGCAATTTGCCAAGACGTTCGAAAAATTCGACTGGCTTCCTAAGACGGTGTTTTCCAAGAAAGCTGCGATCGACGGAGCGGTCGGCTTTCCGGTGATCGCAAAAGTCAAGAACGGACACAGCGGCTTAGGAATCCAAAAGTTCGACACCGCGCAAGAGCTTAAAGAAAGCGATGAAGAGTTCGACTTGTTCTGTCAGTTCATCGACTTTGAGCGCGAATACCGGGTCATGTTCTGCCGTGATAAGATCATCGTGATCAACGAGAGAGTGCCGACGATCAAAGACAATCGTTCGATTCGGACCAAGAAAGCCGAAGAAAAAATCAGCTTCACATATGTCTACCAAGACCAAAATCGCGTTGACACTGACTTTATTGAGCAAGTACTGTCGATCTGTAAAGACATCAAGACCGGGCTTGACTTGGACCTTTGGTCCCTTGACGTGGTGGTAGACAAAAAAGGAAAGCTCTGGGTGATGGAGACATCATCAGCGACTGGTCTGGGCAGCGTAAAGATGTGCGAAGTCTACAAAGCGATCTACGAAGACTTCTACGGAAAGCCGCTTCCCGACACGTTCTTAGAAAGCATGTACATCAAGTACGTGGTTCCTGGACACCAGAACTATTGGCCCAAATACAGGAAAGAAATCGAATCTTCTAAGTGGCCGATGGACTATGAGGTGATCACCGACTCAAAAGTCAAGGACGGCTATCGCTACTTTTTCAACCTAGACAAGAAATGAAAACCGGAGTATTTAAGACCTCTCGTAAAGAGAACGAAAAAAGGCTGCCGATCTATCCAGAGCACATCAAGAGGCTCGAAGAAGATCTGCTAAAAAAGATGGTCTTCGAAAGAGGATACGGAGTCGACTACGGCTACAGCGACCAAGACCTTGCCCTACTAGGATGCGAGTTTGCCAAGAGGGAAGAGCTGTTCCAGTGCGACATCATCATACTTCCCAAACCTGTCGTAGCAGACTTAGAGCAGATGAAAGAGGGAGGAATCCTTTGTGGGTGGACACACGCAGTCCAACAACGAGACATCGCAGACCTGGCGATATCCAAAAAGCTTACCTTGATAGCGTGGGAAGAAATGAACCACACAAGCAAGAACGGCAAGATGCACATCTTCTATAGGAATAACGAGCTTGCAGGATACGCAGGAGTACTGCACTTCCTGCAGTTAAAGGGAATGGACGGCCACTACGGTCCTCGCAAGAAAGTCGTCGTGCTGGGCTATGGATCGGTCAGTCGCGGCGCGATCTATGCCCTCCAAGGTCGAGGCTTCAACAACATAGTGGTCTATACGAACCGCGAGCCTCACCTAGTCGCCGACAAGAATCCCGACGTCTGGTACAAATCAATGAACGCTGGGATGATCAATGAAGACCTGCTCGACGCCGACATCATATTCAACGGAATCATGCAAGATGTGAATTCTCCGCGCATGTTCATCAAGACGCCAGGAGAGCTAAACTCGTTGAAAAAGAACACTGCGATCATCGACATCAGCTGCGACAGAGGCATGGGGTTCTACTTTGCAGAACCTACTACTTTCGAAGAACCCATCATCGACATGGGTCGTGGAATCTCATACTACTCGGTGGATCATACGCCTACATATCTTTGGAACGCAGCATCGCGGGAAATCTCAAGCGCACTCGTCCCATACCTAAGCGCTATCATGGATCCTGCTAAATGGAGTAACGAACCGGTGATAAATAAATCAATCGACATACTTACAGGAGTGGTGATCAACGAGAACATAAACAAATTTCAAGGAAGATGAAACACATACACACATTCGAAAGCTTCTTGAGCGAAGCAAACGCTTCGTCATCAACGCTGACGGTTTACTTGACCAAGTCAGCTGCGGATTCTATGAAGCGTGATCTGTTAGCAAACGGCGTGAAGTTCAAAGAGATTACACCTACTCGCTTTGAAATGGAAGAGACCGCCAAGGCCAGATTGGCTATCAAACTTGTCAAAGAACGTTTTGGCACTCGTGCAATCAAAATAGAAGGTTTGTCTGAAAGCGACAGCAATAACGAAGCGTATCAAAACATACCAGGAAATATGAAAATCTCTGGAAAGTACGAAGTAGAGATTAAAGGCAAAACGATCGAAACACAAGTTGCAGGTTTCGAAAAGCTGGACAACAGCAGCGACAGTCTATACTTAATGGACAACGATCCACTAAAAGACGAGCATGGCAGCTTCATCGTTAAGAACAGTGATATGCCAAAACTTTCTAAAGGAACGGTTGTAAACGGCAATTGCTCTAAGCACGGCATTCCGGTAAAACTTAAAAGAATAGGTGACCTGTAAAGCATAATGAAGTACGTAAAAGGTTTCAACGATTTTGTAGTTAGCGAAGGATTCCGCTACCACATGGAGAATGGCTTGGACATTACCGAGTCGGTTTATCGCATTGGTAGCGATGCCTACAAGCAGCTCTTTGAAGAGACCAAGAAGTACTGGGACGAGGGGAATGTGATACTGAAAGACAAGGCAGCCTGGATGGCAGCCAACCTGGAAGTAGGCAAGAAAGCCAAGTTCAAAACAGAAGACGGAAAAATGATGGATGTAGAACTTGACACCCCTTCTCGAGGTGGTGATAAGAAGTTTCAAGTCTATCACAATAGTGGAAAGAAAGACGATGATGGAAACATCATAGCAGTTCGCATAACGTGGGGCGACACCAGCGGTCTTAGCATCAAGAACGATGATCCGAAAGCAGCAGCCAGTTTTTGGGCCAGGCAGCAGTGTGATACCAAAGGAAGGATGGATCCGACGAAGCCTGGCTTCTGGGCCTGTTACGGTCCTTCGTTATTTTCCAAGCAGCTTGGTCTTCAAAGCGATCAGCCTTGGTAAAAACGTACTTTATGAAAGCAACAGCATCGTTTGAAGAATTCATAAAAGAGATGGCTATGCCGTCTATGGAGCATAGAAATGCCCTGTGGTATCATGGAACGTCTAAAGAGTACATCGATAAGATCATAAAAGATAAAGCTCTAAAGCCTTCGGAGTCTGTCACTAAAAGCACAAGAAGACTTATGGCTCCTGTTTTTGGCAGAGTTTATCTGACAGCAAATGTCAAAGAAGCCGTGGATTATGCTTATTTTAGATCATCCATAAGAAATCCAGCATACTTGGTCGTCGTTGATGGAAAATCTTTGGTTGATGTTCAACCCGACGAGGATATAATCGCCGATTTGCTACAGACAGAAGATACGATTAAAGGATTCGAATGGTTAGGACGCATGGCTCAATCAATCGATCCTAAACTCTATAAGAAATTTCAAGACATGGGAGATTACTCTTACAGCGTAAGTTTAGCAAAGAAGATTGTTAAGAATTTAAGCAATGGCCAAAAGATAGATTTGATCAATCGAGGCATGAAGATTGCACATTCCGGAGAAATTCCAATTTCCGAGGTATGGGAACTGCCGATGACAGAAAGAGGGTCTTCCTACTCTCATAAGATAGATGCTCAAAACTATCGTCAAATTGCGATAAAGATTTTCTAAGATGTAAATTATGAAAAGCAAGATTCCTAAAAAGATATATACAAAAAAACAAATAACTATGAATTTAAGCAAAGAACAACTGTTAGGGCTTGTAAGACATGCTCTGACTTTCGTGGGTGGTCTTTTGATTATGAATGGGCTTGTCTCCGAAACAATGATATCTGAACTCAGCGGAGCAATCTTGACGCTGGTCGGAGGAATCTGGTCGGTCGTAAATAAGAGTGAACAAACCGCTCAAGAAACCGTAGCGGTGCCAAAAGAAACGATTCCTGCTCCAACTGCGCCTCTTGGCGGATACACTGTAGGAGGTTACGGTACGAAGAGAACACCCAGAAACAAATAAATAGCAGTTTTCTATGAAAAGTCGGCACAAGCCGACTTTTTTTGCAAGAATAAATAGAATAAAATCCAAGAAATGAAAAACATCCTAATATCACTGTTCGTCCTATTGCTGCTGTCCAGCGGAAAGCCTCCTCTGCGAGACAACGTAGTCGTCAAGAACGATATGTTCACGATCGTGTACTCCGAAGTGTTGGAGCAGCCTAAGAAAGTTGAGTACACGATTCACTGTACCGAGACTAAGTTCTCGCGAGACGGACTCGACTTCTTTACATGCGACAGCGTCAAGACTTCGGACAATGCAGACTACGCAAACAACGAGTGGGACAAAGGGCACATGGCACCCGCTGCTGCTTTCTCTTGCGAAAAAGAAAAGCTTAAGAACACATTTACATACCTCAACTGTGCTCTGCAACAAGAAAATCTCAACCGCGGAGTCTGGAGATTTTTGGAGGCGCACGAAAGAACGCTGGCCAAATCCGGGGACGTCAAAGTATCGATTGACCTCCACTTCAGCAAAGACTCAAGAGTTCTGCCCAGCGGAGCCACTATACCCGATGGGTTCACGAAGAAAGTCACGACCGGCGGCATTACCGAAGTCTACTATTTTCCCAACACTCGTCCAGTGAAAAAGACTTATCGTGAATACTTGGTAAAATGAAGCCGTACCAAGAAGACATCACGGATGACTGTAGGATCCGCAGATTTTCTAAAGACATCGACGAAAGTGAACTAAAGTGGCACTGGGACGAAAAAGACCGCAAAGTGACTCCGTTGGTCGCAAATGACTGGTTGTTTCAGTTCGATAACGAACTCCCTTTTCTCTTCAAAGAAGAGATAAATATACCAGCGGGCAAGATTCATCGCATCATTCGAGGAACGGTCGATCTTGTCGTAAAAATAGAAGAACAATAAACATGAAGACATTTGAAGAATACATGAACATCGATGAAGGAAAAAGACTTCCGACTACACAAGATGCCAATAGCTTTCTTACGAGAGTACTCAAACTGGGATCCAAAGAAAATTTATTCGACGCGTTCATGAAAAAAGAAGGGATCGGCCCCGATGAGCTCAGCATATTCGTTGATATGGTAGGCGACCGTCTTAAAGAGTACGTAAAATGAAATATGTTTACGATTTCGTAAGATTCATCAACGAATCAGCAAGAGAAGCGCTGATCGTCGAAGGGGCGGAAGAAGTGGTCTTCTTTCCAGGACGTTTTCAACCCTTTCACAAGGGACATCTTGCGGCGCTAAAGAACACGGCAGATACCTTTGGAAAGAAAGTGGTCGCTCTACAGATCGTATCGGCCCGCGAAGAATCGCCGTTTCCTGATTCTCTACTGCAAAAGATGGGCAAAGACGTGGTCAAGAACCACCCTTTCATCAAAGACTTTGTGATCTACCCACAAGGTTACGGTAAGACGGTCATTCCTTGGTTTGTTCGCTACTTAAGAGACCAGGGATACGAGCCTATCGGTCTAGGAGCGGGCATAGATCGCATGAAAGACTACCAAAATCAAGTCAAGTACATCACAGGTCCCAAGTCCGACACGCCAGTCTCCCCTGATTTCGAAGTCAGGCTCGTCGACACAAGGGACGGAGACGGTCCTAGCGGCACCAAAGTACGGCAAGCATTGAAAGACGACGACCGAGCGGTCTTCAATTCACTTATGCCTGCCGAGCTTCACAAGTACTATGAAGAAATGAAAAAATATATCGACAAATGAAACACATACATTCTTTCGAGTCTTTTGTGAACGAACGTCAAGAAGAACGAGAAAAAGAAGTCTTGGAGTCACAAGAAGAATACGTTGGAATTCTTTTTGTGGACAAAAAAGGAGGCACGGTCAAGGTGGAAGACTCAAGCGAGAAAGAGACGATCTTGCTTGGCGACTATCTACCGGTGATCAAAGTGCTACCAGGATTCAACTACCTGGTCAAGTCTCAAGAGTCCGGCAAGACGCTAAGAGTATCCGGAAAGATGGGCGTGGTCAAGCTAAAGTCGGATCCAGGAGGACTTAAGAAAAACTGGCAGGAAAAACTAGACTTAATCAGCAAATAAAGTAAATACACTAAAAATAAGAATAAAAATACCATGAAAAACCTCATAAAAACATTTGAGACATTTGTCGAGGAAAATAATTCCGCATTAACCGAAAGTTTTAGTCAATTAGGAGCTTTTAATGAGTTTAAGAGATTGATTGATAATGGAAAAATACTGGATGCAGCAAGATTATATCGTAGTACTACTCATTTAGATGATTACGCTGAAGAAGCTGAGGATTATGTAAAGAAAAAAGGGGCAGAAGTGCAAAGAGAGTTTGATAAAGTATCTAAAGAATGGTCTTTGGTGTGGTCAAGGAGAAAAAGAGATGATTAATCAGCAAATGAAATACATAAAGTTATTTGAACAATTTGTGGCTGAAAGCGGCAATGCCGTTGATGATGTCCGGCCTATCACGCAGGACGAGGTCGCAAAGACCTCTTCTTGGGTTGAAAAGAACATCTTTCCGGAGATTGGTCTGAGCGAACTGGAAGACGATGCAGCAATCATTGGTTCAGCTGGAAAGAAGCTACCCGACCAGACCAGCGGCGACGTCGACATTGCGGTGTCGACCGACAAGATTGCCGGGTTCTTAGGAGTCCCTCTACAGAACACTCTCTTTGCGTTGAATGATCGTCTAAAGTCTCTGGGCTATCAGACCAAACTGATGCCAGGTTTCAACCAGGTCAGCATTGCCGCCCCAATCAACGGAGATCCAAAAAATGGTTATGCACAAATTGACTTTATGCTGTCAACCGACCTGGACTGGAGCCGATTCATCTATCACTCACCCGACTTTAGAATTGCCGAGTCTCGCTATAAGGGGGCTTATCGCAACCTGCTCTTGATGGCAGCGATTGGCAAGTCGTTCTTCGAAGTGACCAAGAAGACCGATGCCGGCGAGGTCGCCGAGTACAAGGCCTATGTGGTGAGGCTGAACCAAGGAATCGTCGAGGTCCGCAAGAGCTTCGAAGGCAAGAGAGGCCTACTCAAAACGGCTCAGCTGTTGAAAGAATACGATAAGTTCATCACAGCGACGCCAGAAGGCGTCATCGACCTGCTGTTCAACGGAGGACACAAGCCGAGCGACATCAGCACATACGAAAAGCTGAAAGACCTCATTGACTCCGGGGACTTTAAGTATCCCAACGTGAGAAGTGACATCTATGCTGACTTTGAGAAAAAAATTGAGGATGCCGGTCTTCCTCAACCATCTTAAAAAACACAGAGAAATGTACGAGAACCGCAGATACGTAATTTTTTCGACCAGCGAACTACCGCTGATCGATTTCGCGCAAGTCCACGAGACCAGCGCAGAGACCGTCCGCAAGTCGATCGACGAGTCCAAGACTTTCGTCAAGTACGAACTTCCTCAGCCGCGAACGGTCGCGGCTTTGACTACCAAGTCGCAAGAATATACTCACGGCGAGATCCTTGAGGTGCTCTCTGGGCCCGAATGGTCGTCGCCCAACCCACAGGCTTAAGATGCCGCACCTCATTAAACACAACACCAGTCCTGAGTCGCAGTCGCTGCGCAAGGGCCGCTTTAACATAGGAGTTGGTGATGTGGCAAAAGATCCCACTTGGTACACGGGTTGGGACGCACCACCCGGTGGTTACGTGGTCTATGAGCACAAAGCATCGGGAGGCCCCAGCATTGTGGTTGCTGAGAATGATGCTGCAATGATTGGTATAGCAAACAGGATCACAAACTCCAATTACGAAAATCTACCAGCTGCCTTGGATGGTTTGACTAATCTAGGTCAGCCTGATAAGCTGGTCATTGACCGCCAACATCCCAACATTGTGACGCAGGGGCTGGTTATGAATCATGTTGCTTTCTATGCTCCTTCATATCCTAGAACTGGAACCTCATGGTATGATACCAGTCAATCTGGAAATGGCGGCGTGTTTTCCAGCGTCCCTACAAATTGGTCATCGTTGGGATGGTTTGTCTTTGATGGGACTCTTAATGTCGAAATTGTTAACGCCGCCTCATTGCAAGTCACGGGCGACCAGACTCTGGAGTTTTTGGTACGTCCTGACATTCGAGGACCTGGAACTAATGATCGCAAGAACTGGTACAACAAGGCATATGGCGGAGAAGGCACCATCACATATGAAATCGATGGATCTCTAAATTACTTCTGGGGGACAGCAGGAGGGAACAATTCGCCGTACCAAACCGTAAGTACAAACGGAACTCCGCTGGCAGTCACCGGCACCTGGTATCATGTCGCGCTGGTCAGAGAGCTCTCTACAGCAACCAAAACCGTGAAATGGTATATCAACGGGGTACTCAACAACTCAACATCTGCCTCATATAATGCGGCAGTTGCTAGTAATCTTCCAGTCAAGTTAGGAAATGGGTATGCCGGAGGGTTTTCCGGAGGAATGGCCTACGCAAGACAATACAACATTGCCTTATCGGCGGCACAGATCTCGCATAACTACTATGGCGGACCGATCGTGACCAGCGGGCTAGCGGTGGCCTACGATCCCAACCACTTGGTCTGTTACCAAAGCGGAGGTTCGACCGCAACTTCATTGACTGGCACCAACGCAAACTCGGCATTGACCAGCGTGTCGTTGGTGAACCGCTCGTTCAACTTCAACCGCAGCAGCGACTCTCGAATGACGATCACTTCGTTGGACCTCACTACGACCAACGCGGTGTCGATCGAGCTCTGGGTGAACTTTAAGACACTGCCGACCACCACTTCATCCGGAGACTACACAAGAGTCATTTGTGAGCTTAGCGACAACTTCAACAACTTCAACGACGTCTTTGGATTGACCGTGGAGTGGGAGCTGACGGGCTATAGGTGGATGCTTTATGAAAATGGAAACGCCGGCTACAACATCAAGTCTCTGGTGACTCCTTTACCGGCGGCCGGCGTGTGGCATCACTTCGTAGGAATCATCGACCATACACAGTCAGCATCGAACATCATATCTTTCTACATCAACGGAGTCGCACAGAACAACAAAGGCGGGGCAGGCGGTCAGACGTACAACGCGGCCAACACCAACAGTTTTGGAAACCGGATATTTCGAATAGGCGGGCGAGCTACTACGTCCTACTCTCAAGACATGTACTTAGGCGCGTTTAGGATCTATCGTCGGGCGATCACCGCGGCGGAGGTGCTGCAAAACTTCAACGCACAAAGATTACAGTACGGGCTATGACATTGATCAAGTACAATCCTGGAGCTACTGGGAACACGCCCGCTGAGACCGGTGTCCTAAGAAAGGGCGACATGTACATCGATCCAGTTGGTCCGGCAAAGAACGGTCTCTTCTATAATGCGATTCCTGCGACCGGCGGTACCGGCAATTATGTTTATTATGACGGAGAAGGATCGCAGCTGTCGATCCGAACTTTCTCAACAGACGCGGGTCTAACGGCGGCTATAAGTGCAGTCGCTGGGATTAACTTTCCTAGCGCAGGGACGGCGCTGGCGTGGGTCGCCGGTCAAAGGGACAAGCTGGTCGTTAACCGCGAGTACCAGCCGATCGTCACGGACGGCTTGGTGTTGAACCTCGATGCTTCGTACGTGCCATCGTACCCGACGACTGGAACCACTTGGTATGACATAAGCGGGAATGTAAACAATGGAATCAACGGCGGAGGACCTGGTTGGACCGCATTGGGATGGTTTTCTTACACTGGAGGCAACGGAGTTTCGGCTAACGATTCGAATTCTTTAGACATAACGGATAATATATCAACTGAACTTTGGTTTTATCCAACTGACTATGCAACGAGTGAATATAGTTTAAACATATTCAGAAAATATTCTTCTATAAATGATGCTAATTTTGTGTGGTATTTTGCAGGACTTTATCCTGGGAGCGGTCAATTGGTTGTATGGACAAACAGAGGAGGTAATTGGGATTCTTCTTCGCCTGTAAGTTCTGCTATCCCTCTAAACCAATGGACTCATGCTGTTTGGACATATTCAAACGGAGGACGGTTGTACATAAATGGCGTATCACAAGGTAATCCAGTTGGAAGCGGTAATTTATCTACTAATTCAGCCACGGTTGACATAGGTTATGATTTAAGAGGCAATATTTCTATTGCAAGAATCTACAGTAAAGCATTATCGCAGACAGAAATCCTCCAAAACTACTATGGTGGACCGATTGTGACTAGTGGACTAGTGATGGCGCTTGATGCTGCCAACCTGGTCAGCTATCCCAGAAGCGGGACTGTGTGGTACGGCTTGACAGGCGGAGTCACCGGTGCTTTGATCGGCACTCCTACATTTGATAGCAGTTACGGAGGCAGTATTGCATTTGATGGGTCAGATGATACTGTATCTATGAAAAATTCAAATCTAAACTTTCCCGGATATATATCTATGTGTGCATGGGTAAAGTATAATGATTACAGCACATACCCAATTATAATTCATAAAGGTAATCATTATACGTTTAGGTTAAACGGAGTATCAAATCAATGGACATACGCAGATTCAAGCAACTGGGATTATGCAAGTTTTGGATCTAGAACGGTAGCTGATTTGCACGATGCTGGAAAGTGGATGTTTTTGGTAGTTACAAAAGATACTTCCAATGATGTGAGGTTGTATAAAAACGGAATATTGGTAGATACAAGAACAAATTTTGGCTCTGCGCTTATTAGTAAGTCACCCGATACAACACTTTGGCTATCCGGCTATAGTGATACTGATACTCCTCCAAACTCTTCTATGCTTAATGGCAATTTATCACACGTCCAAATCTATAACCGAACATTGTCCGCGGCAGAAATCAAACAAAACTACGATGCGACTAAGTGGAGGTTTGGACTAGATTAGCCGCTTTCTTCTGTGATATATAGACTAGGCAAAATAACCAAGCCAAAAAAACAATGGCAGGAATCAATAGTATCGGCAAGGCCGTATCCAAACTCGGAGAACTCCGAGTCCGCGAGCTTCTATCGCAAGAAGTACGCGTGACCGAGAAGTTTGATGCTCACCGGTTCTGTGTTGAAAAGCATCCCAAGAGCTATAAGATTCACTACTATGGAAAGAACGGCAAGACTTCTCTTAGCAGAGTCGACCGAACCGTCAGCGACCTCTATGAAGCCGCAATCGACCACATCGAGTCTTTGCCTTACGAAGTCAAGCGATCTTTGCCGATCCGCCAACGGTTTGGGTTCTCGTGGTTCCCAAACTCTTCTCCGCTCGTCACACGTTACGACAAGAAGCCCAGAAACGGGTTGGTCCTGACCGACATCACAGTCCGCAACAATAAGTCAGATGTGATCACTGAGGTCAAAGACTCACAAGTCTACGAACGCTGGGCCGACTTGCTAAGAGTGGACTATGCAAGGCCTGTCTATGAAGGGCGTCTTACGTCAGAGACAATCGACCGTCTGCTGGGATCCAATAGCCTGGAGATGCTGAAAGAATCAGAAGTCTACACGACGGGATTTCTCAACGAGTCGGGACACGAGGTCGAGGCGCTAGTCATCGAGACGCAGGACGGTCTTCTAAAGATCGGCGAAGAAGTAGAACCCGCGAATGCACCTCGAAGTCAACTGTTCGACCTACTACTGTTGGACATCTGTGAGCATCTAGAAGAATACAACTTGGGGAAAGTCCGAACCGCTTCGATAAACCCCGATGAATCCTACATCGAGATCGTGTCCGAGGTATTCAATGACTACGTCGACAAATATGGGAAAGACTTCCTGGAATCAGGGCTCAAGAAACCTGAGTTTCTTAAGAAGTCGGGTGAGGTTTGCCGCAAGTGGATCAAGAATCCCAAGACCCTGACAATTCTGGAGTCAAGCGTCGACTATGAGTACCTATTCACAGTGTTCTTGGTGAACCTAAAGAAGCCTCGTTACAAAAGCGGACTGATCAGCGAAGGAGTCGCAAATGCTTTCAACGCTAAGATCGAAGAGATCGACCGCATGACGGGCAACGATTACGGCTTCTTAGAGTTTTCAACGATCTTGCGAGAAGATTTGATCACACCAGCATCAAGAGCCGAGAAAAAGCCTGATGCTCTATCCGGCTATGAGAGAGCATTCTCCTTGTTGACTCGATTCTTTGCAGGCGAAAGAAGCTTGCAGCCGGGTAAGAAACTTGTCAATCTGGTCATTACCGATGTCCGAATGCTGACACTTGATCCTGTCCGGGAAGCACAGCGTCTTAAGAAACTAAACGGTCAGCCCGCCATGTTGATTCACAGTGAGACGATGAACCCAGGTTACGGTGTTGATCCCGAAAACATCGAAAAAGTCATGACAGCCGTGACAACAGAAGACTCTGATACGTTTGTTGGACACATGACGGTCAAGAGGCCGTTCCTGCAAGAGCTGGTTGAATTGTTACGACCCAAGCATGAGCCATTGGTTATCTCCGTACAAAAAGGTCTATTGGACCTAGAACTCGAGAAAGAGTCCCTGAAATACATCTGTCATCCTGACTTAATCAACAACATTGAGCTCGTTAAATATGGTGGTGCAAATCGTCCGCTGGCACAGAAAGCTCTTGAAGATGAAGACCTCTCTGGCTACCGCAACACAACTCCGCCTGCAATGCATTCATATTGGACTCAAGTCAAGAGCTCATTTGATCGTTTCTTCTATCGTTGAAAAAATATATAGTCAAAATGGCCAAACATATGCTAACTTTTGAGGAATTCGTCAACGAAGGAAAATTGACGATCAAGCGCAAGTACACAGATGCTCACCCTTCTCACGAAGTCTCATCAAATGCGCCAATTCGTGAAAAGATCTTGTCTTTTGTCAAAGAAGGAGGAACCGTCACACACGAAGAACTGATGGAGTTTATTGCTGGAATGAACGAAGAGAGCGGTGGAGTGACAAGTCGCAAGTGGGTGAACAAGAACACGCAATACTTTATCATTAAAGAACGGGAAGGCACTAAGACTTACCGTCTGTCGGGTCTTGGAGAAAGAGTGCATCGTGCAATTCTCAAACAGGTTTCATAACATGCCAGCCAGATCAAAAGCACAACAAAAGCTCATGGGAATGGCATACGCCGTCAAGAAAGGGGATATGCCACGAGACGAGGCCAGTGATGAGGTGCGCGGTCTGGCGGACAGCATGACTCTTAAGCAGCTAAAAGACTACGCAGAGACCAAACACGCTGGACTGCCTGACCATGTTGAAGAATATAGCTTAGGTTCTTACTACACAGGTTCATTCTTTTGGTTCACACAAGCCGGACAAGCAGGAGTTCAACGAGTCTCAATGGCCAGCGACAAACAGGATCCCCTGGTACAGCGCTTCATTGAATTTATTAATGGCAAAAAGACCAATGAAGGAGATCTAGGAGTTGGTCTATCAGCACACCCCTCAAATGTTCCAGGCATGGGAAACGTCGCGCCTCCTTCCACCGGCGAAGAAGGTTCGGGTGATATGTTCGGAGAAAATGATCCTAATCGTAAAGTCGGGATCATGAGCTACGAGCAATACAAAAAATGGCTGAAAAAATGGCAGGAAAAGAAAGAAGCAACTCGATAAGCAAGAAGACGATCACCGTCAAGAAGACTTGTGGAAGGCACGCTAAGTCCAACACTTCGTTCAATAAGTCATCGAAAAACTACACGAAAAAATACCGAGGCCAAGGAAGATGACAGACCAAGCTCTATTGGCGACCGTTCTAGTCGCTCTCATCACAGCGGTTATCGGGCCGATCGTATTGGAATACATAAGATCGCTCATCCGCAAGAAAGAAAAAGATGCGGAAAAAGCCGACGAAGCGGATGACCCGATGTACGACGAGATGTTGGTCGACATTACGATCACCGAGCAGATACAGTACCTGTTGGATAAAGTCGACGCTGATCGTGTTTGGGTCATGCAGTTTCACAACGGAGGACACTATTATGCATCAGGCCTGTCGATCAAAAAGTTCACAATATTCTTTGAAGTGGTCTCAACCGGTGTGTCAACAATCAGGGAAAAGTTTGTAGGAATTCCAACCAGTTTTTTTAGCAAAAGTATTAAAGAGGTGCATGATCACAGTTTTCTTTGCGTTGACGATATGAATGACGAATCTCAACCAGCGTATGGACTAAGAGACACCGCTGAAGGTACCGGCTGTCAATCGTTGTTCATGGCAGCTCTTAAGACGCCCAGCGGAAAGCTTCACGGAGCAATCGGAGTCGAGTTCGTCAAAGAAGCGAGGGCTTTCACAGAAGACGAGAAAGAACTGATCATAGACACGGCTTCTTACATCTCAGGAGCGCTAGAAGTAATACACAAATTCAAATAAGTCATGAAACACATACAGCTGTTCGAAGAATTCATCAACGAAAAGAAAGGCAAAGAGCATAAGTCGGCCGATGGCACGATCTACTACGTCGAAGAAGAAAAAGGACCGGGAGGTAAGACTGTCTATGTGGTACTCTCAAAGGCCAAAGGAGGCTTTCCAACCGAGGCGTGGGACGATTGGTTCGGTGAAAAGGAAGCAGCCGAAGAAGTCGCGCAAAAGCTAGCGTCTGGTGAAATGGACGAAGGTCTAGGACTTTACGAAGCAGACGATGAAGACAAGAAATCGACCGACCGCGGACCACTGAACAGTAAAGAGCTAGAAACGGGTGTAAAGGTCAAAGCAGAAGCAAGCGGCTGTCCGGTTGGCATTATTCGCGCGGTCATGCGTCGAGGTCTTGCAGCATGGAAATCTGGTCATCGCCCAGGGGCTGGTCAAGAACAGTGGGCATATGCCAGGGTCAACAGCTTTCTCACTGGCGGAGAAGGAACTTGGGGTAAAGCCGATGCTGACTTAGCTAAAGAGGCCAG
>OGVY01000011.1_pt1 | contig 32849 bp, 43 predicted proteins | sample 1575871 | NCBI WGS metagenome assembly OGVY01 (sample SAMN07581536, study PRJEB24739) | freshwater metagenome
CTTCTTCATATTGTGACGCTTTGGCTTCATGCGGTCCGCAAAGAATTCATCTCCAAATCCACCAATATTAATACTAATACCTGGTGCTTCACCATCTTCTTCTTCATCTTCTTCATCATCTCCCAGAACATCCCCTTCCAGGGATCCTTCACGGTTTGCGGGCAATCCTTCAACACAGCCGGCACCTACACCGTTACCTGTGATGGTGCTGCCGCTAACGGTTGTGATTCTATCGTCACGCTCAACCTCACGGTGGACAGAGCGCCCGTTATCACCTCCATCAGCAATGTCCCAGGATGTATCGGCGATACCATCTCAGTACCTGTTCAGGTTCAATACGCCAACGGTATCGGTGCCATATCGCTGGCGCTTAATTACAACGCATCGGCGCTGAGCTTCATCGGCTTTGAGAATGCCAATCCTGCCATTCAGTCTGCCAACCTCCTGGTCAATGCCGGGGTCTTCGCCGGGCAAAGCCAGGTCAGGCTATCCTGGTTCAACGCCAACCCCATCAATCTTGGCAACAGCCCCGTAACACTGGTCAACTACCGATTTGTGGTCAACGCTTCCTCGGCTCTTAGCTGGGATCTGGCCACACCAGGCAATTGCGAATACGCCGATGCCTCCGCCACGCCGATCACCGCCGTCCAGTTCAACAACGGCTCGGTAACCGCCAATCCCGTACCCGTTACTGCGCTCACCCAGACCATCCCCTACGGCACCACATTCGCCTTCTGCGGTCAGACCCTCCAGTATTCCGGTAACTATTCCTGCACGCTGACCTCCGCGGCCGGTTGCGATTCCATCGTGAACCTCGCCCTTACCGTAGCGCCGCCGCCGGCCCTGGTTACCACCATCGGGCAGGTCAACGGTTGCGTGGGCGATACCATCTCCGTGCCCGTTTCCCTGCAGAACACCGTAGGCATCTCGGCACTGTCGCTCGCCATCAACTACAACCCCGCCAACATTGCCTTTGTCGGAGCTTCCAATGTCAACCCTGCTCTCAGCTCCGCATTCCTGATCAATGCCGCCAACTTCAGCGGACAACAGCAGGTGCGCGCAACCTGGTTTGACCTCAGCCCCGCCGTCCTCAACGGACTCCTGTTCAACATGAGGTTCGTGGTCACGGCATCATCAACCCTCGACTCTGATCTGGCCACCGTCGGCAACTGCGAATACAACGATGTCAATGCCGATATCATCCCCAATACGCAGTTCGTCAACGGAGGCGTCAATGCTCTGCAAGCCGTGACCTCCACCGCAACGCGTAACATCCCCTACGGTGGATCATTCTCCGCTTGCGGGCAGACCTTCAACGCTCCGGGAACCTACACCCTCACCTGCACGGCCGCCAACGGTTGCGACTCCATTGTCACGCTCACCCTGGTTCAAGTCAATGCAACCATCGCCGTAGGCAACGGAACAGTCGCCTGTCCCGGGGATGTCATCACCGTACCGGTCACCGTCAGCGATGCCGCCAACCTCGCCGCAATCTCGCTGGCCCTCAATTACAATGCCCAGGCCCTGTCCTATGTCAGCTACAGCGGCCTTAACCCCGCCATTGCCAACAACTTCCTGATCAATAACCTCAACGGACAAGTGCGCGTTGCCTGGTTTGATCTGACCCCTGCCAACTTCTCCGCTCAGACCGTCCTGTTCAACCTCGTGTTCAATGTACAGGGCAACTCCCCTCTCACCTGGAGCAGCACTGCCGGGGATTGTGAACTCGGAAACCTTGACGGTGATATCATCCCCACTACTTTCAACCCGGGATCCGTCACCATGAACGGCGTCAGGGCCGTCATCTCCGCCGCATCTTCCACAACGCTCTGTACCGGTGATCAGGTCACCCTCAACGGACCGGCTCCCGCCGCTGGTGTTTCCTTCCAATGGAACCTCAACGGCGCTCCCATCAACGGCGCTACCGCTTCTTCCTACACCGCTTCCTCCGCCGGCAGCTACTCGCTCACCGTCAACAGCGGACTCGGTTGCGTGTCCAATTCCAACACCATCAGCGTTGCTCTTCGCACAAGACCTTCCGCGACCATCTCCGCCACAGGACTTAGCGCCGGTAATATCTCCATCTGCCAAGGCAACTCCGTGACCCTTAACGCCAATACCGGCGCAGGATTCACCTACCAATGGAGACTCAACGGCAATAACATCAACGGCGCTACCGCAGCATCCTATGCCGCCAATACCGCAGGAGATTACTCCGTCGTGGTAACCAACTCCTCCGAAGGAAACGGCTGCTCCGCAACTTCCACCGCCGTGAACCTCATCGTCAGACCTAATTCAAGGCGCTGCGCAACTTGGTGCGGAACTATACAACATTGGACGCGCTTCACAGGTAGCAGGCAACACATTTGCGGTGTTGCAAGGCGGTGCGGAGCAAGCGAGCGAGTCCTTAGCTATGTTGCAAGAAGCCACGAACTTCACCGTGCCTGATACCACGCTCATGAGCATTAGCAACCTCTATACGCAAATGGGGCTTGCCACCGACCCTGCGGAAGTCGCACGCCTAGCACAAATGGGCGCGGAGCTTGGTAGTGCGATGGGGCATAGTGCTGAAGAAGCGATGCGCACGTTTAGCTTCTTGCTTAGTAATCAGTCCATTGAACTCCTAGACACGTTTGGTATCAGTAGTGGTAAAGTCCGTGATCGCATAAAAGAGTTGCAAGATGCAAACGCGGACTTATCACGTGAAAGCGCGTTTGTTACTGCGGTGTTAGAACAGGGAACGATAGCCCAAGAGCGCATAAATGTTGCAATCGAAAAGAACGTTAGCTCGGTTGCAAAACTAACCACACGCTTACAAAATTTCGCTGCGGAACTTGGTAAACCTATAGCATCAGGTGTGGAGCAAGCTGCTACGGTACTGGATACGGCTCTATCAGAAGTCGACAAAGATTTACAACTTAGAGAAGAAATTTTAGGCTATATCCGTGACTATAACCTAGCGGTTCATGCGACTGAATTCTTGCCAGGATTTACAACAGGTGATCTGGCAATGTTTGCTGCGCAATCTATTGACCGTTATGGCGGGCTTAACCAAGCCTTAGCAGAATTGCGGAGGCAGAATGAAGAAGCTGGTGTGTTTGGTGATCCTTTATCTACTATCGATAAAGAGATTAGGCTTTTAGAACAAGTCTTAGAAATTAGACGGCAGATTAACGCCGAAAACCGAACACGCGCCCTTTTAACTTCGATGGAAGATGCTGATATTGTTGAGGCAATTCAGATCACCAACGCGCTTGATCTTGCCACACAACAATTAGAAATGAGACAAGGGGTTTTTGAACAACTTTCTACAAACTTGTCTACTGGATTATTGACCAATACCGAACTGCAACAAAGTTCAAGATTTATTGAAGATATAACGGCGCGTATCGATGAATTGCTGAACCAAAGCGTGCCAGAGGATAACCCTACCGTTGTCGCACTCCAGAAAATGCGTGATGAGCTAAGTGGCATTGCCGACGATGCCATACGCGCTCGCAACGAAATGAGCCTAACCACCGCGTTGGGCTTGGGCTTGCCACCAGAGCAACGGCTTACTGCCGACATTCTCAAGATGGCAGGCATAGAAGGCAGGCAAGCGGAGTATTTAACAGGGCAACGTACTCAACTATCCGAATTGTTTGAATCAAACGTGTTGCCCCTGTTACAGGGCATAGAAACGCAATTTGGCGAGGATGAGGCAGCGCGTGTTGGTCATCGTATTGCGTTGCTGATGAAAGAGGGCATTGCGCGTGGCTTTGAGAGCAATCCCGTGCAATTGATGGAATTCATCTTAGGCAATGTTGACTACCGATACGACGAAGGGCAGGCGCGTTCCGTCGTGGTGCAAGCTGGTGATACGCTAAGCCATATTGCGGCGGCAACAGGCGTATCAGTGCCAGTTTTAGCAGAGATTAACGGAATTAAACCACCATACATCATTCAACCAGGACAAGAGATTATCGTGGAAGTAGGGGCGCGTATCACTCGCCTATTGCCAGCATTACCTATAACAGCGGATGAAATGGGTTTGGATGCGTCAACACTTGGCATGATTTACGGCGGTCAACGTATGACTGATGAAGAAGGCGAACCCATGACCCCACTAAGCCCCATACGCGATGACGCATTAGAAACGCTGGCAACCAGTCAAGAAATCGTCACCACATTAGAGGAGATAGAGCCACCAGAACTCACGCCTGCACGCATGGGCTTGGTATCAGGTGGGGTTGCGGAGGTAGGGTCATTAGAGGTTGTCAACATGATCGATGCCAAGCTAAAAGAGATTAGTGGCAAGATTTACAAAGTGAGTATGACGGTGGAACTTGACGCGCGTGTCCGCTCGGGCGCAGGGTTTAAGATTATCCCGATCTCAATGGCGGATATACAAAACGAATTACGCGCAGCGTCGCACTATTTTAATCAACCGTTAAGGCAATAGTCATGCTAAAAGTTGTCCTGGATATTGACCGCGACTACACATTTGACAACGCGCTAGATGATCTAAGCGAATACACGCTGGAAGCATCTTGGAACTATGGCGGTGTGACCAAGTTAGGCTTTGTTGGCACGTATGCGCAAATGCTCCCACCGAGCCGAAGCACCATTCGCCTTGTGGACAGGACGGGCGCGTTTAACCTCAAAGATAGCTCAGCAACCTATCACGGCAAACTAAAACGCGGTGTCTTGGTACGCATCCAAGCCCGAAGCGTGTTTGACTTGACAGACGGTGATAGTTTTCTATTGCGTGATGACCAAGAACTAACGCTTGCCGACGGCGATGGTGATCTGCTACGAGATGGTGATGGTGGTGATACGCTGGTGGATGGCAACGGCGATACGCTTACAGACGTGTTGCAGTACAAACAGTTAGCGGAGCATCGTATCTACAAAGTAGACGGCACGGGCAAGTTGCCAGACGGCGCGCGCATGATTACGATTTACGCCGAAGACCCTACCTCCAATTGGTTACAACAGAAATACATCCCACGCCTGCAAAAAAACGTGCGCATTGACCAGATCATCAGCGACACGATAGACGACAGCACCCTGCCCTATCCCTATCCGCTATTTGGCGCGGTGGTGGGGATTGCTATCGTGAATGAGAGCGCAGTGGAATACAGTAGCAACTTTGTAGACTTTAATCAGGCTCGCACCACCCTTGCCTATGTTGGGGATGTTGAGCCAGTAGACAACACGGTGATGGCGCATTTGGTGCAACACCTCACAGCAGAGGGTGGGGGGCGTTTGTTCTGGTCAAGGGATGCAAAGATGGTGTTTCATGACCGTTATCGGGACTTGATACAGACAACGTCGATTGACCTAACCGATGATGATATTGATGAGGCGATGGGCGAAAACGGGGCGCAGGTAGCAAATCACATCACCGTCAACTATGCCTTGCGAGAGCTGGGCACGCCTGCCACAAAGATAGCGGAGGCAACGAACCTGCCCATCAAGTTGGAGCAGGGTAGTTACCGCAACTTCCGCTTGCCGTTCCGCTCATTCACCACTGACCAGCGCATTTCCAGCGACACCGTAATCACGCCTGTGGTGGGTACGGATGTCATCTGCGGCGATGCTGAAACGGGTGGCAGTGTGGACAATGACTTTATTGCCGTAAAGGTGGATCGTATCGGAGCGCGTGAAATTGTTTTTGCAGTATACAATGATAGCACGTTCGGCGACCTACGTTCCAAAAGTAGATGGATACATACCCTGCAAGTGCGAGGCACGCCGTTAATCAGTTATGACCGCCAAAGCGCGGTGGTATTCGATGCCGAAAGTATTCAGGAAAATGGCAAATACCCGTTGGAACTGGATTATGCGGTCATCAACAATGCCGACTTTGCAGAATCGTTGGGGCTTTACACGCTTAAGCGGTACAAGAGCCTTGTGGATACCATCGGGAGCATCACCATGACGGTGCATCTCGACAACGTGCCAGATATTTGTATGATGGACATCGGCTCTATTCTGCACATCAATAGCGCACAGGAAAACGTCGATGAGGAGTTCGTGGTCATCGGTCAAGAATGGCAAATGATCGCAGACAACTCCCAGCGAAGCATGGTGGTTATGCATCTTAAACCGCTAAACCGTGAACCCGTTGCGGTGGTAAACAAAGCGGTGGTAAACTTGGTAAATGCAACAATAGCACTATAGGAGCAAACAATGGCAATTGGAGACACATGGGAAACAATCAACACGTATGCGTTTGTAGCGGGCGAGACGATCATCACAGCGGATTACGAGAACGATGTGGTGAACAATCTCCATTACCTGTACACACATCCGTCAAGTGCTGCGAATATCTACTTTCAAAACACCAACACGAATGTCACCCTTACTTTTAATACGAATGACATAAACACTGGATTAAGTATCACGTTTACGCCAAACACCACTAAAGTGATGATGCTGTTTTATGCGCATGGACATTCAGAAGGCTGGAGCGGAGCAGAAGGGCCAAACCAGATCAACTTTGGATACAAAATCGGTACAGGGCCGATAACGTATTTTACACAAAAGCAAACAGGTGGTTTATCTTATGTGGTGCAAGAGGTTACAGGATTAACCGCTGGCACATCCGTTACGATTTCGTTTTTCGCAAGAAATACGTGGACTGAACTCTACACCAGAACAATGTCAACCGCCCGCGTACTAATCTGGGAGAAGGCAAACTAACATGCTCATTGACTTACAAGGCACGACATACCGCACTCACGGCGCTCTTGCAACGTTGCTGATGCAACAATACGGCGTCAAGCTGATGGGGTCATCACAATACTGGATACAAGTGGAGGGTGATCTTGACGACACCACCGTTGCCAGCATCATGGAAATCGATACCAGCGTACTAGAGGAAACGCCAGAACCGCCGACGCAACAGCAATTGATAGAACGGCTTTATCTGGAACTGGAATTACAAGCCGAAGCGATGAGCGAGATGATGGAGGTCTTAAGTGTCTTATAGCATCCTACTCAAATTGGCACAGCGTGGGCGATTCACGGCACGCCTTCGGGAGCTTGTCGTGGCTGGCATTGCGCTTGGGGTTTACACCCAACAGCAATTAGACGAACTTGATGGAGCACAATCACAATGGCAAGCGTAAACATTGCATCCTCTGACAACATCACAGGGATACGGCTTAAGGAGCAAAGCTCCGCACCAGCAACGCCAGCGTCTGGGTTTGCGCAGTTGTATGTAGACACCACGCCAGCTCTCAAGTTCAAGAATGACGGTGGCACGGTTGTCACCCTATCCGATACCACGCACGTTCACGCCGCAGCAGACATCACCAGTGGCACGCTGGCTAACGCGCGGGTCAATTGGGCAGCGCCGAGCGCAATAGGTACAGGCACGGCAGCAGCGGCAACCTTCACCAACATCACCAGCACGACGGTCTATGGCAACCTTATATCAGGCACGACCCGTGATCTTTACGTCAAGGATGATGGTGCGTTTGGCTATATATCCTCACTGCGAGAGCTTAAACACAACATCACACCATTAGGCGCACGCAACCATTTTATGGAAGAATTACGCGCTCTCACACCAGTACGCTTCCAATACAATGAGGACAATAGCGTGCATTATGGGTTCATTGCGGAGGATGTGGAGGCAGTGAACCCTGAATGGTGTGTGTACGATCAAGATCGCCTAACGTCGGTGCAATACCATGAGCTTCATGCCGTCGCGATTGCAGGGTTGCAACACGCGCTGGATAAAATCGACGAGCTGGAGGCGAAGGTTAAAGAGCTTGAACGCCGTTTGGTTAGATTAGAGGTTAAGGCGTAGCATGACAATCTCCATAACATTCGCTATACTGATAGCGGATACGTAACAGGGGTGTGGCATGATCGATCAGGTGATACAACTTGCCAGTCAGTACGGGTGGCAGGCGGCAGTTTTACTCATGGGAGCATGGGCGTTAAGCCAATGGGCGAGTAGTCGCTTGCAGGCGGAGACGGCGCAGAAAACGGATGCCGACACCGTGCAAAGCATGGTCAAGAGCCTGACCGCGTCGTATGATGAGCTGGTGGGCAAGTATGAACACCTGCGCAACGAAATGGCGGAACTGATTAGGGTCAAGGCGGATGATGAGCGTCGCATAGCCCACCTTGAAATGCTGGTGGAAACCATGAAGGCAGACATCCATGACCTCAAGGTGATACGCGATGACTTGCAACACCGTTATGATGAGGCTATTCAGAAACTGGCAAACTGTGAACGTAAGCGTTTGGAAGCCGAATTATTGATTGCAGAACTTGAAGCTGAGCTAACAAAGGGGTAGGGTATGGACTTCGGATTTACTGCTGAATTGGCGTTGCAATACGCCGTGTCTACCGTGTTGACCGCGCTGGTAAGCTGGGTTAGCGTTAATTTTGTGAACCGTGTCTTGGAGACAATGGATATTGAGAACGCGAACCGCTTACGCAACCTTGCTGAGCGTTTCCATGATCTGGTAACGAGCCGTGCCTTCACGATGGTGGTAGCAGAGGCTATGAAGTTGGATGCCGACCCCGAAAGCGCACGGGCGCAATTGTACAACATGCGCAACGTGTTGGTGCAACGCATGCGGAACTTCCTTGCCACCTCTGATTGGGGTATCATGACCGATTATGCGTATACCTATCTTGACAGTGATGAGGATTATCTGCTCATGCTGATGGATGAGGCGATTGATAAGTTTGTAGCACGGCTGGCAGGTAAGTAGTCATGTATCCCACACCCCCTGTCAGTTTAGCCACGACGCTAGAGGACTTTATCGATTCGGCGTTTCGTTTCGTGAAGCGTTTCGCCCTGCGCCAGCAACTAAACCCCGATGATTGCGCCCGTAACTTTATGGAAGAAGCGTGCGAATTTGAACGGGAGCTGGCGCGTGGGGATATTGATCGTGCAGTGGAAGAATTTTGCGACGTGTTGTATGTGGGTCTAACCAGTCTTAAGGCGTTGGGGATAGAGGACGATCAGCTCATCTTCACGTTAGTGGATACGATAGACAAGAACGATGGCAAGACAGTAGAAAACTACAACGTCTATAAAGGCAAGGTGAGGCGGAAATAACCCGTTGACAATGGCAAAACAACTGGCATACAATGTGCAGGAACATCGTTTCTCCTGGCGGTGTGTGTGAAATAAAAAAGCCCCTGCGTCTGATAATACAGGGGCTTTTTGCTTTCTTGAGGATGGTGCTAGTCTACGTTATCCAGTTCATCCGCAAGGGCGGGGATGTACATCTTCTTCACCACGTATCCAGACCACTTGTCATTTTCAAACCAGTCTGCCTCCACAACGCCTCTGACATCGTCGGTGGATTCATTTAGCAATAGCGTGTTCGCATCATAGCCTAAGTTATGAAATGCCTCTGCCCTTGTCGTATATGCCGTGCCGTTGTCAGTGATAACCGTCCACCCGTTGGACTTGGTGCGCGTGATCGTCTTGATAGCTCCTACGAAGCCCTTGTGTGAAGGCGTTACCTCTGGCAGGGCAGGGGTGCTTACCGTTGGCAACAATGACCCATCTTCCGCAACATTCTGGTCAGGGTCAATTTCTTCCGTGAGGTACATACCCATAATCACGTGGGGGAACACGACACGACAGCACGCCGAAATAGCACGCCACTTGAGCATCACGAGGGGTTGCTTCTTCCAGTTGTCTTTGGTGATAAGCCCCATCGCCGTTGCATCAGCGATAGTGAACGTTTCGGTATGGCTCATCGTCTTAGAGGTCATGGTCACTTGCACAAAGTCTTGACCGCTACGAACATCCATGCTCACCAGTTCTTTACTCTTGTTAATGAGAGCGAGCATACCCTGTGGGGATAGGGTTACGCGCCCTTGTATCACCTGAATAAGGTCAATGGCTTGCATGGGATGCAAGCCTAACGATTGACCCTTGAGGAACACGAGGAACGTTTGGTCGGTATTCATCCGCACGCCGTTGTATTGCGTGCGAGCCACCATATCCGCCAGTTGTCGCAGTTCACTAAAGCTGAACATCATCATCCTCCCCCAACAAGTCTAGGTATTCATCACGGGTCATCACGTCAAGGAACATCGTGCCTTCGGTTGCCAGTGCAGTCGCAATCCACACGTTGCCGTTGGTGGTGTATCGTGCCACCACGCGCCCGCCCTTACGATCTTCCAAGTGCGCAGCGTTGCGAATCTTGACACCAGCATGAACGTCGCCCCAGTACCCTGCCTCGAACATACAACGCATGGATGTCAGGTCGTTAATATTAAGGTTGTTACCTGTTTGTAACTTGCCGTATCGCACATAGTGGATTGGAGTGAGGGCGAAATCCCAGAAGAGACCGTTGGTGCTTAGTTGCTCATATGCACCGCTATCGTTGATTGCCCAGAACTCGGTGACATAGTCGGGGCTGGGTAGCAACCAATCGATTGTGGCAGGAACAACCCTGTAGGTACGTTGACCGTTGGCATAGTAGGTCGTGATCTCAACCGTTTGTTTATGTGTGTCAGGGTCGGATTTGAGTAGATATTCGATGCTGACGATATTGTTAATCATTGTATTGCCTCCTGTGTGGTGAGCCGAAGCTCTGTCTGATACAACCATTATAGACCGCATAACGGTAGAATGTCAATAGGGTAAACGGGATAAGCATATAAACTCATATATTGTGCCTTTATGCGCATCGTGGCTAGATTCCTTCCACCTCATCTAACTCGCGTGTGTATTCGGTATCAGACAGCGAGCCGTTTAGCATGCAGTGACAGATATAACGGCACTCATGATCGTTAGCCAGCTTGCGCCAAGTGGTCAAGACGCTGGGCATGCTGGGTAGCCAGAACCGCACGTTAGGGTTACTGGAGCGAAGGTGCATCCCGTTGTTAAATTCGTAAACCCGATAACGTAAGCCCAACGGGTTATCAGGGTGAACCGATAGCACACGCATCATGACCCCCATCCTAACTGTTGCAATACATCATCAATACCAGCCAGTGTGTAGTCGTCTCCACTAAGCTCCGCTTCCTGCCGTTGCGGTGCGACGGTTGCCAACGATGCTAACTTCTCGGTGATGCCCTGAATGATATGCGCAGCAAGCCATTTGAGTTTGCTATTCAAGATGGTTTCCATCGTGGCAACATTCAAGACAACGCTGGGGTCGGGGTATTCTATCGATTCATCCATTGCACGCCGTTGCTCCAGTTCGTTCAATAACGAAACGAACACGGCTTGCGTGGTGGTGGTTTGGCGCGTTGCCTCTAGCACAGCACGCTTCTCATTGATGAGCCGTATCAGACGCTCATCACCTGCCTTCGCATCGTTCAGCACAAGGCTATAGGTGTATCGTGTTGCGTTCTTTCTAGTCATTGTCCACATCCTTCAATTTACCAAGATTACGAAGAAGCCCGATAAACCTTTGCGCCCCACGAGCGTTAGCGAATTGCGGATGCTCGGCAAGTTCGGGAGCGATGAAGTCCATCGTCTCATTGGCACGGCGCAAAGGCGAGCGCAAATGGTTCAGCAACACGTAGCCACCGCCTCCCGTCGTGTATACGTTGTCCACACGCAAGCCCCCAGCCTGTTGGTACAAGGTGGCAAGACTTGTGATGAACCCACTTGTGGCAAGGTCAAATTCGGTAGCCACATCCAACGATTGTTGCTTATAGGCGATGTATAGGTGCTTGTCTTTGAACGCGCGTTGCACCAGCGCATCATCCAGTTCAAAGCCGTCTGCATACGCGCTCATCACCGTAGGGTTACGGCGCAACGCATCCGCAAACGTGGTCATAATCTGGTTTACACCGATGTCACGTTGCCCCACCTTGACGCTCCGAACGGTGTCGAATAGAGGCTTGCCGTTTTCGGTGAGCAAGAATTCAGTCGTGCCACCACCGATGTCGATCACCATCGCCTGCCCAGTTTGTGGAACAAAGCGCGTGCGGTCTTTATCCACCAGCCGAAGCCATAGCCCACCTGTGACTTCTTCCATACGACGAATCTGCGAGATGACAAAGCGTTTGGTCTTGCCAGCGTGTTCGATCACCCACGTGCCAAGATACGACGCTTCTATCTTTGCGCCAGCATCACGAACCGATGGGGCGTTCAGTGCCACCACGCAACACTCCCCATCCGTTTGGTACAGGTTAGAGAGCATGTAAGCGCATGCCACCCCGATGTATTCTGGCACATAGCGGTTCAGTCCATAGCGTGGGACACCACCGAGCCGAATAGCCAGGCCGTTAAAGGCGTAACAACGTTCAAAGATGGGCTTCTTACTTGTGCCATAGTAGGTGATCTTTGCTACCTCCGACGACGGCGTATCACCGTATGCTAGATGAGCGTAATCTGACTGTTGCAACTCCACCATCACGTTAGGCGTGCTGTATTGCGAGCCAGAGCCGACTAGCCCACCATTCACACCCTTCCATTGTGCATTACCTAAATCCAGTACGGGATACCTCACTATTGACCTCCTGTTTGTTGGGATATATACTCATATAGTACCGTATAAAAGCGTATATCACACAAGGAGGATCACAGAAGGAAAAATGGCAAGGCAAAAACACTACTGGAACGGTATGCGATTGGATGTCACAGAGATAGCGGAGCTTGAGCAATGCAGTATTGCTTCTGCTCACAAATGGGTACAGAAGGGCTATACCAGCAAGCCACCGTTCAAGGCTTACGCTCGCAAAAAGAAGCAATACTTGTGGGACGGGGAATGGATGACGCGCCAGCAAATTCAAAGCACGGAGTTCGTTGCCCTAAGCACCGTTAACGTTTGGATACGGAAGGGATACACGAGCCGACCACGTGGCAAGATGTATCGCTGGCGTGGTCAACTTAGAAGCGCTCATGAAATCATGCAACTGGAGGGAGTATGCCGAAACACCGTTGACACGTGGCTAAAGCAAAAACTGGAGCAACGTCCGATTAGGCAACACAAGGTGTCATTTGATGGCAAGATGACAACCTATAAGCAGATTGCCAGCAAATATGGCGTAAGCCATAGCACGGCATGGAAGTGGGTAAAATGTGGGTATACGACGCGCCCGCTTTATCGGAAAACAAGGAAGCGTAAGTTGGTACGCCTGTGGTCTAGCACCGAACAATTGTTGAACGCGATAGATAAAAGAAATCAGGAGAGCAAATGATGGGAGCTAAATTACGCCAGTGGAATAACCATCAGCTAACGGTTTACCAGATTGCTGAAATAGAACAGGTTCACCTCAAGACGGTGTTCAATTGGATGAGGAAGGGCTATACCACGCGCCCACCTCGCAACGAAGGGCGAACCCATTTATGGGATGGCAAACTCATGACCCGTAAGCAGATTGAACGGAAAGAACATGTTTCTGCTACTACGGTCAATCTATGGATTCGGATGGGCTTAACCAGCGCGCCAAAAACAAAGATGTATTTCTGGCGCGGTGAAATGCGCACCTATAAGCAAATTGCCTATCTTGAAGGGGTGGTAATTGACACAGCGCGCAAATGGGTTAAGGCAGGGTATACCGAATCACCGTTGCTTATCTATCATGAATTTGATGGGGAGCGATTGACCATCGCCGAGATTGCAAAACGGAATTTTGTTTCATATAGCGCAGCGTACAAGTGGATACGACGCGGGCTAAAAACACGACCAACGTATAAGAGGAGCAAATGATGCCAAACAATAGCAAGCCCCACGTATGGCGCGGTAAAGAGATGACGCGCAAAGAGATAGCAGAACTTGAGTATGTTACCCTTGATACGGTCACACGCTGGCTACGGGAAGGACGCACCAAGCCACCCACTGGCAAGCTATACGACTTTGACGGCGAGCGCATGACCGCCCAACAAATTGCTATCCGTTATGGCGTAACCAGCACGCGCGTTTACCAATGGCTAAGTGCAGGATGCACCGAAGCTCCCGAAGGTCGTCATAAGCAGAAATATCTATGGGATGGTGAAATGTTGGAAGTGGAAGAAATTGCACGCCGTGTTGGCACAACACGCGCCAATGCCAGAAACTACCTAAGCAAGCATAATCGCAAATGGACTACGGATGAGGTGCGCGAAATGCGCCTGCGCTGGCACACGGGGCAACCGTGCGAATGGAACGGGATCACCTATCCCAGCATCACGGCAGGGGCGAAGGCGTTGGGGATCACCGCCCATGCTCTAAAACGCCGTTTGCATCAAGGATGGCGGTGCGATGCCGATATTGTGCCAGCAGAGGTGGTGTGGAAGGAAGTAGCCACCTGCCACCCAAAGCCCCCCATCGTGTTCGGTGGCAAGACGTTCACGAGCTATAAAGAAATGGCGGAGCATTATGGCGTAAGCGAAGCGACTGCCCGCCGTTATGTGAAGACGCAACGCCGTCAAAAAGTAGTGACGGGAAAAGTGGAAAAAGCCTAACAAAGTGCTTGACAAAAGTTCTGTCATTGGGTACTATTTAACTGTAAGTCAAAACACAACGAAACAGGAGAGCAACAAAATGGTCATCACAGAAAACACAACAGCACGAGCAACTTTTATCCTCACTGTTGGGGATGTTTTTTCAGATTATGATCGTGATGGTTTTCAAGATCATCGCCGTATCAGATTGCAAGCAGATCGCATGAACGCCGACGGTGTTTGGGGCGATGGTTATGAGTGCGTCGCAATTGAGATTGTTGATAACGGTGTGTGGGCTACGTTGCGCAATGAGGATGGCAAGGAAATGGTTCAGAAGTTCATGAACCGTGTTTACGACATCCCAGCTGTAGAGAGCCTCTGGTTTGGTGATTTAGAGGTGGTCATCACAAACGATTGGCAAGCTGGGGAAACCAGTTTGGAATTGTTCCACGACGACCTTGACCAATTTGGGATTGACGATGATGTCATCATCATCAACCACAATGAGCATGACCTCATCCAAGCGATTGAACGGGAGGCAGGCAAAATCGCTGCTGCCGTTGCAAGTCAAGCGTAACCGTAACAGGCGGTATAACCTGTGAAGCCCCTTCGGGGGCTGTGTCGGTGCAAAGCCGATAATCAGACAGCGCAAATGCGCAAAACGTCCACAGGAGGGACAAACAACATGAACAATATCACCGTTTACAAAAATTCGTATGACACCATTTTCATGCCCTGCGATTTTGATTCCGAACTGCCGTATGAGAGCGAACGCCAGATTGTGCGACAGGCGCAGCTATTTAACGAGGATTCGGCTTGGGGCAACGAACGCCAATGCGTCGCCGTTGACATTTTAGATCACGGTGTTTTCGTGACCCTTCGTGATGAGGAAGGCAACGAAACTCGCGAAAAGTTTATGTATGCCGTAGAAGTTCAGGACGACGGCGACGACGACTAACCGTAACAGGCGGTATAACCTGTGAAGCTCCTTCGGGGGCTGTGTCGGTGCGAAGCCGATAATCAGACATAAGCCACAGGAGAGGCACATGATCGATCAATTGTTTCAAGATTTAGTCGAAGCGGAGCGCGTGTTATCTGAACAGCGTTCCGACCCCCGTTATCAGGTCGTGATGGACTTGGTACGCCAGTCAGGGCAGTACGCGCAAAGCGAACGCCTAAGCCTCCTACAATCGCAACTGGAGCAACTTGGGCTAGACAATGCCCCTGCACAGCAACGCGCCGAAGAAGCGTATCAGGCATTGCGAGAATACGCCCTTGCCCATCCCGATGAGCAACACCCCAACATCAGCTGGCGCACCCTGCGCACCTATCACGTGCAAGACGTGGCTGGCTTCATCACGGCGTTAGGCAAGTATCCAGACCCAACGCTCATCAACGCTTTGATAAACAAAATCATCCTAAATCGTGCTGTTGCGGAGGTTCTGGCAGTGTCAAGTGAACTGCCCATCGCCGTATCAGAACGCTTGGTGATGGTACTGAAGCGAGGTGAATGATGTTGGGTTATGCGGAATACGTGTTGAATAGTTTAGACTGGTACAACGATGACGATGCCTACTACGGTGGCAAGTTCTGTGTGGAAGATGTGGAGTTTACCGACACCGAGATCATCATCACGTTTAGCAACGAAATAGACGACGATATGGACGGGATTCCGTTCTAAGGGAGGCAAGCATGACGACCAAACAACAGCAATTTATCAAGGCAACGCTAGAGTTCATTAGCCTGAACAATGCTGAAATCCAACACCACACGGCTAACCCAACGGATGAGGGCATGCTACGGATTGCGAGCTTGCAACGGCATAACGAAATGTTGAAGGAGCGTATCAAGACGGCGCAGGAAGCGGAGCAACGTGCCGATAGCAAGTAATGCAACACCCCACGATGAGCAGTCGTGGGGTGTTGGTTTAGATGGGTCTCATGAAATGAACAGGGCGATTGTACTGGAAGAAGACGGGCAATCAAGGCTGTATTTTGTGGGAAGATGATGTAATATAAAGCAACACGCCCCTAACCGTAAATTAGAGGCGTGTTTGACAAAAAACAACATAGCTGACAAAGGACATTCTACCATGATGCAAGTCTACTGCATACCCCTATTTTGCGATGGTGGTCAACCCGTTTGCGCGGAGGTTGACAATGAGTAAATCTGGATTTACCAAGCTCCCCAACGAAATCGTTGAATCACTGTCATTTAGAACCGCATACGAAAAATACGCGCTCATCATCCTGCTTTCGTATACACGCCCAAACCGCCCTACTGCATTTCCAACGCTAAGTAGCTTCGCTGAACGCATGCTGGTAAGCGTTGCCACAGCACGCCGTGCGTTAGCTGGATTAGCTGAATTGGGTTACATCACCATCGAACAACGCACCAACAAAAATGGCAATCAATCAAACCTATATACCGTGCTGTTTGATCGCTTAGGCGTTGCCAATAGCAATGACGGGGTTGCCAATAGCAATGACGGGGTTGCCAATAGCAATGAGGGGGGGTTGCCAATAGCAAGGGGGGGGCTTGCTGACAGCAAGACAGAAGAAGATGTATTTAAGCAAATAAAAGAAAAAGAAGAAGAAAGAGAAAAAGAACCATTTCCTGAAAAACAGGAAATGGGAAACAAAGAAAAACATCTCTCTCTAAAAGACAAAGATCAAGATCAAGTTCAAGTTCCAGAACATCTTGTGGAATACGTAAAGGCATATACCAGTCCACTAACCAACAATTTGCCAGCGTATCAGGTAACACCACAAGACCTAGTTATCTTCCAACACTTACATGAGCGAGGTATCACACCGAATCAACTTGCAGGATTTATACGGCGTACTCTACAATCAGACTGGTGGGCTAATCCATCAGTAGGGTTACGCTATATCAGCCAGAACATTACAGGAGACAGAAGAAGTTATGCGCACTAACGAACAAATTGACAAGTTATGGTCGGAGGATGTCGAAAAGGTGTTATTGGGTAGCATCATGGTTGACCCTGCCGTACTGCCAGCCGTGAAGACGGTTATCGGTGATGAGCGAGCCTTCTTCCTAGTGAAGCATCGCTATATCTTTGAAGCACTTGACCACGTTATCAGGACAACGGGTCACTGCACTATAGAACTGGCAATGAAGCGATTACAAGACCGTAAGCAGTTAGACCTAATCGGTGGAGGCGCGTATCTATCGGGCTTGGTAGCCGAAGCTCCCACCGCTATCTATGCCCAAACGTATGCTGGTATCCTCAAGACGTTTGCACAGCGTCGACTACTGGTGCAAGCGAGCCAAAACATTCTTGAACTTGCCAGCAATATTGACCTAAGCGTTAACGACGCTTTGGCGCAAAGCATGCAATCGATACGAGGCATTATAGAGCATAGTTCGGATGGGTCATTGACCCTGCGCCAGCGTTATGAGGACTACCTTGACCTAATCAGTGCCAAAGAAGATAAGCGTTACATCCCCTCGCCTTACCCTACGCTGAACCAAGTGTTGGGTGGTGGCATACGGCGTGGGAACTATACCATCATGACCGCACCTCCAGGAGGCAACAAAACGATGCTTGCCACCGCTTGGATGGCATGGGCAACGCAACAGAAGTGGACTAACGGCATGCCCTTCAAGGTTCTGGTGCATAGTATCGAAATGGGGGCGGTGTCGGAGCTTATGCCACGTGTGATGAGCGCGTGGACGGGATTGACGATTAAAGAGTGTGAACGCCCATCCAGTACAGATAGTACAGGGTTGATCGTAAACGCCTATAATCGCTTCGTAGACGGCACAAATTGCGAAATAGACGACAACCCTAGTGTGACCATTGATGACATTCAGTTACGCGCCGAAGTGTTCCGCCCTGACTTGCTCATACTTGATTACGCGCAATTGATTCGGGTGTCACAGAAGAAGCAATCGCTCACCCAATACGAGGCGCATAACCTGATTGCCAGTAGGCTTAAAGAAATTGCCAAACTGACCGATTGCGCGATTCTATTGTTGGCACAAATGAATAGTAAGGGAGCGGAGGCAACGGCTGGCAGGTTATCGCAGTCGACAATCGAAGGGTCACGGGCTTGGAATCAAGGGGCGAGCGCGGTGCTAATCCTGCAAAACTATCGCATCAGCAACCAGAACCGTATCGGTATCAGCACGGAGAAATCACGGTTCTCCACAACTGCCAGTGCCAACACGGCAAGCGTGCCAACGTTGCAGGTGATAGACGGCACGGCGCAGTTCAAAGATATTGGCACGTTCGCTATCCCACGTGAGGAAGAAGGCTATTGATGATCCGCTATCACAACTTCCCACCCGAACATCCCCTGCCCTTGACCGACGCGCAGGCAAGGGCGATGGGTTGCACCATCTATCGTGGCTACGTAATCGACAACGAAAAGCATGAGGTCGTGCCAACAATTACCTATTGGTATCGCTATAAACCCTGTGTTAGGATACGAAAAGAGTATCAAAACACAGGAGATAGGTGATGAAATATCATGAGTTAGGTGGTGGGCAACACAAGTGGTTCAACAATAACAGCATGCCACATCAGACAGAAGTAGATACCGTTGATTACTTGCTTAAGAACGGTATCTATGCTGTGAACGGTAAATTTACAAGCTGGCGCTTTGTTGACGTTGTTGCTTTTGGATGTGTTGCGATTGAAAACAAGTTTTCTAATGTACGACGAGATAAGGGTCATGCATATGGCTTTAGACTTCTATCAAAATGGCACGACAATGGCATGAGAGGAAACATTATCATTTTATGCGCTCAGCGTCATGATCGTGTGGAACGCACAATCTGGAACGTTAATGACCCAATATTTTATCACCGTGATGGTTCACCAAAGCAAGGCATATTGTACACAACTAAAAAAACACAAGGTCATGCGCGTCATGCTGAATACGGCGTAAGCATCAATCCGCGTTTGTGGAGAGAACACATAGACCGCTTTGACATCATCCACGACTGCCTGCGCAATATTTGCACCAACATGCTCACACCCGAAAACTACCATCGCTATAGACTAGACTTTAACAACGGCAACCCTGCGCAGGAAGCCGAACCCGTGTATACTCCCATCGTACAGGAGCAACGCCAGTTAAGCCTGCTATAGCATGAAGGCACGCCGTGAGCCGATACCCCCACAACTGGAGGAGCATTAGCCAGCGCATCCGCTTTGAGCGCGCTGGTGGCAAATGCGAACACTGTGGTGCAGTTCACGGCCAACCCCACCCCATCACGGGCAAGCGCACCATCCTCGCCGTTGCCCATCTTGGAACGCCCCACCGAGATGGCACGGCAGGCAACCGATATGACCTCCACGATGTTCGGGAAGAAAACCTCATGGCGTTATGCCAGCGTTGCCACTTCGCCTATGACCGCGTAGCCAATGCCGAAAAAAGAAAGATTAGTAAAAGATTAAAAACACAAGAAATAGCTAAAAAACGCTTTGACAAAAACACATAAGGGGCTATACTTTAACCATCAGACAGAGCTTCGGCTCACAAGTTTCAGGAGACAGGCAATGACCAAACTAACTAGCAAGGCGATCACCAAAGAGTTGCAAGACGGCGCATGGGCTTACGTATGCGGAGCAAAGAACGCCACCCACGCGGTTGACTTCTATGTTCAATGGGAAGACGAAGACGAAGACGATCACGGTGTTGACTACGATGACGTACAAGACATCCCAGCAGATGCTCACAAACCATACGCGCTAACTTGCCGATACATTGATCTTGAGACACGCGAATGGGAAGATGAGACCTCATTCAACTTCATGACCCTCCAACAGGTTCAAGGCTACATGAAGCGATACACCAGCTGGGCAATGCCTCGCAACTCCCACAACGCCGTAACCTACGACAACTGGCAACTTCAATAATCAGACACCAAGCCCCCGAAAGGGGGCACTATCACAGGAGACAGACAATGTACGAATCGCAACGCAACGTAATCAAGATACAATGGGCACGTGAGGCTTTTCAGAACCTCATAGGCGACGCAAAGCACTTTACCTTCACGATTGAAGAAGGCAACATCCATCGTGGTTCAGTACGCATCACGCCAATCGGTGTGAAGGGCGGGCTGTGGGGATGGTGCACTTACTCCGATAACTTTGATGCGGTGTTCGTGGTCTACTACGCTCATAAAGGCGAAGAGCAAAACTTCCAGTATGTGTTCAAGTACGTGCAAGACCAACAACGCTGGCAGTGCCATTTGCGTCATGGCAATCACCGTTTGGTCATGGACGGCACGCCACGCGAGATGAGCAAGCCACGCAACTTCTTCTATGGCAAGTTTGTTCGTAAGATGGCGTAAGAGCCTCCCCCACCACGACAAAGCCCCCACACGGGGGCTTTTTTGTTTGTTGCACATATTCCAAAACTTGTGATATAGTTGGATGATATTTGAGAGGTGACTATGTTCAAGAACGCGATCATCCGATATGGGGAGCAACCTGCAAGTGAGTTTCTAGCGCATCCCCACAACCCACGCAAACACCCCGATAAGCAGAGGAAGCTGGTTAACGCATCCCTGAAGCGTTTCGGGTGGGTTGCTCCAGTCGTGGTGAATGTCACAACGGGTTACGTGATAGACGGTCATGAGCGCGTGTGGCAAGCGTTATCGGCTGGTGATGATACGCCCGTGCCATTTGTTGAGGTTCAAGTTCCTACCGAATTAGAGGCGGAACTAATCGCCGTGTTTGACCGTATCACCTATGAAGCCGAATACGATAGCGATAACCTGCAAGCATTGCTGGCAACGATAAACACGGATGATGAGGTGTTGGCTAAGCTGTTTGCAGATATGAAGGAAGAATACATTCCGATAGCCGATGAGCCGTTGCCAGACAACCCCCCCTCTATGGACAAAGCAGAGGAGCTTAAGCAGAAGTGGCAAACCGAGCGCGGGCAACTATGGATCATCCCGACCAAGCACGGTGGCGAACATCGGCTGTTGTGTGGTGATAGCACGGTGGCGGAGGATGTTGGGAGAGTGATGGATGGGGGCATTTGCGACATGGTAGCAACCGACCCGCCTTACGGTGTTTCGTATGCAGACAAAAACGCATACTTGAATGCGATTGCCCCTGCCAATCGCATTCAAGTACCGATAGAAAATGACCATGCAAGCAAAGATAATGTGAAAACGTTGTGGTTAAACTGTTTTGAACGTGCCCATGCTGTGATGAAAGAAGGCGCGGTGATTTATTGTTTTATGCCACAAGGTGGCGACCAGATGATGATGATGATGATGATGAAAGCAGGTATAGAACCTCGCCATGAAATCATCTGGTTAAAAAATAATCACGTGTTGGGGCGTGTGGATTACGCCTATAAACACGAACCCATTATTTACGCTTGGAAAGGTAGCGGTCATAAGTTTTATGGGGACTTCCAAACGTCCATTATTGAGGTTGCAAAACCGCATAAATCGGAATTACATCCTACTATGAAACCTGTGGAGTTACTTGCAATTCTAATCCGTAATAGTTCACTACGTAGCCAAACCGTCTACGACCCCTTCGGCGGTTCTGGCACAACAATGGTAGCCTGTGAGCAATTGGGGCGGTTATGTCGTATGATAGAAATTGAGCCTAAGTACGTTGCGGTAATCCTTGAACGGATGGCAACGTTGGGCTTAGAACCTAGTCTAATTTGACGGAAAAACGAGAAACGGAAACATGCCAGCAGACGCACAAGGCAAGTTCACAGTGGAGCAACGGCGAACACAGGTGTCGCAAATGTACCTAGCAGGGGCAACACAACCTGTGATCGCTAAAACGCTGGGTGTTGGTCTTGCCACTGTGAACCGCGACATTAAGCACATTCAGAGCGTATGGAAGCAATCGCAACTGGAGACAATGGACGAGGCGATTGTGAAGCACCTAGCGGAGCTTGACTTCATCCGCCAGCGATTGCATGCCGACTACCAGAACTCTAAGAGCATCACGACGCTTAAGGAGCTAATCCGTGTGCAGGAACGGGAGGCGAAGCTGTTGGGGCTTGACGCGCCTCTGAAGCAAGTTACGAACCATAGCCCACAACGGATAGAGATCGTGTTCGGAAGCGAGGATGCACCCACCGATTATGCGTAAGACCAAGCCCATCCTGTACAAATTCGTGGTGCAATTCCAAAACGATAACGTGGTGATCTGCGACACCTATGAAGATGCTGAACGTGTTCGGGACAACATGGTGTCGGTGGGCTATGACCTGCGCAAAGTCGATATAGACCAAGTGGCTTACGTTGCTGAAGGGGAGCTTGATGGCGACAGTACGCTTAACGATACCTAAGCCCCACGAGAACCAAATGACCATCCTCAACGACAAGCATCGTTTTCGGGTGGTCATTTGTGGACGGCGGTTTGGCAAGACGGAGCTGGCAAAGACGGCGTTGCTATTCAGGATGCTCAAGGGGCAAACGTGCTGGTACATTGCTCCGACGTTTAAGCAGGGGCTCGCCGTGTTCCAAAGCCTTGCCAACATCCTACGGGACTTGCCGACTGTACAGATTAACCGCACGCGCCTGACCATCCAGTTTAACGATGGCGCAATTGAGGTGAAGTCAGCTGATATTCCAGACAACTTACGCGGTGCTGGTCTTGACTTCGTGGTCTTGGATGAATGTGCCTTTATGCACCCATCCGTATGGGCGGAGGTGGTGCAACCCATGCTCTTGACCACGTTGGGGGACGCGCTATTCATCACATCACCCAACGGGCGTAACTGGCTTTACAATCTGTATAGCCAACACCACGACGGTGATGATATGTGGGTGTGCTACCGTTATACGTCATACGACAACCCACTGAATAGCAGTGCTGAATTAGATCGTATCAAGGGCGAAGTGCCAGAATCGGTGTTCAGGCAGGAATACCTAGCAGAGTTTTTGGAGGGCGGGGGCGCGGTGTTCCGTCGTGTTGCGGATGCTGTGAAGCCTATGCCACCCATTGGGGGGCGCATCGTGTTCGGTGTGGACTGGGGGCAGGAACGCGATTACACGGTGATCGTGGCTATGGACGCGACCACCAAAGCCGTGATAGAAGTAGACAGGTTTAATCAGATAGGGTGGGACGTGCAACGATCACGCTTGCAAGCGATGGCACAACGGCTTAACCCCGTGCTGATCGTTGCGGAACTAAACAGCATCGGCTCGCCTAATGTAGAAGCGTTGCAACGGCTGGGCTTGCCAGTGGAGGGGTTCACGATGACGCATGCCAGCAAGGTGGAGCTGGTGAACACGTTGCAATTGGCATTTGAACAGATGACCATCACCCTGCCAGACAATGCCACGCTGTTGAATGAGTTACAGTCGTATACGATGCGCCGATCCCCTAGTGGCGTATACCAATACAGCGCACCGTCGGGGGCGCACGACGATACGGTGGTGGCACTGGCACTGGCGTATCATGCTGGTTTGCGAATGAGTGCGAGGGCAATACTATGGTAGTTGATTTGAGATACGTCAAAGGGATTCCGCTCCACAAGTTGACTCCCGACGCTTTTAGCCCGTTGGGATACCACGAGAGCCAGCTAACTATCGACATGCTTTACCGTCGTGTGGCATGGTTACGGCGTGCTGTGGACGTGCGTGCCGAAGCGTTAGGCTCTATGCCGTTTTGCATCTATACCCCTGATGGAACGGATGTGCAAACGGAGGCAGGGGCTTTACCTGATACGGGCTATGAGGTCTTACAGGGCTTTGCGTGGTCGGAGTTCCTGAACTATGTCGAAGGTGATATGGTTCTGTATGGCGCATCCTACTTCATACCGATTAGCGGAACACGAACACGGCGCGTATACGGGTTTAAGCGATTGCACCCTGCCAGCATGCGCCCTGACTTTGATAGCCGTACAGGTGACTTGTTAGGCTTTAAGCGGAGCTTCAATAATCAGCAGGAATACCACCCTGCCGATACCGTTGGCTATATCTGGCTACCGAATCGCAACGGCGAAACGGGGCACGGGCAATCGCTCGCCAGCACGGCATTGGCAAGCGCGCAGATGATTTACAACATGGATATGTACGGCCAACTCTTCTTTGAACGCGGTGCGATTAAGCCTACGGTGTTGACTATCGAAGGCTTTAACAACTTGCAGGAAGTGGAGCAACAGCGCGTCAAGTCATGGTTTGAACGCACGCTGAACGGCATACGCAACGCCTTTAGCATCCTACCCGTTGGCACGCAAACCAGCATCCAAACGTTGGGCACGGATATTGGTGATCTAACCGTGCCTGCGCTAACGGATGCAAAGCGTCAAGACATCAGCACGGCGATGGGTATCCCACAATCGTTGCTATTCTCTAATGCCAGCAACTATGCCACCGCACGGCAGGATGACCTTCACTTCTACGACAAGACGATCATCCCAGAGGCGATGTTCCTAGCGGATAAGCTGAACCAACAATTATTCGACAAGTTCCGTTTGGGGCATGCTATCAAATTTGAAGCGGACCGCTTGGATGTTTACCAGCAATTGCAACTGGAGCGTGCCAACGTGGTCAAGTCTCTAATCGGTGCGGATACGGCGATGGTGGGTATCATCACACGTGAAGAAGCGCGTGCCTACTTGGGTTACGACACCGTGCCAGCGTATGAGGAAGTCGAGGAGATGGAAGAAGAAGGCGAAGACGAAACGCCAGCACAACCCAACGACGATGAGACAATGGGTGTGGACGTGCAAACGCAAAAATACCTTGATGAGCTAGACGTATGGCAACGGATGGCACTGAACCGCTATAAGCACGGCAAGGCGCAAAAAGCGTTAGACTTCACAGCGGATGATTTGCCCACGCACGTGGTGGCAATGGTCAAGAACGCGCTCGCCGTGATGACCACGATGGATGAGGTCAAGGTGGTGTTTGCAGACGTGCGAGGCTACCTATGCCACAATTCCTGAACCGTGATGAGTACGAAGCCACCATACAACGGGAGCTAAACCGTATCCACAAAGAGGCGCGTGCGACGCTTCTGGATTTGTTTCCGTTGGATATGTTTGGCAACGTGCTTTACGATGAAGACAAGTTCCTACAGGCGCAACCCGAATGGGGTGAATTTTACAATGCCATACGGGCGCAATACCGTAGGGAGTTAACCCCCATCATTGGCTTTGTGTTTGCCGAAAGTGCGGAAAACTTGGAACTAACACGCGCCTTTGCCGTCGCAGATGACATCGTGACCGATAGTGCGGAAAACTGGGCACAGCGGTGGGTCAATACGCTGGTTACGGATATGAGCGAAACGAACCAACGCCAGATAGACCGCTATATTGCTGAATACCGTGCTGATCCCGAAGTAGGCTTGGAGTGGCTACGGGAACGGCTTGGGCGCATCGTATCCCCATCACGAGCGGAGATGGTTGCCAGCACGGAAATCACCCGTGCAAACTATGAAGGCGAGGCGTTCATTGCTAACCAGCTTCGCAATGAGGGTATCGACTTGGTTGCCGTATGGTTCACAGCGGTGGATGAGCGCGTGTGTCCGATATGCGGAGCGAATCACAATAAGCCACGCGGTGAAGGGTGGCAACTCCCACCGCCTGCCCATCCCCGTTGTCGGTGTTGGGTCAATTGGGTTGAACCGCAATTCCTGCCAGAATATTTGAGGGATAACGAATGAGCATTAACGTAAACGTAAACCTAAGCGGATCAAAGAACATCTTGAACCGCATAAATGACCTTAAGAGTGATAAACTACTGGAGGCAGGGCTTAAGCGTGGTGCGCTATACCTCAAGACGCAATCGGCTATCTACCCACCGAAGCCACCGCAGTCGACATACAACCGTAAAGGCGCGGCAGGCGGTCTTGCCAGCGGATGGCAAATTGATGGCGAGGTCAAGGACTTGACCGTTATCCTGCGCAATAACATCCCCTACGCGCAATGGGTGCAAGGCGAGAAGCAAGCGTGGTTTCATAAGCGTACAGGATGGCGCAACGTGCCGACCATCCTAGAGGACAACAAAGAGCGCGTTGCTGAATTGGTTCTGGAAACGTTAAGGAGACGATAATGCCACTGTATAAGTACCGTTATAACGATATGGAGGTCATGGCAACCCGTCGCCGACCATCCACTAGAGACGACAAGAAATACATGCGCGAAGTCGAAATGGACGGACGGCAGTACCTTGTCCACTACGGTGATCCCGATATGGATATGCAACGGGACATACCCGAACGCCGTGCTAACTTCCTAAGCCGTCATAATTGCTCCGAAAAAGGTGATCCGCTTAGTCCTGGATTTTGGGCGTGCTACGATTGGGCGAACACGGACGAAAAGAGCATAGACGGTGACTACCATGAGCGGATGATAGCGGATGGTGATGCGGTCAAGGCGTTAGACGGCAATGGGCGCATAGGCTTCTATGGCGTGCTGTTCCATACCACTGACTTGCAGGGCGAGCGATTCACACCGCAAACTGACTTTGGTATTCAGCAACGTATTCCGCTCATCTACCAGCACGGGCAGGACGCAACGCTTAAGGCGCGTGTGCTAGGCATTGCAGAGGTCATGCGCCGTGATGACGTTGGGCTATGGATGGAAGCGCAATTGGAGCTTCGGGACGATTATGAGCGAAGCATCCTAAGCCTAATCGAAGCTGGCAAGTTAGGCGTTAGCACGGGCGCGTTATCCCACACTGTGAACCGTGAAGGTGGGCTAATCAAGACGTGGTGGTTGGGGGAGGTTAGCTTAACCCCAACACCAGCAGAGCCTAAGACGAAAGTAGTTGCACTAAAACAAGATAGTGTGATAGACTTAGAACAAGATGACCCAGAGGCGAACCTAGAGGCGCATGATGCGCGGGTAGCGGTGGTTAACGATAGCATAACCGTAGTAAATGAGGATCATCACATGACCGAAATAGACAACACCCCACGTCTTGATTCCCTAGAGGAAACCGTCAAGACCATTGGCGCAGGGCTAGACAAAATCTTGACCCTGTTGGCAAATGAGCCTAAGGTTGCAAACAGTGGCACGCTCATCGCCGATGGCGTAACGGGCACGGACCGCAACATCAAGTCTCTCACTGACTTCTTCCTAGCAGTCAAGAACGGCAACACGCAACGCCTAACCAAAGTGTATGGCGCAATGAAGGATATGAGCGACCTAACTGGTGCATCGGGTGGCTACCTGATTCCAGAAGAGTTCAACACCTCGCTGATGCAAGGCATTTCGCTTGCCAGCGAATTCCTACCCCTTGTGCGTGTGCAAAACGTAACCACCTCTAGCGGGCGTTATCCCATGCCAGATGTAACCGTTACCCCAACGGCTAACGTCGGACAGACTGCAAGCGCAGCTGGCACGGTATCCACCGTTAAGCCTAGCGGTTCAGCATTTACCGAAACCACCCCCGCTCTCAAGATGTTGAATTTCACCATCCACACCATCGGTGGGTTCGTAGACGTAACCAAAGAGTTGACTCAAGACAGCGCGTTCAGCATCGATCAAATGTTCAATAACCTCGCAGGCGAATCCATCCGTGCTAAGCAGGAATACGGTGTGATTCGTGGTTCTGGCGTGGGTGAATATCTTGGGTTCTTGAACGCCGATGCTGGTTTGGCAATTGATGCTGATACCGACAACACGTTCGATTACCAAGACGCTGCTGAAATCTATTCGCGCTTCTTCATGATGAACAATGCCACCACGCGCTGGGTAGTAAACAACACCGCCATGCAAGACATCCTGAATATGGAGATCAGCACTGGTAGTGGAAGCGCGTTGGGCACGGTGTCTCTAAACGGGCGCACTTACATGACCTTGTTCGGTATTCCCGTGATTACCAGCCAGCACATGAGCGCAACCGATAGTTCTGGAGACATTGCCCTTGTGGACTTCAGTGCCTATATCCGCTTTGTTCGTAGCGGATTTAGCGTGTTCTATACGCCTCATCAGAAGGCAACCGAGGGTCTCGACGTATTCGTGTTTAACATCCGTGAGGATGGCAAGCCGATGTTCCCGAATAAGATCACGCTGGCAGACGGCACGACCACCGTTAGCCCATTCGTGTATAACAACGATTAGAGGTGCAATATGGAACGTGTACATGAAGCCGTAGCAATTGTTGGGAGCATCGACCCTGATGCACACACCGCAGCGACTTACCTGACTGATGCAATTGATTGTTCGGATTTCGACCAATTGTTATTCATCGTGCAGGCAGGAACACTTGGAGCATCGGCAACGCTAGACTTCAAAGTGACCGCATCAGCGACCAGCGGTGGCAGTTATACCGACATTACTGGTGCTGCGATCACGCAATTGACCAAAGCTGGCAGTGATGATTCCAAGATGTCTCTCATTTCGTTGGATGTTTCCCACGTATTGTCGGCTGGCAAGCGTTATGTCAAGGGGTCGATGACCATTGGCACAGCAACCAGCGATGCTGGTGTAATCGTGTTGGGCTATCGCCCGCACTATGCACCAGCAACCACCTATGACCTTGCCGACGTTGACGAGATCGTGGTGAAATAACAATGGCATATACGACGCTGGCAAATGTACGGGCGTATCTCAAATTCAACGCTTCGGAGACTGGTGATGACACGCTCATCACAGGTCTTATCCCATACGCGCAAATGCTCATAGACAATTACGTTGGCTATAGCTTTGAAGCGCCTTCTGACACCACGCGGTATTTTGACGCGGAGGAAGATGTTAAAGTCCTACGCCAGAACACGGTGTTTAAGGGCTTACGGGATACGTTGTTTTTTGATACCTACCTAGCACAATTGACCAGCGTCGTGTTCACAGGCGTAACATTGCAACAGAGCGATTACGTGTTGCAACCTTCCAACAGCGCGCCGTATTATGCGCTGACTATCCTCGCAAGCTCCCCACGCTTTTGGGATTACGATGACGATCCCGAGAACGCCATAGCCGTAACAGGGCGGTGGGCTTATAGCATCACTGCCCCTGTGGCGATTAGCCAGCTGTGTATTGAACTGACTGCCTATCTATACAACCAACGTTTCACTGTCGCAGGTGAAGGTGGAGTAAGCGCCGATGGTGCGGTCATGCGCATCCCTCAGCATATCGCTATGTTTCTGGACACGTATAAAAAGGCAGTATCATGGCGTTAACCGATGTCTTGACAGGACTTGCAGGCTTTGCGGTGGTGATCGGAGCGACAACCGTCCCCGTGCAAAATGCCACCGATAGACCTATGACCCGTGTTCGCAATTCGCAATTCAGGTATCTACTTCCCCTAAGCCAAACCCGTAGCACATCCGAAAAACGCACGTTGGGTTCTGGCATGACCATCCGATACGATATTGAGGACGTATATATCTATCGGAGCGTCAATGAGGGGAGCGGATTTGAAGGGGCAATGGCTGGGCTATTGGCATACATGACGGCTTATGACGCGGTGATCTTTGATGCCAAACCCACGACGGCAAGCCGTATCCTAACCGTTAGGATGCTTCCTAGCGTAATCACGTATCCGACTGGCAGTGCAACGCAATACTTTGGCGTGCGCTGTGAGTTAGCCATAGAGGAATATGCGTAATGGAACAGAAGCACTATAGAGCCTTGACTGACATATCCCACCGCGAGACGGGCGAGGTAGTCGAGAAAGGCGAGGTGCGCCCCCGTGATTGGTGGTGGCACTTGACTGACTTTGAATTGCAGATTGTAGTGGATGATCTAAAACTACTGGAGGAAGTAGACAATGCCCAGAATTAACATCAGTGAAGCCCTAATCAAGATGGATAGTACAGAGGGCGGTTCGGTAACGGATTACAGCAACGAAATCATGCGTGCAACCCTTGACGTAACACGCACCAATAGCCGTCATTATACGTTTGGTCTTGTATCAGGGCTTGTGACCGTAGGCAAACTTGGTGGCACGCTTACCTTGACCGTAGAAGGTAATACGGGAGCAACTTCGTTGCTCGGCGTATTGAACACCATGATGACCGATACCAGTCCCAGCACGCGCTCATTTGAGGTGTATTTGCCAAATGCCACCGCAAGTTCAGGTTCTCAAAAATACACATTTGAGGCGCATATCGTAAACCTCCAGATGGCAAACGCCGACGCTGGTGGCAACGGTGTGTCCATGCACGAGGCAACGTTCGAAGTCGACGGCGCAATCACCTTCACGAATGTGACCTAACCCATGCTCACGACGCAGACCGCCAGCAGTAAGTTGATTAGCCTTAACATCCAAACGGCAACAGGGGATGTGGAGGTTCAAATTGGCACGCTAACCGTTGGGGAGCGTGGGAAGATTATCGCCAGCGTACCAGAGCCGAAACCAGCATCGGCGCAATATGTGGACAACGGCGTAACCAAGACGAAAGTGGACGACAAGAATCCTGAATACCTCAAGGCAGTGGACGATGTCGCCTTGCAACGGAACGCGCGTTTGGTCATGGCATCGCTCATCAAGGGTGGCAACTTCCCTGAATTAGCCAACAGCGACGACACCGTAAAGGAAGAATACGCGCTGAATAACCTAGATAGCGACCTATTCTATGGTGTGCTAAGCGCGTTGGTGCAATTGCGAACCCGATTGCAGGTGACGGTCAACGCCGTAAAAGATAGCTTTTGATGGTTTAGACCTGATGGAACTACGCGCCATGCGAGCGTTTGGGATTATGCCGAACCAATGGGATAACCTAGATGAGCATGAGCGCGTAACCCTGATGGCATACGAGCAACACCGCTTCGAGACGTTGGCTAACCAGCTAGACCGCATGACCGATAAAGAAGCGAACACCCCCGAAGTCGTGGCAACAATTGTTGTGGAGATGATTTAGTGGCAGAGCAACATACCCTAACAGTCAAGGTCACTGGTGATTCATCCCAGCTTATTGCTGCGCTCAATAAGGCACAAGCGGAATTGGCGGAGCTTGACCGTAAAAGTAAAGGCACGTCTGACGGCTTTGAGGGCATGGGGCGCGCTGGTGGCGTTGCTGGTGGCATAATGGCAAGTTTTGCTGGTAATCTTGCATCTATTGGGTTTGCTGGAGCAATTCAAGGCGCTGCGCAACTTGGTGCGGAACTATACAACATTGGACGCGCTTCACAGGTAGCAGGCAACACATTTGCGGTGTTGCAAGGCGGTGCGGAGCAAGCCAGCGCGTCCTTAGCCATGTTGCAAGAAGCCACGAACTTCACCATCCCCGATACGACCCTCATGAGCATCAGCAACCTCTACACGCAAATGGGTTTGGCTACCGACCCCACCGAAGTCGCTCGCCTAGCAGAAATGGGTGCAACGTTAGGGCAAGCGATGGGTTCAAGTGCCGAAGAAGCGATGCGCACGTTTAGCTTCTTGCTCAGTAACCAGTCCATTGAATTGCTAGATACGTTTGGTATCAGTAGCGGTAAAGTGCGTGAACGTATTCAAGACTTGCAAAAAGCCAACGGTGATTTAGCACGTGACCAAGCGTTCGTTACTGCCGTGCTGGAAGAAGGCGCGCTTGCGATGGAGCGTCTCGGTGATGCAACGGAGCAAAACATTAGTGCTGTTGGTAAACTAACCACACGCTTCCAAAATTTTGCTGCGGTTGTCGGGCAAGACGTTGCTGGAGCAGTAGAAGGTTTTGCTAGTGGTCTAAATGATTTCTTTGAAGATGTAGAAAAAACTGAAGAAATCGCAGACAAAATGATGTCTGCTTTGCGTGATGTTGCTTCGCCAATTGTGCAGGATTACGCAGGATTAAACGAAATGTATTTTACTAATCTTGCATATCGTGTTGCGGCTTTAGTGGAGGAGACTGGTAGTTATCAAAAAGCCTTAATGCAACTTGAACAATCCTTTATAAAAACACCAGTCATGAATGAGCAAATTAGATTTTTAGAAGAATATGCCCAAGCCCTTGAAAGATTAAATATTAGGTCACAACGGGATATATTTTTATCAACACTTGATATGCCTACGAATGTATTCTCTGATCCACAACAGCTTCGGGCATTAGAGGCACAACAACGGCAGAGCGAGATTCTACAACAAAATATTGCTGATTTAGATGCGATTTTACTTCAAAGAGATCACATCAGTACATTGACGGGTGGTGCTGGCATTATCACAGCGGAAGAAGTTGCCTATGCGGATGAATTGGTCATCCGTATTAGACAGCTTGCTGAAGACATTGGCGAGGACAGCGATGCCGTAAAAGGTGCGCTAAAGTTTGCTGATGAATTAGAACGCGCAAGCCAGAATGCACTTGATGCCAAAAACTATATTGACAACATTGGATTAGAGACTGTATTGGGCTTAGGCTTGCCACCAGAGCAACGGCTTACTGCCGACATCCTCACAGCAGCGGGAATAGGTGGCAGGCAAGCGGAGTTTTTGACGGGGCAACGTACCATCAGTTCTGAAATGTTTGATGAGCGAGTGTTGCCACTCATACAAGCTGTTGGGGCAACGTTCGGAGAGGATGAGGCAGCGCGTGTTGGTCATCAGATCGGAAGAGCACACGTCTGAACTCCAGTCACCTGAAGCTATCTCGTATGCCGTCTTCTGCTTG
>OGVY01000012.1_pt1 | contig 32327 bp, 32 predicted proteins | sample 1575871 | NCBI WGS metagenome assembly OGVY01 (sample SAMN07581536, study PRJEB24739) | freshwater metagenome
TTTTTTTCTTTTTATGGTTACCATGCATTTCAGCATGCATAATCTTCACATCTTCTGTAAACACAACTTCTTTGCCGTGGTCAAACTGAACTGTGTACCACTCGATATTACCATATGCATCAGGTTCAGCATGTTCGGAATCAAGAACCGTTCCTTCGCCAAACACATCAGAATAAACATGTTTAGCACAAAGATGCTCGCCTTCTTCCATCTTATCGACGTCCTGGACATTATTCATGAGATAGTCATGGACACTGTCTAAGTAGTCTGACGCCATTGTGAGTTTGCTTTGAACCCAACCATCTAACTGCTTATCATCATGCATCATCATCGCCAATGATGTAGATTGTTTAGCCATTTTCATTAGCTGGCCACGAGCCATATTGCCTTCATCGTCGACTGCTTCTTTCATGGCCTGCTTAGTAGCAGTTGCCATCTTTACTGACATCCAATCTTTACCATAGCGTTTTTTGAAATCAGCATCACTCATTGATTGAGCAATTTCTTCTCTTCTTTTCATCTGAGCTGGAGTCATTTCTTTTTCATTTAAAGTAAACTGCTCTCTAAGTTCTTTGAATGATTTCATTTTATTCCTCTTCTTGTTCATCTTGGTTAAAAACTGAGTTTGCAACCTCTACTTTTCTAACATCAAGAGCATCTGAAACTCTAGATGAGAGTAATGTATTAAACTTATCTTTGGCATCAGCATTGTTGCCAGTAATAATGTCTTGTACAAACGAGTTTAAAAGTTCATTATTCATATATTCTCCAAGTATTTATTGCTGAACTTCTTTAGATAATTCTGTAGCCTGCAGTACTCCAGGTGCACCTGCGCCTTGTTCTTGTTGAGGCTCTTCTTGCATTTCCATTTCCATCATCTCGATATCTTCATCAGAAAGTCTTAAGATATGCTTTCTAATATACTGTTTACTAAAGTATGCACCAACATAAGGCTGAACTTGATTTAACAAATCTATTCTATTTCTAAGATTTTCTGCATCTTTTATTTCATCAAAATATTGGTCTCTTGCATAATTATAGAAAATATTATTTTTTAATTCATCCCAATCATTGTCAGTAATTATACCTTTGAGAATCAGTTGAGTTCTTAATAGATCGTTAAACAAGAAATTAAATTTTTTTCTTAGCACTCCAAGAAACTTTGCAAACTTTAATTCTTCTCTATTGATTTCTGCTGCTCTACCAAAGTTAAATCCAGACTGCTGTTGGAATCTTGAAATAGGAATATTCAATGATTGGTATACTTTATTTTGAAAATATTCTATATCTGCAATCTGACCCAAGTTTTCGCCACCTGGTAGAGTAGTGATTTCTGTCCCTCTTCCTCCTTCTCTTCTTGGAAGCCAGAAATCTTCTAGCATCGTCATAAACTTACGATCATCTTTGATTTCACCAGTGGCTGAATCATAAACAATCTTATTACGATATTTAGCCATGATGTCTTTCATATATTGTTCGGCCTTCAATTTAGGAAGGTTACCAACATCAATATAGAAAATTCTTCTTTCGGGTGCTCTTGATAATCTATATATAACTAGCGAATCAGTCATCATTTTTAATTGATTGACTGGCTTGATTGCTTTGTGTAAATAACCAAGAACAAGGTTTCTATCTAAATCTAACAATCCTGACGACGCAAAAGCAATTGAATCTTTAGAGATTTTTATTCCAGAATTGTTATTTCCGCTTGCTGGAACACCTACTGTATAATTTAGTCCTTTTTCATTATAGATAAAAAATTCATCTATATTGGTGACTAAATCAACACCATTTTGTTGTTTTTCTTTTTTTACTTCTCTTACTTTTCTAATCTTTCTTGGATCAATGTATCTAAGCTCTTGAATACCTTTTTTAGGTGCTTTGGTGTCAATTACTTTTTGAAAGTAAATTCTACCATCGACGTACCATCTTCTAAACAGTTCTTGACCCTTGTCGTTGAACTCTAATAGAGAGAGAATTTGATTGAATTCTTCTCTGATTGTTTTTTTGAGATTATCTGTTAGATTAAGTTTATCTGTGTTGATGGTTACTAAAGGTTCGTCATCAACTGCTGCGATTGCTTCACTTACGATTTCTTCAATAGCATTATCACAATCTGGATACTTTGCTATCTCTCTATACCTTGAAATCATTTCCGATTCAGATCTAGTGGAAGCATCGATATCTACATATGTGCCAAAATATCCACCAGCTGTTACAGTTGAAGCACCATCGTCAGCAACCGGAGTAACAAATGATTGGTTTGTTAACTCCGGTTTTGACTCTTTTTGTATTGTAAAACCAAATAAAGAAATTGCCATTACAAATTATACTCAATTAACCTGCGTTAAAAGTAGTACCAATAGCACTACCTAAATTACCACCTTGGCCGGAATTAGTAACAAACGACTGATACTGCCACGTACATGTGAATGAAGAGATAGTATCGTTAGCACCAAAGTCAAGACCAACTGGACTCAGATCAACTGGAAATGCACCCAATAAAGTATAAGACTTAATGATGTTTCCATTTCTGTCGAGCTGGAATACGTCTAAGTTTCTTTGATACTCAGCTGGATTTAACCTACCAATTTTTGTTTGAAGATCTTCCATTCCTGCCATCCACTGCTCAATAGCATTTCTGATAGAAAGCTGTGAATCATTAAGAACAGTGATTGTCCAAGGTGCATATGCTCTATCGCCAGCAAACTTAACTTCTCTACCTCTGTATAACACAATGGCTGGATTAACAACCTGTCCAGGTAATTCAGCAATATTCACCAAGAATGGTGCTCTGGCTACCGCAGTGGCAGCCGAAGCAACATATGTTGGAAATGAAAGCTGAACAGCAAACTGATTAGGACGAACGCCGCCATTAGTTAGAGAGGATTTAAAACGCTCTACGTTGAATACTGTTGACATCTACTCTCTCCCTATTAAGCGCCAACTTCTTCGAACGAGATACCTGTTCTCGTAGCAACGAAGTTAAGTTGAATGAAATTAATCGAACGAGCAGGTTTAACGAAGATATCTGCGACAAATTCATTTCTGTCAATCACTTCCCCAGTATTATTTGTTTCGTCGCAAACAACCTTAAAGTCTGTAATACCACGTCTACCCTGTACTTCGCGTAAGAATGGCTCAACTAAGTTTCTAAATTGTGCTCTTGTAAATGCATCATTAAATTCGAACAATTGAAACTTAGCAGCAGTCGCAATTGCTTTTTCAAGAACGATAAACAATCTACGAACGTTGATTCTATCAAATGCTGATGGCTTAGAAAGCAAAGTCTTATCACCAAAAAGGACCGTACCATTGCCTGGGAACGTCACAACTGGATTAATACCTTTTTTGTAAAGTATATCTCTGTCTGTTTTCTTTGGAGAAAAAGCAAGTTTAACAACATTCTTAACTTGACCTCTATTGAAACCAGCTGGAGAGAACCAAGGATCGGCAACAAAGTCTGTTCTTACAGCAAGACCAGCCGTATCGCCGTTAAGAGGAATATATCTGTATACATCATTGTACCTGTCGTACTGGTACTTCCAACCGGAATCCATAACCGCATATGAAGAGGATGGTAGTAAATCTCTGAAGCCTGTTACGTTAGTAGCCTCGCTACCAGCTTGGTCAACAACATCAGTCTGATCTGGTGAAACAAACACAACACAGTCTTTTCTTACTTCAGCAATGTTATTAATAATATATGTTGCTGTGGCAGAGCTAACGTTGCCCAATGGAAGCAACGAGATATCATAGAGCTCATCGTTAGTAAAGATCGAAAAGGATGTTTGTATATTTCCTTGTGTTGGATCTGCACTCACACCTCCAGACAACGATGTTGTAATATTAGCAACATTTGTAGTGTTAGCAAATGTAGTACCCGCTGCTTGTGCCCCCCATGCTGTGCCTGTTCCTACAACATTAGCTGTATGACCGCCCCACCAAATATACTTAGAACGATTATTAATGGCATTCTTATAAAAGTTTGTAGTGCCATCTGGAAGCTTGGCATCAGATGCTTTTGAAAGGAATTGAAATTTTTCTAATACTTCACCTCTTGTACCAGTCCACAAACCATCTTGATCAATAACAATAACGTGAAGTTCGTCGTTAGCACCACCAACTGTAGAAGCATAGGCAGATGTGTTAGGTGCATCATCAAAATTTGTCTTATATTCCCACGAAGCCCAAGTATTAGCATCAGCAAGAGAAACCTCGAGAGAGTTACCTAATGCACCAGGATACTTAGCTACCCAACCGACCGTAGCACTTCCGCTCGAATGGTTTTGAATATAATCTGTCTCGTTTTCAACTAAAATTGCTGTAGCAGATGTTTGAGCGTTTGCTCTTGCTACAGCATTACGCGCAACGCTTTTATCAAGAGATCTAACTAACTGAAGATTGTTGCCGTATGAAAGAAAGTTTGCTGCCGTAAAAAATGATACGAATGTATTGTCGTCTGGTTTACCGAATCTTTCCACTAATGCCACTTCGGTGTCGATTGTAGTTACCTCATCTACAGGACCCCACTGGAAAGCTCCAGCAAAACCACCCGCTGTAGTGGATACAGAAGGAACAATAAGAGTAAGATCCTTCTCTGTAACCAGTACGCCTGGTGAAAGCTGAAATGCCATGTTTTTCTCCTTATAATGTTATGAACTCATAACAAAAAATTTACTTTATATTTATAATAAAAAATTCTTCAGTTGTTTTTTAAAAAAGTTTTATAATCGTTATCATACTTATCTGTTAACCACAGATCTCCATCTGCAACAATAAAATCTGGTTCTTCGTCCTTACTAGGCATGAATCCAAATGGTGTTAGTTCGTCCTCAATCTGCTGCATCTGCATTTGATACAGAGCTTTTCGATTGTTTGAATTCATTAAGTCTTTAAACATTATATCGTTGGATGCCCAAGCAAACAGTACTAAAGTAATACTTAAATCGTCGTGATACCCTTCATCTGCTTCAAACGATCCGTTGCGTTCCGTAAATGTTGAAAGTTCTGATATGACATCTTGATCAAATATTAAAAGTTTGTCTTCTTCTACAAGACTCTTAAATGTTGAACAACCAATTCTTTTTACTTGTTTAGTAGTTCTTAAACCATAATACGAAGATCTACCCGACGAAGAAAGATATTGGCCATTTCTTGGATCTTGGCCAATCCAGATCATATTTTCATACTCTAGGTCATTATACAAAATATCTGCTACTTGCTGACCTATATCATTAATTTCAACTAATATGTACGCACTATTATAATCTTTAGCAACTTTATGTATAATGTTTGGATATAATAAAGGTGCTATTTTATTGTGTCTATATTTTGCTACTAGTTTAAATGGATATTCTGTTGTATCAACTACTGTAAATGCAGAGTAGTCTCCACCAACACCTCTAGAGGTGTCTACTGTGATAAAGTATGTATGATTTGGTACTGGATTTTCAGTTATATCTAAGCCATCTTTACTATGTAAGAACGGCACAAAAGACATCTTTGCCAATTTATCAGCTGCAATAAGGGTGTTAGATGACCCTAAAAATGTGCATAGAACTTCTTGGTTAAACTTTAGATCTCCAAGTACTGACCTTTGTTCATTTGCCCATTTTTCGTCTCTTCCAGGTATTTTCCAATAAGGAATAAATAATGATTTGAAACCATTCCTGCCATTCTCTGCATCATTCCAGAACTTCCAGAAATGATTATAACCAAGAGGTGTAGAGGTCATCAAGACTTTTGTAGTTTCACCAGCCATAATTGTTGGATATGTTGATGTAAAGAATTCTTCGGCAACATTATTTGGAACAATTGCTGCCTCATCAATATACAGCCAGTTTACAGATTTACCTCGGATACCCGATGTTACAGTAGCAGCAGTAAAAATTTTAGATCCATTTTCAAGTTCTACATCACCCTTATTCCATACCTTGACACCCTGTTGCATCCACAAAGGTAGGTTTTCATACATGATTTGGTATCTATATAGCACTTCTCTAGCTGCAGCAGATTTGTTTGCCAAAATAGCAACAGTTTTATTGGAATTGAAAAGAGTATAATGAAGTATACAAGCAGCAGAAGTGATCGTCTTTCCTTGCTGTCTACCTTCCATTAAAATAACTTTTCGGTTATTTAAAATGGTATCTACTTTTTCTTTTTGACAGTCGTAGAGTTTAAAAGGAATTAGACCCTTATCGAGCGATACAATATAACAATACTTTTCTATAAAATAAATTGGGTCTTCTCTGCATTTCAAAAGCTCCTTAACCTCTTCGGAGCTAAACTGCATTTCATAACCAATCTGTTTTAGATTCTGGTTACCATTGTAGCTATTCTGTTTTTGGCTCATTTAGCATCTTCATAAGTTCAGCAGTTGAACCAGAAAAAAGTATATTGTTTTGTTGTTTGATGTTATTCTTTCCAGAATCACCATCCAAGTCTTTTTTTCTCTTATGAAGCTCCATCAAATCCTTTGCAATGTCGGCTTGGGTTTTAATTAGCTGGCCAGCAACCTCAAATGTTCTTGCTGATTCTGAGTTTTTTGCTATGTGGATTAAATTATCCAGAGCATCTTGGTTCTGAGCTATAAGGTTAACCAAAGTTTCTCTAGCAAGATCGAAGTCATCTTTCTTTGGATCAATTGGCTTAGCCTCAATAACTGCATCAATAGGTTTCTTAGACTCTATCTCAAAAACATTATTAATTATTTCAAAGTCTTTGGTCTTCATTTAAAATTCCGTGAATGTTTCTATAAACGAAGTAACATTTCCAGATGTTGCATTCGATGGATCGGTCGTGACATTGTATTGTTGAATTCTTTGCGACAATGCTTCATCATTGAATGTATCTACGTTTACGGTTCTGATAATACCTTGTTTGTTTATTGGACCATAGAAGTTCAATTTAAGTGTAAAATTTAATGTCCAAATGATTGATCTTCTAGCTGTAAAATCTCCCTCATATTGATCCTCATAAGAAATATTATCCAAAACTATAGGAAGATCGTTTTTGATACCAAGTTGTGGGATTGAATTAATTGTTAAGTTAAAATCTGGATTAAAATATGGTAAAATTTGTTCTAAGATTTGCAAACCATCATCTTGATTTTTACTGTAAATATAAAGACCAACCTGAATATTATATGGCGAAGGCGCATACTGTGCATTAAGAGTGTTTGTTGTATTGTTGACAGCCCTGTTCTGTTGAACTAAACTCACTCTTCTAGTTGGATCGTACTCAATCGACAACATCTCAAATGCCATTCTAGGCAATAACACCTGAACACCTGGCTGCTCAACAGTGGGTAAGCCTTCAATTCTAGCTAAAAACTTTTGTCTTGGTGAATATGATAAAGGAACTTTAAGAGTTTGCACCGCATTACCTGAAGAGTCAAAGCGATCTACACCTATATTATTGAATAAGTTTCCAAAAGCTACTATTGCTTTTCTAATAGTTGAGTGATAAAATTTTTGTAGCATTATACGTTATACACTTCACCAAATGGGTTTCTATCCGTGAAATCTAATATATCTATTTCACCTTCGAATGCATCATTCTGAGCAGAAGAATCAATTGTGTCGAGCTGGAATGATTCTAAAATAGCATATGAATCAGTTTCATATTCAAATGTAAATTTATTGCCATTTTCCATAAGAATCTGATAATTTTGAATATCAAGACTTCTATCTTCTACAACACCATCTATTTCATTAACACCAGTCTCTACTCTTTCTGAGGAGTATTGGAAGAGTTCACACTGGAGAACATAAACATATAGTTTACCCAGCTGAAAAAATGGGTCTGTAGCTTCAACTCTTCTAATTTCAAAATATGATTTAGTAAGAGGGAAATAAAGTAAATCACCTTCAGCAGGTCTATTAGTTAACTGAGCAAAACCATCTCTTCCTACTATTTGATCCCATCTTCTTCTGGATACAATGAAGTTTGCTGTGTCTCTAATCTCTACACCAAACTTTGTAAGAAGATCGCCCTCACCCTGGAATCCTTGAATATCTGATAAGTACATTTCAATCGGATAGTAAGTATCAAATTTATTAAGTACATCTTCTTTGAGTATATTATCTTCAAAAACAGTCTGTCTAGGCATATAGTATACATCAAAACCATAAATTTTTAGACATTCTATAATTAAATCTTCCATAAGCAATTGCTCAGAAGATCTTCCCCCAGGTATTCCTGCTTGAAAATAATGGTTGGTTGCCAATTTGTGTTGACTTTCTGTTGACTAGGCTGTATTGTTTTTATGTCAGCCAGTGAAGAAATCTACAGGAAGCTGATAGTTAGATTGTACTTCTTCTTTTAGTTTTTCTATCTCTTCTACTGCTTCATCATAAATCTTTTGACCGTTGAGTGTTACGCCACCAGGCATTTGTACACCTTCAAATTTCTTTAGATTGTTGCCCCATTGCTTTTTAATTAAAGCTGTTGCGTACTTCTTTAGAAACATATCATTATAAACATCTGTAAACGTATTAGGGTCTAGTATTCTATAGGCCTCAACAATTACATATTCGCCAATTGCAACATCTGTGTTCCAATCCAAGTCAATGTATAGTCTATTTTGGTGCCTATTGAATCTTATTGGCTTTTGACCAACCAATAGGTCATTTAATAGTTGTAATTGAGTTTGGACCTGATTGTAGTAAATGATATCTGTAGATTGAATAGAGTAAATATCATTTAGTAGGATTTGATAACGAACATCAAATAAATCTATGCCTCTAGTTCTACTTGTAAATGGAAGCACTCTTACTACAGAAGTGACTAGATCGTTTAGTTCAATATAACGATTATCTAAATTCCCTAATGTAATTGAAGAAAGAGTGGCCGTTTGACCAGAACCAGCCCCAGTAATGGTTTCCCCAACCGTAAAAGTGCCAGTGACACCTTTTACGAACATTCTATTTGCAGAGATATTTTTATGAACTGATGCGGAAGCACCAGATGAAGATCCTACAATTCTTTCGCCATTGGTAAAACTTGCTGCATTGACACCAGAAATTTGAATTGTCGAGGCAGTGATTTGTTCGGATAGATAGACTAATTCTACAGCATCAAAATGATATTCTCTGTAAAATTGGAATGCTTCATCAATTCTATCCTCAACTTGGTCATCGTCAATGTTTATTTCTAAAACTGGATGACCAAGTTCTCTTAAACAATAATCAATTAGTCCTTGACGTGATGCTGGATTAGCCATAATACTCCTTTTTCAGAGTATTTATTACTTTAATCTACTCTCCAAATCTTCGATTCTTTGATTCAAAGTTTTTATGGACTCAACTAATAACCCAACTAAGTTTCCATACCGAATAGACAACATACCTCTTTCATCTTCTGACACAACTTCCGGTACAACATTCATCGTTTCCTGGGCGATAAGACCCATAGATTGTAAACCAGATTCTTTCCAATTAAATTTAACACCTCTAAGATTTAAAATGGAATCAAGAGCATTTTCTAAGGTTTGAATATTTTCTTTTGTTCTTTCGTCAGAAGTAGTATTAAAATCAGTAGCTGTTAAAATACCTGTAGAAGGATTAAAAGTGAGTTTAGTGCTTGATACCTTGACGCCATCGTTGCCCGAAGTTGCATCGCCAAGAAGCACATAATGCGTAGAATTAGTAGAGGTGTCGTCAGTGATTGCGACATTAGTAGCATTGGTAGCATTGCCAGCTGTTAAACTGGATGCTGTACCAGTAGCATTTGTTAAAATAGCAACCGAAGGCGTACCTAAGTTTGGTGTTAATAAAACTGGTGAATTGTTAAATACTAGCACACCTGTGCCAGTTTCATCAGAAATCACACCTGCTAATTCTGCAGAAGTCGTCGAAGCAAAGACTGCTAATGTGTTGGCTTTCAACGCATATGAACCAGATCCACCACCAGATAATCCATCCAAAGTATCAGCATCAAGATTAGAACCTACTCCATCAACAGAAAGAATAGCTGAAAGCAACTGAGAGTTGGAAATTGCTCCTGTTTGATTAGCAACACTAGTTACCTTAGCATCTGTATAAGTAGTGCTGATACTTGATCCTTGCCAAGTGCCAGCTGCAATAGTTCCAACACCGGTAATTCCAGTATAAGAACCAGATATTGTTGAAGGATTTACTATACCGGATGCCAAAGCACTAGCATTAGAAGCAAATGCTGTAGTAGCAATCATTGTGTTAGCAGTACCAATCGCTGCAGTAGGAGCTTGAGGAGTACCAGCTAGAGTAGGACTAGTAGCGAAAACTAATGATCCAGATCCAGTTTCATCAGAAATCACACCTGCTAATTCTGCAGAAGTTGTCGAAGCAAAAACAGCTAGTGTGTTGGCTTTCAACGCATATGAACCAGATCCACCACCAGACAATCCATCCAATGTATCCGCATCAAGTCCAGAACCAACACCATCAACTGTTTTAATGCCGTCTAATAAAATTGCATTTGAAATATTTGTTGCAGTAACTCCAGCAACTGTAGCAACTTTGGTATTGGAAGAGTCAAACGCACTAGTTGCAGCAGTAAACGCTGTATTAGCTTGTGTATAAGCTAGATTAGCTTGACCAAAGGCACTACCTATATTAGAAAGTACAGTGGTTGAAAAATTAGCATCGTCTCCTAAAGCATTTGCTAATTCATTTAATGTGTTTAAAGCTGCAGGAGCGGAATCAATTAAATTAGCTACAGCATTTTGAACAAACTCAGTACTTGCAACCATTGCATTAGAAGTAGCATTAGCTGCAGTGGGGACTTGTGGTGTTCCAGTGAGAGTTGGTGATACAGCAAATACTAGCGACCCGGAACCAGTTTCATCAGAAATCACACCAGCTAATTCTGCAGAAGTAGTAGATGCAAAAACTGCTAATGTATTTGCCTTAAGAGCATATGAACCGCCACCACCACCAGCTAAGCCATCAAGAAAGTCTGCATCTAGAGTAGATCCTGCTCCATCATTATTAAGAATACCAGCAAATAATTGAGCATTTGATATACTACCAGTTTGGCCAGCTACCCGTAAAACACCAGACTGAGCGTTAGCAGAAAAGACTTCTGATGCACCACTAAAAACCTTTAAGCCAGAACCTTCTGCTTTTAGTGTGATATCACCAAGAAAAATAGTCTGGCCAGATAGATAAAGATCTGAAAACTTGTTGGAAGCAGAGCCTAAAGAATAAACGTTATCGGTGAGTGGAATTATATTTGCATTCACTCGACCAAGATAAGAAGCAACGAGAGTATTAGAATAAGGAACTAATTCAGTTCCTCCTGTTGTAGAACCATCGTGGACTCTAATACTTTTGGTTTCTGTGTTTATACTGATTTCACCAGAGGCTCCAGTAAAACTATCGTTTTGTATTGTATTACCACGTCTAAATCTTACTTGTGTAGGCATTTATAACTCCGTTAAGCTAGCGCTTCAAAATCTATGTTAGTAATTAAGCTTCCTATTGGTTCCATGCAATCGTATGTAGCAACAAGAGATACGCCAAACGCATCCCTACTTTCTGAAAATCCAGACTCACCAGCTCCATAATCAAAATTGCTTGATGCACCTGGGAATGTAGATAATGTACTATTTATGAACCCACCTGTTTCAACTAATTCAACAGAGGCAGTTAAAAGTCCATTTGCGGATAATGAAATTCCGGAACCTGCAGTTAGAGCTGAGACTGCTCTAGCATTGGTAAAATAAAGATTTGTGCCTTCTGTGACATTAGACGTAGTTCCAGCTCCGATAACTTTTACAGTACCGGAACCATCTTTAGTGAAAATAATTTGATCTGCAAGATTAACTACTGGTTCGCCAACCTCAACATTTGCAGCGTCTGGTACTCGACCGGGTACAGAAGATCTTTTGAATTGAACAATATTTGCCATGTGGCTCAAACCTTTGCTATATAGCGTTCACTAAGTATATACTTAGTTAATATGAACTTGGTTCTTTTTTTCTTGATTTATCTACTTGTGCTTGAAGTTTTTCTACTTGCCCCTCTAGTTCTGAATACATTTCTGCAACTAACTGCAATTGAGCTTCTAGCATAATAACTTGAGATGTTAAGTCATTAATTTTCTTTAATTTTTTTTCAATTACAACATTTAATAATCTAGATTGATCTAATTTCATAATATCTCCACTTCACTTTATTTATTAATAATTACCACCATCGACTGTGCCATTTAAATTATCTGCATAAAGATTGCCTGTCATGCCAATGCCTCCAGAGATTCTAATAGCACCAGTAGTTGTGGAAATTGCTGCTGTGTGAGTAGTATTCATAGTAATTAACTTGGTGTTACCATCATTAAATAAAGTGAAATAAATTTCATCGGCTTGAGCTGTAATCTTCTTTGCAGACTCCAATGCAATTTTAGAATATGAAGTTGGATAGTCTCCAGCTGCTATTTGTAATGCGCCATTAACATTGCCAAAACCACCTCTGATCTCAAGTACGCCTGGGGCAAGTGAAAGAATTTGATTTTGTTCGTTACCAAAATTTAACGCGGTTGTTACATTTGCATTAGAAGCTAATATGTCTGCGACTAAAGTAGCAATAGTAAATCCATTAGCTGGATTAGTATCTATAGTGGTTGATGTTGAAGGATCTGTAGAAACGTTGTTAAACAGTTTGAACAAGCCACTATCAGATGCATCTCTAAACAGACCAGCAAATCTTTGACTTGAACTTGATGAATCGTAATATGAACCATCAAAACCAATATCTAAAGCATCTGAAGAGGTGTTATTATTGGCTAGATGAATTAGAGAATCTTCTACTAATAGATTTTCAACGCCAAGAGTTACAAGATTGCCAGAAATTGTAAGATTGCCTAAAACAGTTAAGTTTCTTCCAACTGTTACATCATTTGGCAATCCAATTGTTATGTTACCCGAAGAAGCACTTACTTCAACTTCATTTGCTGTGCCTGTTAAATTAGTAACGCCGGTATTAGTAATTAAAACATTACCTAAACTTACTTGTGTGGAGATTCCAAAACCATTGGCAGCAAAATTAAGTGTATCGTTAAGTAAGGATAATATATTACTTCCAGTGTTAGCTGAAAGATTTAAAGTAGAACTTATACTTGCATTAGAAGCTGAAGTTATTAAGCCGTATTCATTAACATTAAAAACCGGTATATTGGTTGCACCACCATACGTAGTTGCAGTTACACCACTAGTTGCAAGAGTGATATTACCAGTAGCAGTGTCATATATGATACTATTACCGGTTGTTATAGCATTTCTAGCTCTAGTATTAGTAAAATATAGATTAGTAGATTCAGTGATATTACCAGAAGTAAGAACTACATTGCCTACTAAACTATTGACAGAAGAAACGCCAGATGTTCCTGAACCAAGGTGTACAATATCAATTGAATCAGTATTGGGTGGTGGTTCAACAAATGTTATTACATTGCCAGATACAGTGTAATCAGTAGTAGCTCTTTGTTTAACACCTTGTATAGTTACTAAAAGACTATTGACACTATAAGGATCTCTTGAGAGAGTAAATGTACTAGTAGAACCATCGCCAGTAAATGTATCTACTGTATAACCTGATTCAACTGCACCAGTTAAACTTACAACTGCTGGTTTCCATTTACCTAACCCAGCATCCCACGTGAGAACTTCATTATCAGCAGGAGCAGTGTTGGAAACATTTTCAAGGCCATCAAGATAACCAGCACCAATTATAATTACATTACCATTATTATCTTTTGTGTAAAGAATTTGATCTTCTAAATTTACTGCTGGTTCGCCTACTAATAAATTACCAGAATCTGGTATTCTTCCTAGAACCGATGATCTTTTTATTTGTATGGTGTTTGCCATTTAAAACCTTTTCAATTTTAGATTATACTTCTAAAATATTACTAAAATGTTAGAATGTTCCACCATCGATACCGGCAAACACCAATTGGCCAGCAGCATCTACTTGCAAAACTTGCCCCGTTGTACCTGTGACCAATCTTACTTGATTTGTACCATCACCAGCAATAACTGCATTAGCAGTCAACGTTGCTCTACCAGTACCACCATAAATTACGGCAAGAGCATTTGTAAGTTGAAGTGCGTTTGCTTCTAAAAGAGTTGATACGTTTGCATTGAGGACGTTTGCGCTCGGGCCATCGATCTTAGCATTAAGAGTGGCTACCGTATAACCATTAGCAACATTAGTATCTATTGTCGCAGAGATCGATGGGTCTGTAGCAACATTAGAGAATAATTTAAATTTACCACTATCTGAGGCGTCTCTGAATAAACCTGCAAATCTTTGTGTTGAACTAGTAGAATCGTAATATGAACCATCAAAACCAATATCTAATACATCAGTAGAAGTATTATTATTAGCTAGGTGTATTAAAGAATCATTTACTAAAAGATTTTCAACGCCTAGAGTAACTATATTACCAGAAACCGTTAAGTTACCTGCAACACTTAAGTTTCTAGAAATTGTTACATCATCTGGTAAACCAATTGTGATATTACCCGACGCTGCACTAACATTAACTTCATTTGCTGTACCAGTGATACCAGTAACACCAGTGTTTGTGATGGAGACTGTGTTGTCAGATACAGCAGTTGATATACCAGGAGCTACACCAACAAATCTAAGAGTATCCCCACTGTTGAATGTGTCGGTGCCTGTATCGCCATTTAAGGTAAACGAAGTGCTTATTGATGCATTGGCTGCTGTAGTTATTCTACCCTTGCTATCTACAACAATAATTGGGATATTTGTAGTGCCACCGTAAGAACCAGCTGCTACCCCAGTTGTTGCTAAAGAAAAGTTTATATTGCCTGTATTTTGACTAGCTGTAATCTCTGAAGAACTGAATACGTTCGTAACACCAGTGTTCGTGATTAGAACATTACCTAAACTGACTTCAGTGGAGATTCCAACTCCATTTGCAGTGAATTTTAATGTGTCATTAATTAAGGAAAGAGTATTGCTACCAGTATTAGCAGAGAGATTCAATGTTGTGCTAATAGAAGCATTAGCAGCTGTTGTGATTCTGCCTTGCGAGTCGACTACTATTATTGGAACGTTTGTAGCACCACCATAAGAGCCAGCAGTAACTGTAGTGTTAGCTAAGGTAACAGTTAAATTTTGAGTTTCACCAGAAAAACCTGAGACTTCAATACCCGTACCAGCAGTAATATTAGCAACATAATCGCCTGTGGTATCTGTACCAAGAGCAACAGAATTGTTAATTACGTTCGCAACAATTGTAACATCCGTTGTACCATCAAAAAGTACGTTGCCTTCTAAATCGCCAGAAAGCGTAATGTTTCTTGGGGTTTCTAATTTATTGGCAGATGCTGCTACACCAGTAACTGTACCTGTAATATTACCAACTAACTCACTAGCATAAACAACGTTAGCAGCAATAGAACCATTAGCATAACGCTTTACTAAGCTATTAGCAGATGGTTCAGTATTAGCAGAATCAATAATATCAGTGTAGTACTTACCACCAATCTTGTGAATTACAGGATTACTAGCATTATCAATTGATTCAATATACAGAATGGCATTAGCGCCATTATTAGTAGCGTCTTGTGAATAAGCTAGTTCTGAATTTACTAGAGCATCTGTATTTGGAGCTAAACCAGATGTACTTCTTTTAATTTGGATGATGGTCGACATCGAAACTCCTAGTTGTTGTTTTTATTATTTTACATTCTTGCTATTTATAATATCAGTAAGATCCACCATCTACTAAATTGATTGTAACATCGCCTGCTGGAGTAGCGACAAATTTTTGTGTGTCTTCATCATATATTAACGTATAACCGTCCTGGAGATCAGTTGTATCAACATTTTTTAAAGACTGAACAGTTAAATCACCACCTTTTCTAATTACTACCGAAGCATCTGATTTGCTACCTTGATTTACTGCAATACTTGGTCTTATAGATCTATTTACGGTGACCGTTGTCATAGTTTAGTAACCTCTGGATACACAGTTACTATGCCCTCTAAAATTCTTTCAACATTACCAGTAGCAGTTTCAACTAATTCTAAGTCGTAAACATAACGTCCATATTTCAAATTGGCTGTTTTTGCCGCTGTCAAAGACATGGTAACTTCACCGTCAGTTAAAGGAGAGCTTAAACCAATCGTGAATTCTACATTTGAGGTTGAAAAATAAGAACGACGAAGCTGGGATCTTGCTGTGAAACCAGTAAGGTCTCTAGCAGAACCAGAATCGTCGTTTACTTGAACGTTAGCTGAAAAAGTTGTACCTTGATCTATTGCAAGGTTATATACAGAAGCCATTTCATCCCTCTAGTTTAGCCTCTATATTTATAAAAATTGCCTATTCAATTATTACTGTATCCGTATCTTCAAAAAAATACATACTACCACAACAAACTATATTCCAATCATTACCATTATTATCTTGTTCGGTCCAGCTTCTAACATTTAAAATAACATGTTTGGCCAAAATTTCCCTGGAATCTTCAAAAACTCTCCACACGTGTTCTTTCGAACCTCTGCCAGGTTCCCCTCTGGATTTGTTAAATCTTATTTTATATTTGTTCACTCTGGCTTAGTTGGCCATTGAATTTCATTTGGAAACCCAGCCTGCAGGCGGATTTCTCTCAATTTTCTTCTATATTCAATCCACTCTGCTTTTTTACCAGAAGTCATTGGTACATCTGGTAACACGGACCAATCAGACTCTAACAAAAGTTTTTTAGATCTATCCCACTGTAATTCTGCTTTTGAAGCTTCAACTGGATCCGGAGGTGCATCTCCAACAATAAACCATCCTTTATCTTGAAACTCGTCCCCCAACCACGATAAATCGTTAATTTTTTCAATAACACCACGCATACCAAAAATTGGTCCCCAATTTTCTGGTAATTTTTGAGGATCTGACAATGCTTCTCCTGTACTAATTTTTTTTAACTGCCATAAGTTATTCATCTTTTATCCTTTAAGTTGATGAATTAATATTTTATTTCTACTTTATTAGATAGATTTGTGCCAGCTAATAAATCTTCGTGTTCTAAATTAACACCTACTTTATTGAAGGGTTCAACATCATCGTGTGAGTGATTTTCAAGCTTCTGTTTAGTGTCTTCTACAAAAGAGAGACTTTGGGCATTTTCATTCCACTGTCGCCAGCTAGCAAAATCTTCCCTGGGTTTAACAATAATGTGGCAGCCTACATTTGCAGCTAGTTGATGAATTAACTCAACAACTTCAACAGGTTGCAATGGCGTCCAAACCACAGTTCCATCATTTTTTCTCATCATTAATTCGGTAATACCACCAAAACTGGTACCAACTGTTACAGATCTTGCTCTATTCAAAATAGAATTTAAACTATCAGTTGTTTCTTGATCTCTAATTTTTTTTTCTTCTAATTTTATTGATTTGCGAAAAAAATTAAAAAAACTATAACTCATTGTGGATTCCAAGAAATTTTAACTTGACCTCCAGGTGACCCAACAGTTATTGGATATGATCCACCTGGTGAAACAGATAAGCAATTGTGTGTTGAAGGAGAAGCGGCAGATCCTGGATTACCAGCAGTACCGGCATTACCAGCATTACCTCTTCCTCCACCTCCTCCACCTTTGCCTTCTCCCCCTGCCTGGTGAACACTGCCACCAGCACCTCCCCCCCCAGCACGTCTAAAACATGTATTTGCTGAACCACCAGTAACACCAGGGGAACTGGGGCCAGTTGGTCTGGCCACAGTATTATTTCTACAAGCTCCCTTACCACCCCCAGACGTGCCTCCAGCGCCACCAGTAGTACCTGGTGCAGCACTTCCAGCATTTACAGTCCCAGCTCCTCCTCCTCCACCACCAGATCCGCTACCGCCACCAACAGTTCCTCCCCCACCAGGATTTCCGCTGACTGTTCCACAGCAAGGACCACCAGCGTATACAACAAAACCATTACCCGTACCACCTATATTACCACCCGATCCGCCAGTACCACCGGATCCACCAGTGCCACCAGCACCGCCAAGAAATGTTTTGCATAAACCAGAAGAGCAAGTACCAGCATTGCCAGCGGCACCAGTAGTACCAGCAGTACCTGCGGGGCCATTGCTACCATTTGATGCGCCACCAAGACCACCTCCAGCTTGAGTACCTTGGCCAAAAGCTATCTGGTATGTACAATCAACAGGTACAAATTGAACTCTCACACCACCACCACCAAGGCCACCAGCACCTCCAGCTCCATCTTGACCGCTATTGCCGCTACTACCCGAATTGCCAGAACCACCAACGCCGGTGATTGAAACTTTAGTAACTCCAACTGGAACACTAAACGTTCCAGGACTATTGAATGTTTGACTACCACCTGGTACTATAGATATATTACCAAATATTGAACTCTTACTTGATCCTATTGGCATTATTGCCCCTTATACAAATTTGTCTGGTTTTTTTATTATGTCAAGATCACTAGGTAAACCATATGCTAATCTTCCATCCTTTTCCCAACAAGAGTATTTATTATTTTTGTCAACATAATGTAGCATGACTTGAGCATTCAGTTGATTTTTTAAAAACTTATGTCTCCAATGTCTAACTTCAATTCCTTTGTAAACAACAGCATCTCCAGGGTGCAAATTGTATTCAAAAACTGGCAAATCTTTATATTTCATAAAAAGTGGTGAAGAAGGCCCAACAGAAGCTATGTTAACAGAAACGGTTATCTCACAGGATGGTCTATCTACATGATCTTCCAAACTTTCACCTGGTTGATAAACTCTAACAAAACTATAAGTAGGTAATAGTTCTTTACATAATTTTTTTTCTAAATCTTGTTTTTTATTTAATAAAAAAACTTCTGAGAGAGGATCAGCATAATATGCATAGTCAGTAATATCATCATACTGTGTCCATTCTCCTCTATTTATCTTATTTTCTAAATATTGCGAAAATATTGCAACTATATTTTTTTCAAAAAAATTTTTTATTAAAAAACAACCATTTTTTTCAAAAACATTTGAATCGTTAGTATTCATAATGAAACCATCCAGTCAAAATATACTTTGATCTATTGCCAAAAACCACATTTCCTCTATGTACGTGTGTGTATGAAGCTGGCCACAAAATCATATTATTTTCAGTTGGAGAAATTCTTTTTTGTTGATATAAAAATTCTGTCTCACCTGCTTCTTCGGAAGTAAGAGAATTTAAATAGAGCATGTAAACCAAGACTCTGCTTGAAAAAGGACCATTTCCTTGTTCACAATGCCACAAATGATAACCACCACCTGGATCTGTTCTTTGAGCTTTAATTTCATAAGACCTTATACGAGAATCTTTAAGAATAGAAAATTTTTCCGTATAAATATCATAACACTTCTGAAGCCCATCGAAAAATATTTCTTGAGTTTCCTTGCCATTAAATTTAGTAATAGCTAGATCGCGCATATTAAAAAATATCTGATAATCATCTTTGTTGTGTTTCAATGCATTTTCTGAATTAACTCTATTTGAACCTACGCCAGTGTTTGAAAGTCTATCAAACTCCTCGACTACATGTTTACAAAAACCATCTGGGTAAACATCAGAAAAAATACCAATAAAATTATCTATTGAATGGTTCATTTAAATGCTGGTCCCGATGCCCAAGCTACTAAAGTTTGCCGACTACCATTAGTTACTGGGGTGACTTGATGTAATTGGTACGAAGGAAATGCGTAAATTAAACCTCTTTGTTTTTTTAAAGTAACCGGATTTTTATCGATCATTATTTGTAGATTGCCACCCTCATATTCAGAAGGATCTGATAATTGTAAAACTAGACTAAGTTTACGAGAAACTTTACCAACACCGGCCATGTCTTGATGCCACCCGTACATACCATTTTCTTCTTGTAAATAATTTGTAAGTTGAAATGCTTCACCAAAACAAGTAATGTCAAGACCAAAATACATACTGTTAAGAGAAGATACTATATGAGCTAATTTTGTATAAACCCATTGAGTTTCAGAAGTATTTTTCATCCAATCTATTTTAGATCTTCTAATATCATTAAGTAACTCATGATTTGGACCGCTATAACCAACATATCCTACTTGATTTGATTCTTTGGCTTTTTGTTGAAGCCAATTAAGTTCTTCGTGTGTGAAACCATTTTCCCAAAAAGCCCAATTTTCCCTGTTTTCTTGATATGGTGTCAATATGTATTCCATTATATAGTTTTATCCCTATGTGAAACAATAAAATGCAAAACTACAGTTTGCTGTGTTGAACCACGACAAACTAGTTGATGGTTAACCCAGGAATTACTAAAAAAAACTGTACCGGGGACAACATTTTTAAAATGGATGGAGTTAGTTGATACGAGGACATCTTCTGACTGAATGCTATCTAATTCTATAATTTCTTTATTTTTTCTGCTATCATAATATATCGGATAAGCTCCGTCAGATGGAACTTGTAAAAATATCCATCCACACATTTGACTATTTCTATGGACATGAATATTAGTGGAACCAAACGAATTTAACTGCTGAGCCCATAAACCAGAAATGTAGAAATCGTAATTATCTGTTAAATATCCTTGAAGATTTAAGATTTCAACAGAACCTCCCAAAACATATTCTGATATATCTATTAAACTGCTGTGAAATCTTAAATCTTGTGATTGACACAAAGGACTATTTAAATTATTTTGCTCAGACAAAGAATTCAAACAAACTGAAAGTATTGAACTAGCTAAATCTGGTCTTTCGTCTCTGTATATTACCGAAGGGAAATACTCAAAACCAATCATATAACCTCTTATTGATTTACATAATTCACAACAACTTGTGCAAATTCTTGAATGGTATTAGCAGTTACTTCTCTAGAATCAACTGGCAGACTACGTGCATTTTCAATCAATACCTCTTTAGCAAGCCTAATTGATTCTAATCTAGTATGTCTTTCACTAATTCTTAACTCATGAGACCTACGACCTTCTTCTAAAGCATTCTGAAGGTCAACCTGAGATTGTTGTTCATCTGTTAATGGCATGTTATCTCCTTTTTAAGCAGCCAAGTTTTTAAATGCAATATTGCCATAATATGTTGTACCACTGTCTGGTGTGAAAAATACCCACAAATCTATACCATTTGCAGCAGTAGTTCTTGTTAAACTACTAGCACCTCCTGGAAATCTAAAACTACCTCCAGCCCATGCAACTGTTCTACCAGCTGTTCCGTCGTTTGTTAATAATAAAGAAAAAGAACTTACCCCGCCGGGGTTACTTACAGTAAACGTACAGTTACCGGTTAATGTTGAAGTATACACAGTACCGTTGGCTAAGTCTATAGTTTTAGATGTTCCAGAATTACCAAGTGCAACCGCAGTCTCTACAACTTTTTTCAGGGTTGCACTCTCAATACTTGAAAGATTTCTACTATTATCGATAACAGTAGTACCGTTTACTGTATATGCCATGGTTATCCTCTGCTATTTTTTAGAGTTTGAACTTCTTTGTTGAGTTTTTTTACAGCTTGAATTAGAAAAGCTATAATATTTATATAGCTAATGCCTTTGTACTCTCCATTATTACTAACAATCTCAGGCAGTACAGACTCAACTTCTTGAGCAATTAATCCAAATCCTTTTTGACCAGTAAGAGTCCAATTATACGATACTGGTTCTAGTTGGTTCAACACTAAAAAGGGATCTTCCAATGTCTCGATATTTTCTTTCAATCTTCTATCTGATGTAGATATAAAATCGTTTGCACTTACGTTGCCGGTAAATACACCATCTAATGAAACATTGATATTACCCGTTACAGTAATATTACCAGTAAGAGTTGGTGAAGCACTGAATACTAAGGATCCAGATCCTGTTTCATCTGAAATAATTCCAGCCAATTGAGCAGAAGTCGTTGATGCAAACACAGAAAGATTGTTAGCTTTCAAAGCATACAATCCAGAACCACCACCAGCTAATCCATCCAATGTATCAGCATCTAAAGTTGAACCAACACCATCAACAGTCAACAAACCAGCTAATATAATGTTATTCGACACCGATCCAGTACCACCAGCAACAGAAGAAACACCTATTCCTATATTTGATTTTAATTCATTGACAGCAAAAACTAAATTAGACTTAACGCCTGTAGTTAATGCAGAAAGAACTCCATGCTCAATATTAATATTAGAAAAATTATTGTCTACTTCGTTGTTGGTTAGAGGTGAACCCTTAACTGTTGCGCCTGGGCTAGTTAATGAGGTAGATTCTCTTAGTGTTATATTAGCCATTTTTTTCCTGACAATTCTTGGTATTTAACATAAGAATCATTTGTTTGATCTCGTTAATAGATTGTTTAATTTCTTTAAATTCCGTAGAAAGTTCATTCACCTTTGTATGAAGTAGTTTTTTATTTTTGTATTCTTTAAAACTTTCATCATTATTATTTATTATAGCTTTTGACCTAGGATCTCTTACCCACCCTGGGTTATCTTTTACTTTATAATAGTTCATTGCAGAGCTATCAACCTGAGATTTTTAATCTTAGGAACCTGTGCAGAATTAGTGGATTTAAAAACTACTTTTATATTTATTGCATTAAATGCCTCTAAATTATCAAGTTGTTTTTCAACTTCATAAAATTCACCAGACAACGATGTTGGTACAGTTATGCCGGTTAGCTGAGTATATTCTTTGTTTGACAAAAGTTCACTTTCGCCAACTAATTTTGTTTTGTAATAAAATTCTACAATAGCATCTGTTGGTTTAGCAACATCGACTCTTAGGTTAAAAGATGTAGATTCGTTTATGAAATCTATTTGCCTTGTAATGTATTTGCTAAAAACACTACCTCCACTAGCAGCTTCTTCTGTCACAAAATTGATACCGTTTGTAACTGTATAAAGATTAGAAACATTAGCATCAGTAACTACATTACCAGAGATTTTTATAATTTTTACATTTGCACCGCTATCTAAAACATCTAATACTCTATATATTCCATTGTTTGGGTTAGTGTTAGAAATAGTTAATATTGTGCCTTTAACTATAGATGTTGCATTTCCAATAATATTATTAGATGTAAAATTTAAAAGACCTATGGTATTTGATAATGCATACACATTGGCAGCATTACCAGGAGATACTTTAATTATATCAAAAGAAAGGTTATCATTATCATACGAAGGGCTGTTGATTATATTGTGTGATAATACTAAACCTTGTTGTTTTTTATCAATCAAAGGAGCTGAATATTGATTATCTGTTGTTAGTTCTAATTTATATACAAAAGAGGTGCCATTTGCAAAATTATATACATTTGTAGTGTTACCAGTGATCAATTTAGTGGCAGTAAGCTCGTTGTCGTTTTTATCCAACTGTGTAAAAGTACTGTCGGCTGTATATGAAGTTGTGGCGCCTCTAAAACTTGGAGTAATTAATCCGTTTTTGTTTACTGAAGAAATCACTGGATATATTTGATCGTATCTAATATCTTGAGTAGCAGACATTGAGACTCCACCAAATCTTGTAGAAACTGTAGCATTAGATGTATTTGGTAGCACAATAGTATACGAATCAGATGTTACATTGCTAATAGTGTATACTGCGTTGTAAAAAGCTGAAGCATTGATATTATAAAAACTGTTAAATACATTACCAAAAATTCTAGCATTAGACAAACCATCTATTTTTACATACGTACCATTATCCATCCCATGTTTTTCATGATGTATTCTACAAATTGAACTGCCAGGAAACACTTCAATTGGATCTCTTTCTAAGGATTTGACTGTATACTTTGAGCGGTCTGTGTCATTTACGAGAAAATCTATAGAGGAAGTCACGTTTGTAGTAAACTTGGCTCTGTACATTTTAAATTTGAGGTCTTCAGTTTGTACTGGAGTATATGCTACAGCATTTTGAGATTTATATAATGAACCAACATAAGGTTGATCAGTAATTCTTTTTGATGTAACAGTATCTACTTCTCCTAATTCTGAAACCCATACTCTATAATTATTGGAATCCGATCCAAGTGTCAAAGAATACTCACCAGTATCTAAAAATACTGGGTTAGTAAAGGACACAGATGTTGCAACGTTAGCATTGCTAGTTGTAGTTATCTCAGATGGATAAATTATTTTTTGTGTTAAAGGTACTATATCTGGCCCAGGAAGACCATTTACATTTTTTCGTATTTGCAAAAATACTGGCAATGTAGAGTCTTTAGATGAAAAATAAAGATCTACTTTTGTGATAACACTAGGGGTGTCTATACTAAAGGATTGTGCTAATGGGTCTAGTTTTTGATATGCCATGTTTAATCAAACCTTGGATCGTTGGGGTCTGCAGATTCATCAATTCCACCAGCTTTAGCATTTATAACATCTTGAGACCAGGGAAAGGTACCAGCAGTTGGGTTGGCAATTGCTACTGTAAGTTGAACTGCAACTGCGGCACGTGCATTGTTATTTACATCACCCCCAGCTGTTGCTTGGAAATTAATATGTTCTGCTAAAGGGCTGTTTGGTTGATTAACGTGTTCTTTTTTATTAATTCCATCTGTAACTATATCACTAATAAAATTAAATACTTTTTCTGCAGCTGCATTATAACTGGATGGTGTTTTTACAACACCAGCAGTATCTGAAACTCTAACTGCACCAGATGCTTCAACAAATTCAGTTGAAGTAGTTGCACTATTAATAATACCATCTGTTATCCCACTATTTTTTGCTTCGTTATGCCAGAAAGCATATTCTTCTGGGGTAGGGCTCCTGCCAAAAGAATATTTAAAAGTTAAAGATACAATATCATTTCCAGAAGCATTCTCAGGTGAAGGTTCTATTATGTCATCACCTCCTTCATAGCTTTCTTGAACAACAACCGGGGGAGAAATTCTAGTTGAAATAATTTCATTTCTAATATTTCTCAATTCACCAGAAGAGGTAAAATATGCATCAGCAAATGTTTCTTGATCATTCAAATTGTTAGTAGAGGAGTCAGTTAGTCTTAGTAAATAACTTCCAGTACTTAAATTGTACTTAGTAGAACTATATTTAAAGTAACCAACTATATTGCCAGTTTCACTAGTGTATAGCGGCGAAAACGATTCAGTATTGAATACAATTGTATTAGTATTTGGAGTAATGTTTGCTTCTTTAGCGCAATCAAAAGTTACATTATAATTATTAAAATATACGTAAATGTTTGCGTTAGGTTTTAGACCTTCACCTGTAAATTTGATTGTTACATCTCTCATTTTAGGAACTACTGATCTATTTACAACTACATCATTCACTGTAGCTGTTTCTGTTGTTTCGTTTACTGAATAAGTGAACCCCTCAACCTGCTGTGCTAATTCATTACCGCGATTACCATACTGAATATCTCTCCAATTGCCATAAATGGAACCATACAAACTTTTTGATATGGCCTCTGAAACCACTGAGTCATAATTACCTTCCACATTTCTATAAAGATCAGGTAGACGACTATCTTCAAACCAGTTGTCAACCGGAGGATCTAGTGTCAACAATCCATTAAACTGAACTACATTAAAAGGATTAAGATTTACTGTTTTACTAGATTTAGTATTAGTTATAAATTCTTCTTCTGTATAAGGAAGGGTAAGATAATCACCTACTAAAACATAATTATTTGCAGTTCTTGCTGCATCAGATGTTGCTCTTTCTTCTAATCTTAAGAATGCTGTTTCAATAACCGGTCTGGCTTCTTTTTTATTATAGTCAATAGCAACCCCATAATCACTATTATAAACATCACCAATACCATGACCAGTAAATGAATCAACAACAAACCCATTTTTAAATCTGTCGAACCCTAGGCTATCTTTAATTTGAAAAAGCTGTGTGTCTTTTTCAAGTAAAGATAACGAAGTATAGTATTCAAGATTTTTTACACGATTTTCAATTCTACCGATATCTCTCATGGTATAACGTTTATTGTCAACCGGTATTACTTCAATGTCTTTGTTTATATCAAAAACATATGGCTGTTGTTTTAAAACGTATAGAGCCATAGCGTTATCTGGTGTTGGAGGTTCTTTAGGTTCTAATGAGCTTATACCAGGAACTACTTTAACAACTCCAGTAGAATCAAGAACTAGTTTATCTGTTCTTGGTAGATAATATTGATAATCTGTAATTAAATCGTTTTCAAAATCTAACATTTCTGTCACGCTTGAACCAGTGCTACTAAAACCAGTACCTGCATCGTTGATCTTTGATCTGAAATCTAAGCAGTCTCTTAGCTTATATGTCTTTTCGCCAAAAGAAAATTCTGGAATGTCTTCATAATCAATATCACCATATGACTCAACACTAAAATAATCACCTGCACCATGTGTAAAGTAATCGTAGTATACTCTTATTGGACCAGTAGGCTTGGCTGCATTAGGTTTAAGAGAAATGCTACCTACATCATAAAATGTTAATCTTTGACCATTGTCAAAATTGTATCTATTGGAAATATCAATTGAATTTGATGCTGAATATGCTGTGCCAAATGCGTTGGAAGACATTCTAACATTTGAGAATCTGTATACATCAGCTTTATCAAGTTTGATTGTCGATGCGGTAGCTGTGGTGTTAGTTGTAAAATCTTGAGAATATCCAGAAACTATCGTCTTTAATTTTTTATCCGCAGCAGACTGAGTCTTCTGAACAGTAGTAATAAATGTAACATCTTCGGTAGTATATCCACCAGAAGAAAGATCTAGTGTGACAATTTTTCCAGTTGGACTGCCAGATCTTGTAACATTACCAGTTGGATTTAAGTATTTACCTGCATTACCGCCAGTGTTAATTACTATAGTGTAATTATCACTTGAAACACCAGCAAATGTTTCATCTGTACCAGCAGTGATTGATGTTGCTCCAGCAGCAAGCGTTCTGGAGTATGATCTTCTGGTAGTATATGAAGTCTCTAAGTTTGTAGGATCAACTGTCTTAATTGTGTTATATGGAAATTCAAAAATATATGAATTTAGATTTGCCTCATTAAGAGTAGCTGTTTCTTTACTAAAAGAAAACCCACTTATGTTTGAAGAAGCATTTACTGTAATATTAGCACTAAAATTACTAGCAACACTTTGAATTCTATATGTTAATGAATTAACATCAATATAATCATCTATTTCCAATTCAGACAAAAATCTAGTGCCAGATCCACTTATGACATTACTGCCATTGGTAGTAGAGATTGTTCCAGTGAGAGTAACTAAAGTTGGCTCAATGTTACCAGTGAAATCGGGGATAGATGTGTTGTTGAAAAAAGCTTGTTTTACATCATTTTCGAATACATATCCTTCTATCATTTGAATATCAAAAAGATATGCTTTGTAAATGGCTGAAGCTAGACCTATTGTTCCAGAATAAAACTCTAAATGTCTTACTCTTGCAGTACCAACTAATATACCGCTAGCTGTGCCATTTGTAGCAGTATATGTGTTGTACAAATTTACCTTAGGTAAAACAGTTAGATCAGGTATGCTATAAATGCCACTTAAATAAACATAGTTACCAATAGTAGTTGCAACTGTGCCATTGTTTACAGACACATATTCTCTTGCCTTACTTGCATTTACATACTTTGTTCTAATATTATCTATTTCATAGCCTTTGACATAGGCTTTGCCTGGCGTAATAACATTAACAAACAAACTGGAATTTCCATTTGCATTAGCAGTGTATAGACCATCATTAATAGTTGCAACTAGATTGGCATTGGTTGTTCTAAGATGTTCTCTAAGTTTAAGTTTGTAAGGTCTAACTACATAGTCACCAGACTCATCAAATGTTCTTCTTGCAAGAGTGTCAAGTAAAATATTATAATCTGGGTTATCATTTATAGAGATTAAATCTCCTTCTTCAACCCTTGCAAGTTCTACAAAATTAGGATCATCGTTAGCAGCAGGAGTGAAATTTCTAATATTAAGTGCAAGTGCTATTTTGTATCTGTCAGCCCCTGGTGCAAAATAATTGAATGAACCAACTGCTGGATCTAAAAGAGAAGTATCATCATCACTATCAATAGCAGATTCTGTAATATCAAAGCCTACAATTGCATCAGGAGTATCAGAATATTTTGAAATTATTTTAGTTTGTTCACCAAAATATGCAAACGTGCCCTTTACGAAGACAGCACCTTCTCCTACTGAGAAAGCAGACCCTAAGCCTGTAGCCGAGCTTGATATAGTTCTAACTGAGATGGTAGCATTAGGGTTGTCAATTATTTCATTATCCGCAAATGTACTTGTTACACCATCAGTGCCTTTACTAATATATTTTACAAACAAAGTAGGAGCATCTGTGGTTGTAGACGCTGCATAATTAATAACTTTTGCAACTACGCCTGACGTTCTGCCAGTTAAAATGATTCCATCTAAATCTTCAATTACACTATCAGCTGTTACAGAATTATATGAGTCTTGAAGTTTTACATAACTATATTTTCTATCATATACAAACTGGCCAGGTATGACAATAGAACCTTCTTTAAATACATTTTTTCCAAACCTTTCAAACTGAGCTTGAAGCATAGTTTGAAGCTGAGTAAGTTCTCTAGCCTGCACCGCACGGCCTGGTTTAAACAAAATTCTATAAAACTGTTTAGTTTCATTGAAATCGTCATAATAAGGATTAGATGAATAGACTGTAGGCATATTAGAGCTTTATGGTTGTTCTTAGAGTAACTAACTGTTGATCACTATAACTTACTGATGTTCTATTATCAATATACAACATATCTCCAGAGAATTTATTTATAGTAGGGTAATTAACAATATCTTCAATATAAAAACTTGACGCTGTATTTTGATCTACTAATACGTCCCCATCAGCTAAAGAATAATTATTAAGATTATTTAAAAGAATGTAATTGTTTGAAGAAACAACCTCAACGACTTCAAATACCCTTGTATTATCAGAATTCAACACTAAAATAGTGTCTCTAGTTAGTTCATTAGAAAATGAATTTAAAACTGTATTAGCATTTATAAGATAGCTTGAAGTACCAAGTACATTTGCAAATGTTTTTGTATTTGAAAATTGTTTCAAATCTTTTATGATTCCGAATTGTCTATAATCATTATTAACAGATATATTATGAACTTTTTCATTATTAATAGTGGAATAAAACATTAACGTATCGGCAAAAAGTTCTTTAACTGGATTTGACCCATGACCACCAAAAGGTGATAGAATGGCTGTGAGATTAGCATTTGCTCCATCACCAGCAATCGTTACATTAGCATATGTATAACCAAACCCTGGATTAGTTACTGTAATAGAACTAACTGAATTGTTTACAAGATTTACTGTGCCAGCAAAACCAGATCCATCACCAGCAATAGTAACATTAGCATAAGAATAATTATTTCCACCAGTATTAGATCTAAATGAGTAAATAGCACCATCAATAGCAGCCAGTTCAACTGTGCTCTGTATAGTGTCAAGATCTCCAGTGGACAAAACTGCATATGCGTTTGCACCAGTACCATCACCTACCACTTCTAAATCAATATAAGTATATCCTTCACCTCTATTGGTAATAATAATATCTTCTAATTCGCCGCTTTGATTAACATAAGGTAAGAATGTAGCATTAACACCATCACCTATGCTGGTGATTACTGTTTGGTTATTTGCACTGTACCCTGTACCAGGATCTTCTATTAGAATACGGTCAATTTGAGTATTGTAAAGCACTGGGGTTAACAAAGCCGTACTTGCTACATTAAATGTTGCAGACGCATTTGTTGTAGGCTGAAAAATACCAGACGTTGTTATAATAAAAAATGTATTAGAAACAACATTACTACTATACCCAGAGCCTCTATTTACTATATTAATATTTACTAATGTGTTGTTATTAAATGTTAAACCTAAAATAGCATTTGATGTTGGTTGAAAAGAACCAACTGTGTAAATATTAGCTACGGTGTTAACTGTATAGTTAGTATTTAAGTAACCAGCTCCGGAGTTAGTAATTGTAACATTACTTAAACCTTTGTAATAACTAGCACCTGAGAATAAATTATCTACAACTAAAACATTAGCTGATCTATAATTATTACCTCTATTTTTAATAATTACATCTACTATTTGACCAGAATCATTTAGTACAGGAACTAAATTGGCAATGGAATTTCCAGTGCCACCTCTGAAAGTACCTACTACACTTATTGTTACTTCTGCATTGTTAAGATAGCCAGAACCACGATTATCAATAACTATATCTCTTATTTCACCATTAGAATAAAAAGGATTAAGGACAGATTTAGTTACTGGCATCCAATCTAGAGTAAGGAATCTATTTCTTGAAGATAGAGGAATAGTATAAAGATATTTCCAAACATATCCATCATTAGTAGTGATGGGGGTTGGATCTGTTCCAGTAGGTTTTATTGTTGAAGCAGATTCATTGTTGTTAAAAAGACATTTGTATACATTGAAATTGTCAGTCAAAACATAAAAATTAGAAGATTTTAGACTTGTTGCATTGCTGTAAGCAGTGTATGTAGAGGAATAATCATCAAACATATCATACACTGTACCAGAAGCCCAGTCTATTCTTCTAACTACAAATGAAACATCATTTGGTTGAATTTTTTTAACAGTAAGAATTCTGTTACGAGTATCTTTTTCGTATTCAAATGTTTTTATCGGGACGTATGGTGTAGCTTCATTATCCCAGCTAACAATTCTACCAATAAAATAAAAATAGTTTGATCTTCTATTAAAAAGATCATTGTAAACTGATTCCACTACTGAAGAGTGAAATTCATCTTTTAGAACAAAGGACATTTTATTCTACTGTAACATTCCAAGTAATAACAACGACGTCAGATGCACCTTTGTTAATTTCATTGAATCTCACTCTGCAAAGCATGGTTCCAGTGTTGGCAGTAGTATTTCCAGAATTGAAAATACCAGCCTCTGCTAAAGTTCCTGTTGCAGTACCAGCACCAAAAGTTGAAACATAGGTGATAGTATTGTTAACAATATTGTCAGAATCAAAAGCTACCCTTGCAGTCTCACCAAGCAACAAAGTTTGACCAGTTGAAGCAGCTACGTTAGCAGTACCAACAGCCATATGACTCATGATAGGAGACGAATTAGATTCCATTCTACTAACAATGTAATTTTTACCCGTAGCAACTACCAAATTTTTCAAATCTCTCTCTTCTTTCAGAGTTTGTTTTTCATCAAAATGTTTAATATTAAGGTTTCCCTTTACTCTAAACGACTCGGTAATCATTTAATTTCCTTTAGAATGTTGTTATTGGTTCTAGACTATATAATTCTGCAAAATAATCAACGGCATAGGTAGAATTTCCTATTGATCCAGTGTCTGATGTTGTAGTGTTATTATTTATCAAAGTTTGAATACTAAAATTTTGTAAATCTTCAACGTTTTGAACATCATCAAAAGTTCGTGTCCTTTGGAGTTCTATTACCGCATCATCTGTAGTAGATAATAAATCTGCCTCTGGAGAAGATAGCTGCTTGGATATTTCATCCAATAAATTTATATTATCTGTTTGTTGAGAGGTAGTTAATAAATTAAAATTGTCAGCTACATTTGAAAAATCTTCAACATTTACTGCTACTACTCTAGCTATACTTACGGTGTCTATGACGTTGAATGTGTCGTAGGATTCAAAAAAGATATTCGAAGTTGGTATCAAAGCTATATTTGAAGATATATCAATTGATGTCGAAATTATTCTGTTGTTAAATAAATTTTGACCTGCTGGATGAATTAAACTCTTTACAGTTTGGAAAAAAGTGGTGTAATCAATGTCTGTGTTAGTTTGATAAGCAAACGGTTGGTATAACAATGCATCTTGTAATTTGACATCTGGTTCAGACAAGAAACCATTGTTAGTATAAAAAGAACCAGGATATGTTGATAAGCTACCTAAATTAAATGTTATCTTGCAGAAATTTTCTGAAGTAGTTGTAGGTAGTGGTGTAAATGATGTATAAGCTGCATCTGCACTTATTGTGGAATTACCAGATACCGTATAGATACCAGAAACATATGTGTTAGAATCAAAATATCTATTAGGAGCATCGACATCGAGTATAGTAGCAGTAAATGATTCTGTAAATCCTAATGTTCTATCTGATAAAATATCAGCTGTAAGAGAAGTAGTAACACTTCTAGTTGGATCAATATCAACAGTAAAGATAGTTGAATTGCTGTCAAAGCCATATCCATAACTAATAAACTTTATCTCTTCAACACCACCAGTGGTAGTTATATTGCTAATTTTAATCAGGGTGTCAACACCACCGCCATATCGTGACTGGGAAAC
>OGVY01000013.1_pt1 | contig 30944 bp, 39 predicted proteins | sample 1575871 | NCBI WGS metagenome assembly OGVY01 (sample SAMN07581536, study PRJEB24739) | freshwater metagenome
GTTTCCCAGTCACGATAGGTCCGCTGTATGACTTCTGCGAGTACAACCTTCTCAAACGGAATATTCTCTTTATTCAAAATATCGCTTGCACGTTTTAGAAACTGGACTGCGATTGCCGCTTTATCTTCTTTGTTGATTTTAAAATTAACTACTGAACATCTAGATTGTAGAGGTTCAATGATCTTATTCACATAATTACAAGTAAGAATGAAGCCACAATTAGAAGAAAACTCCTCCATGAAATTACGGAGAGCGGGTTGAACAATATGCCCAAGATAATCAGCTTCATCTAAAATGACATATTTTCTGCCACCAGAAAGAGAAACTGAACTCGCAAAGTTATGAATTGTAGTTCTTAGAGTGTCAATATTGCCATTTAAAGATGCGTTGATCATGATATAATCACAACCCAACTCTTCGAGCATAGCTCTGGCAACGGTAGTTTTACCAATGCCAGGACCACCAGACAATAACAAGTTAGGAATATTCTTCTGATCAACAAATTGCTGAAACGTTTTCTTTAACGAATCGGGCAAAATGGTATCTTTAATTGTCAAAGGCCGATATTTCTCAACCCAAAGAAATTCTTCATTCATAACAAATCTCCATAATCAAAAAGTAGTATTAGTCAAAAGATCATCTAATTCTAGAATTAAATCCTTTGTCATTCCTTCACTTAAAGTTGGTCTTATATGATTGATACCATCAGCTATGTATACATCATCAACAACTATCCAATTTTTTATTGGATGTCTTGAAATATATTCCTCAATAGCCCTCATTCTATTATAAATTTCATAAGGATATTTGGTCATACAATCATCATGAATTAATTTCATGTCAAATCCATTATCAATGGCATGATTCAGTATATAATCTTTACCAAAATCATTATGAGCGGTATTAAATACTATTTGATATTTGTGTACCGGTAACACGTCATTTAAATACTTAATAAAAGGTGCATCCATTACTTTCGTCATTGTTGGATGATGATCATAGTAAAATAGCCCACTAGGCGTTTTAACATGAAGCCTAGTGGGAATAAGTGGACCATCTATATCTAGAAATAAAATATTTGTCATTTGAAGGTGCTACTAGACTCAACAGCAATAAAATATTCAATATTGTCGCCAACAAAACGCGATAAGCCCTTTGAAGAAACACTAACATTATAATTTCCTGGGATCAATTTGAGATTATCGTTCTTGAAGATAACCCTAAAATCTGATTCAGCCACACCCAAATCTACTTCATATGAATCGCCTGACGGGTTTTTGCTATCAATAGCGCAGAGCTTAAGTTCGCCATTTTCACCGACCACAGCCATCTCTGGGAGAGAAAGAATGCTCATTGCCTTAGAAACGGCCGTAAACATCTCTTGTGTAAGAGTGAATTGTACGTCAGTTGTTGGGAGTTTGATTTCTTTCTCAGGTGGTAGTACGATTGTTTTTGGGTCAGCATATGTATAATGAACTTTGTTCTTATCCTTAGAAACAACCAATTGATTCTTGTCAAAATCGATTTCTGGTTCTTGGAACAACGAAAGAACCGAAAGAAGCTTACTTAGATCATAAATTGCAAAGGTCGTTGGAAACGTATCTGCTACTTTAGCCTTCGCCAAAATGGTCTTAGTGCCAGAAATAGTTGAAAGAACATTTCCAGATTTAATTTGAATAGATTGATTGATGTCTGAGAAATTCTTAAGAATTTTTAAAGTTTTTGCGTCTAATTTCATTATAAAACTCCGTCTTGATTGTTTATGAATACGGACCAGATAGTATCATACTATACTGGCCCGCAATTGTAAAGTTCTAAAATTCTCTTTATTTACTTAGCCTTGGCCCTTTTTCTGTTTTTGTCAAGTAACCCAGCATCAGCTGTTGCGGCTGCTCCAATTGAAGCAAGATCAGCCAACGAACCACCAAATACATATGAACCAGTATGATTAAGCTTCATCCATGGACACATCCACACCTTTTTACCAATTTTAGCTACGTTATAGCAGAACATATAATCTTCTGATAGATAACGCTTGCTTTCTGGGTCAATAATGCAGTCAAAATACGCCATAATCTCTCTAGAACCATCAAAATGCTCAGTTCTAACATGATCCGGCTTGTAACTTAGGTGAGGAAACGCCTTAGCATAGTCTTCAAAGGTTTTTCTTGGAATCATCATAAACCCTGTACCAGCTTCCATGACTTCTACTGGCGAATTGATTGGAATTTCCTTAGTTCCATGTTTTGGGTTGAATACATAATCACCAACGTATTTTTCTAGAACGTTTGGATCTTCGTCAGCAACGCCTTTATCGACTGCGCGCTTGATTTTTTCCCAAGAAATAGTTTTCTTTGGATATGCAGCAGTAATAACATCATACTTTTCAGGCTCGTTCACCGAAAGTGCCAACAAACCAATAACATCATTAGCATCAAATCCAATATCAGAATCAATGAACATTAGGTGTGTGCAATCTGAGCGCATAAATTCGTCGACAACATAGTTTCTTGCGCGAGTGATCAGGGATTCGTTGAATAGAAAATACATTTGAAGGGGAATTTTATGATGCGTGCAAATAGCTGATAAGTCGGCTATTGATCTTGCATACATTCCATTACAATTTCCACCATACATAGGGGTGCCAATCATAATCTTACATTGTTGTAATTTACTGATTGGTACTTTAATCTCAACACCAGATTTTTGTGGTTCACTCATTCAATTCACTCCTTGGAATATTTGGCCATCATCATTATAAAATGGACTGCCTTGTATAAATCTTGAACATTTGATCCATTTTTTTTACCATAACGGTAAACGTATTTTACAACGTTTCCTTTTAGATAATCTAATGTTTCGGAATTAGACATAATAAATTCTACTGGTTGTACAGTTCCACCATAATGGGATGAATATGTCGAATCTACATGTTCTTTAAGACCCATAACAAATTGGTCTTCATCATATTTGTATTTATCGACTTTATGCGCCTCTTCAACCTTATCAACATCCATTTCTATGGTTTTTTTAGCATATTTAACATCTTTTGGTGCATCATCTAGAGCAATAGCAGTAAAACCCCCGCGCATTCTTTCATATGCGGCGTCAGTAGTCATTGGTTTCTCAGTTGGGATATTGGCTAGAACGTTTGACAATTCTTCAATGGGCTTCTTCATATATCAATCTCCAAAAAATGATTCTAATGTGGCAGTTGCTGCGGTTTCTCTTGTGTCTCTTAGTCTGATTTCAGCTCGTCCAGTTGTTTTTCTGAAATACATAGAACACAACTCAGGATAGCGCGCGACCAGATTTTCGGCTGAAGATGTAACGCGTTCTGGAGTTCTGTCTAATTGCATTCCTCCAGGTTCGGTATAATACATTGTTTTGGCTGTGATATTATCCATCCTAACAACTTTACCATCTTTCAAATAATATAAAATCGTTCTCTCATAATCTTCTTTTTCTTCTAACGTTAATTCTAAGTCTTTGTCGTGTCGTATAATATTACCCCAGAGAGGACCAACAACGAAATAAAAACCAACGCTCACTTCTTTTTTCATGAAGAAAGGATTTGATGCAGCATATATTCCCCATATATATGCATCATATTCTTTGAGGTAATCGAAGCCGCGCTGAAATACATCTTTTTCTAAATTAACAACAGGTGCAAGTTTTTTATCATCAACTCTATATAATACCTGTGATATATCATCATCAAGATTAACTACTTTATCACCCTCCTCAAAATATTTTGTATAAAAATTTCTTACGTTTTTTAATCCAGGTTTTCCTATAGCAAGCCTCTGTTGCCATGGTGTGCCATAATAAAAATTGCTATATGCAGCATATTCTTCCTCATTGGCCAGGAAAATATAAACTTTCTCTGGATCAATTTTGTGTTCTTCTAGGATTTTTAGGGTTTTATTTTTTAGTGTCTGATGTCGTTTATAAGATGGTATCGCTATTTTATAATCCATTATCTACTCCATTGACCAAGAGTATGAAAATTCTTTTCAGTTACTTTTGGTTGAATAATCACATTCCAATTTTTAAATCTAGAAACAAGTGTATGATATTTTTCGCGAAATTCCTTTTTAGAGAAATGAATTTCCACAATTATATCTTTCACATATGCAGGAAGATCGTTTTCAATCAACAAATCAAATTCAGCACCTTCAATATCCATCTTAATTGTAGATGGTTTATATTTTTCTAATACACTCTTGAACGAAACTGCCGGCACAACAGATTCAACCCTTCCTCTGAATGGAATAATTGAATATCCGTCTTTAGCACTTCCTGTCGTTTTATAAAATCTCACAGCGTCAGCCGACTTTGTAATAACAGCTGCCTGATGTATGATTATATTACTGTATGATCTAGTATTGGTCTGCAATAAATTATAATTATCTACATCAGGCTCATAACTTATGCATTGTTTGCACCCCAATAAAGACGCATAGACTGCAAACGCCCCAATATTACCGCCCAAATCAAGTACAACTCTATCTTTGATTGGTAATTTTTTATATTCACCGCACACCTGACCACAAACATATTGATCAGATGTGACATCTTCTCTTAACGAAACATATTTTTTGAGTTCACTTGATTTCATGAAAAGAAGCTTTCTAATGAACTAGATGTTCCAACCAACCCATCTTCATCTTTCATGTCATGAGCCAAAAGATAATTAGCCCATTCATCAGAGGCCCACATTCCACCACTGACGCCATTCCATAAAGGTCTCCAATCAGGATGGTTTTTATTGTGAGAACGCTCAACCACAAATTGTTTACGCAGCTGCTCATAGGGCCATGATTTAACGTCAAACAAATCTTCTCTGAAATAACTTACCACAGTAAGTCTATCAGGCTCCTCAGCGCCTGGGGGTGGAAGTAATTCAGCATTACCATGGATAGCAGTATGATTAGCCACAAACAACATATCACCAGGCTGTATATTAAAGGCCGCATTGTACTCTGGCGCAATGAGCTCGCCACCAGACCAGCCTTTTCCAAATCCGCAAATATTCGAAAAGCCCGGTCCAAGGTCACCAGCATCCAAATGAGCCGCAGTACGCCAATTATGGTTAACAGTAAGAGTAGTGAATACAGTGTCATCAATTACGAAACTCTTATCTAATCTTTCGGTTGCTCTTTTTTGCGCAGCCCAACGTTCAGGCAGAACTTCTTTGAACTTAAGATTCAACGCCCTTAAGAATGGAAACGCCAATTCGAATTTTTCAGGATTTTTCTCATTATATGAACAAGCTCTTCCCCAAGGAATACGAGGATATCTGCCATAATATCCAGCAACACCAGACATTACTGATTGAGCATAGTTTGTATCAGATATATATACGTCTCTCACATGCTCGGCTTCTGCTTTTTGAACATCTCTTGGTTTATTATGAAGCTTCATTAACCAACGATCAAACCAACCATCATATTCACCCTGCTCTGGGATTACTTTAGAACGAACCCAAACATATCCTCTGGTGTCAGTTTTGTCTCTTCCAACACACATTTTCTTAACATCTTCTAATGTCATAGAATCATCAAGAGCGTTATCAGGACGGGTTAAGAAGTCCAATACTTGTAACTGATACTCAGTTACCCAATCTCTACCGCCTCTACCTTCCGTTTCTAATATGTTTCCTCTTGGTCCAGCAGCAATGCCACGATTTTGGCTTTGAGTAGCAGCGCCCCTCAAGCCCTCATACGCCTGTTCTTGAACATCTTTTGGAATTAAATTTTTTCTAAATTTAGCTACAATGTTATCTTCAGTCATACTACCATCCAATGATGGTCCATAAACGTCAACATCTTCATTCAAAAGAACTTCATAATTATCCTTAGATAAGAACGTACCCAATAAATGTGTACAATCTTTCTTTTGGTTGCAATATACAACCTTTACCATATCTATCTCCTAATTTTGCTTGCTTTATTTTTAGCGAGGGCCAACGCTACTGGACCAACCAGTTCTGTGAACAAATGCCCGTTTAAATGGTCTATCTCATGTTGCATTATTCTTGCGGTCATACCAGTATATATGTTAGTGACAGTTTCACCGTTAGGTTGAGTATACCTTATTTTGATGGATTTAGGTCTAGAAATCTTGAGTATTAATCCTGGAAATGTTAAACAACCTTCCTCAAGCTCAACGGTTTCTTCACTAGTGTCAACAATAAATGGATTAAAACAAACTATCAACGGATCAGCTAATACTGAAAATGCACGATATGGCCAACCTAGCTGATTAGCAGCTAGGCCGATACCATTATTATACATCATACTTTCAGATAAATCAACAGCTAATTCTAGGGGAGAAACTGGAGGATTGTAAAAATCAAACCTCTCAGCTTTTATTTTCAATTGAGGATGATTCGCTGGTACTAATGGATATATCATCTATTGCTCTCACTTCTTTATCTTCAACGCCAATAGCAAGTAATTCGCCATCTTCTAAAATGACTAAAAAGTATGGTTTATTTAGTTCTTTCATATTTTTCAGCATATTCATTGAACCCGGAGAATAATTATTCATAATAATAATGGCAGCATCAGCATATTCTGCCATTTCTTTATTTCTTATAGGTCCAGCAGCGGCTCCTAATTTATGCCAATTTGCTGGAAATCTTTTTATAGGAATATTGTAATCAAACGCAAAATACATACCAATCGTATCAACACCAGCAGCCATACCACATACTAGTTCAGTTATTTCTGATATAAAAGGCGCCTTCTGAATATATTCAAAGGCGGTTTTCCAATCTTCATAGTCCCGAGAACCAGCAATAATTATTTTCATTGAGAATAAACCTGAAATGTTACCATAACTTGTTTATTAATATAATAATTGTGTATATGTTCCGGAAAAACCTTAAATGTCATAGTGTACAAATACGGATCTACATAATCAACATCATGTTTCAATTCAATTGTTACGTTCCAACGTTCACCCATTAAATTACTATGTTCATACTCAATTGAGACTACTCTTCCGACTTTTACTATTTCAGCTGACATCACATTTTCTCCAAACTTACCGGCACAATACCAGCATTGACCATTCCTATTTTCTGAGCAGCCGCCTTAGAAAGATCAATGATTCTTCCTTTAATGTACGGCCCACGATCATTAATTGTAACAACTACCGAATTTCCGTTTCTGTGATTAGTTACTTTTACTTTTGTACCAAACGGTAAGCTTTTATGAGCAGCTGTCATTGCATTCGGATTAAACCATCCTCCAGAGGCCACGCGCTGTGGTTGCCAGTAAAACGAAGCGATTCCCTTTTCAAATGCATTTAAGGCTGTGTGAATTGCTGTGTTCCGGCTAGAGGCATCAAAACAAGGCCACTCGGTACATTGTTCAATCGTTTGCTTGGCCTTATAAAGTCTTTTCTTTTTCTTTGGAGCAGCATCAGCAAGCGTTGCAGTTGCAATCACCGCCACAACAGCCATCAACAAGATTTTCATCATTTTCATTATTATATCCTTCTTTAATAAGCTCTTCAGGTTTTCGAAACGTTCCGCACATATGGTTGTCAACAAAATATATATCCTGATTATTTTCAGATTGACAACAATTTTTTCCTCTGTTTATGGAGAATCCTATTATTTTCACTTTCTTGTTAGTCAAAGTATCCCATACTACATCACCAACATTAAAATTTGTTTTGATTATCATTATGCTGCAACCCTGCTAAAATTTTTCCATTTCTCAAATTTAATTACTGTGTCAAATTTGTCGATGATGTTGTCTACTTTATGACTAATTATAAAGGTATTCGTGTCAGAAGTCAAGTTCTGAATTATCTTTATAAATTCATCTGTTCCTTGTGAATCTAGGCTAGAATCAAAAATCTCATCAAAGAACAGCAAATTAGTTGATGTTGAGTTTCTCATCTTTGCAATAGCTCTCCAGGCAAAAAGCAGCGCGAGATCAATACGCATTTTTTCACCCTGAGAGAAGTTATCATAACTAAAATCATCACGACCCCTAGAAAGAATTGTTTCTTTGAAATTCTCATCTAGACTAAAATCAACATAAAACTCCATCATATGAAGATACTTATTGATCAATTTATTCATCACTGGAATATATTGCTTGATGATTAACGCCTTAATGCCACCATCTTTAAGTAGAGAAGCAGCCACTCCAAGCGTTTCTCTTGCTTCTAATAATTCTTTCTTTTCTTCAGACAACGCAACTAATTTGACGGTAAAATCACTGTCTGACGTTTGGTTTTTAGTAATTGTTTTAGATTTTTTCTCAAGGCCGACGATTTCTTTTTGAAAACCCTCAATAAACTTGTTGTTAGAATTGATTTTTACGTTTAGTTCAGTGATATTATTATTCAAGTTCTGAATTAATTCGTTGTATTTCTTTTGTTCTAATAGGTGTTCCTCTATCTCTTTGAGTTTGGTTTCAAGTTTCTTGAGGTTGTTATTATTTGTAGCAATTACCTTCTCAGACGCCTGAATCGAATCATTCTTGAATTGTTCAGTAATAGATTGTTTGCACGTCGGACAATCAGACGACCCTTGATAAAATGTAATTCTTTTCTGCGCCGAACTGATCTTGTCTTTGATTTTATTTTTAATGGCCTGCGCTTCCATATAGTTCTTATTCCATTTGGAAGATGGTATTGATGCGTTGGCAACTTCCAATTGATTTGAAATCTCAGTAATCTGGTTAAAGCAATCAGCGATTTCATCCCGGAGCAGTCCAATTCTATTATTTTTCTGTTCAATGAGCTCATCATTATTTTGTCTCAACTCTTCAAGGTGTTTACGTTGCATGTCTATCATGCTATTTGTCAACTCAACTTGGTGTTGGTTTTCGGTTATTTGTTCTTTATTTGCAGCTATTTTATTTTTTAAAATACTATTCATCACACTAAAAATTTGAATGTCAAGCAAATCTTCAATGACTTCTCTTCTTGAGTATGCTGGAAGTTGCATAAATGGCACATAATTAGCCGACCCAAGAACAATGATTTGTCTGAATGAACGATAATTGATACGTAGTATGTTTTGTTCTAGTGTGGTCTGATAATCTCTGTTATCAGACGGCTGATTTAACAGCTTGCCATCCTGATATATCTCAAAGATATTTGGTTTCATGCCTCTTCTGACAAGATATTCACGATTGCTTACTGCAAATTCGACCTCAACAAGCAACCCCTTACCATTAATACTGTTAATCAACTGAGGTTTATTGATGTTACGAAATGGTTTATTATACAAACCAAAACTCAGCGCACAAAGAACAGAACTCTTTCCGCTTCCATTTTTACCAACAATCAGAGTTGTTTTGTTTGTATTTAAATTAATTTCAGTAAATTCATTACCAGTTGAGAGAAGATTTTTATATCTAACAGTTTTAAAAATAATAGCCATTAAGATTCTGCCACCATATTTGCTTCATCATAAATTTGTTTTAATAATAATTCTAATTTTGGTTTATTAATCTGGCCAGACATCCCACCAACATAAGTTTTCAGAATACTGAATGTGTCTTTGGCTTGTTCCAGCAGTTCTGGGTCTTCTTCTATACCTAAGTCTAAATGATCTTCGACTATTTGTAAATCAAAAGGATTAGATTTTTCTATCTCATCAAAGAATTTCTCGAACCAGTAAGGATTTTCTTTTTTAAGAAGAATAATCTTAACATATCTTTTATTGAACTTACTAAAATCCAAGTTCATAATTTTATCGAGTGTAGTATTACTGTCATTATATAATACTTTATGAAACATGGAATATGGATTTTGAATAAATTCTAACTCACCAGTTTGATCGTCAAATATATGAAAACCTCTTAGATCAGAACAATCTGTCCAAGTTATTTCATATGGAGCCCCAAGATAATAAACGTTATTTCTAGATGACTTGTGATGAAAATGGCCTGAATATACACCTTCAAATTTAGTAAACAAACTAACATCTAAGCCATCAGTGGCTACTGACCCAACATGCATCTCAAAACCTTTAAGCTGCAGATGACCAAACACGAATCTTGCGTTCGAATTTTCAATCATCTCCGTCGCATATTTTTCATTAGTTCTATTGATCCATGGAAGAAATAATAGCTCGCCTTCTTGATAAGGCTCAGTTATTACTATGGCTTTACCTTCAACCAATTCAACAAGCGCGTTGATATGATTCGTATCTTTGTGATACACATCATGATTACCTGCGATAATTTTACAATTATAATTAACAAGACGATCAAGGAACACATGACGAAGGCGACTAGCGGTATAATAATTAATATACTTACGACGATCCACAAGATCGCCAAGATGAATGATATCTTTGATGCCACGTTCTTCAAGTGTTGGAAAAAATATATCATTATGGAATTTCTCAAAATAATCTAAAAAACCAAGATGATCACCACGAGCTCCCCAATGAGAATCCGTCAACAGAGCATATATTGTCATGATTTAGTTACTTCCCATTCTTTTTGGCAGGTAATACAATTAACGCGAACTGTTTGACGATTCCGATCATCTACCTTCAATTGACCGTCTCTGTCGTAATTATACGAAACACCAGCCATAGTAGTCATCTGAGTTTTAGCAGACAAACGACAATCTGAATTAGAACAATACATGGTGCACGCTTTGATAATATCTGTCCCAACAACATCACTCATTTGCCAAAACCCTGATTCATCATCATATTCTGTTTCTGTCATCAATTTAGCTGATACATGTTTTTCGTTCATTATTAATCCTCATCAGTAAATTTCTCAAGACCAATAGATTTTTTATCCGGTCTTTTTTTAGTTTTAATTTTTTCATAAGTTGTTATCAAATCATTCAACGCTTCATTAGGTTGCGCCGAATCAGTCTGAAACTCTTCGTTCAAACTATCGAATATAGCATAATTTTGTAGATTTTTTGCTTTAATGACTTGTTGTTTTTTTTCTTTTTCAATACGCCTGATAAACGCATACCATATAATCTGCGTAAAATACGCAAAAGGATTATTTGTTTTATCTGGGTTGAAATTATTTAAATAAAGAATACAATTCTCAATACCATCAGATATCATCTCGTCTTTCCACTGTGATGAATATCCTATGAAGTTGGATTTGTTAGACAACTTCTTAGCTATACTGAGAATACATACTCCAATATACTCCGGAATAGGGGGTGGCGTAAAGCCCTTTTCATCATATTCCTTCAATAATGCCTTATAACGTATCAACTCAAGGTAAAATTTCTCGTTGCTAACGTACTGTACAGGCGTTTTTCTAGTATTTTTCATAATATATCCTTTTTGGGCTTTACTACTTTTTGAATCCGAGTATAATAGAGTTTGTCAATGAAATGAGAACAATAAGATTAGTGAATAGATTTACTAGTATTCTTATGAATAAAAGATAATACATTGTTAGAATATTCTGGTATCTCTGGTTCTAAAGGAACCTTTTGTTCCATCTTCTTCTCCATATAATCATTCACTGCTGATAGTTTACTTTTAATATTATCTGAAACATATGATTGATTATATGTAACAGAATTAATATAATATCTCTTTACCTCATCAATGACAGGTAGTATTTGAATTACGTGAAATTTTGAGAAATTTAGAATTTGGTGAGATTTGCTGAATGGAATATAGCTGGTTAGAATAATATTACTAGTTCCATCGTCTGGGTTGTATTGTTCTTCAACTACAAGTGGATTTTCTATGTTTACTGTATGTTCAGTTTCACTAGATAAAATTCCTACAAGTTCATCTCCATTTAGTAATTTTACTATGCATACATCTTTGTTGTTCATTTGATGGATACCTTATATTGTTTATAATTGAAATTTTCTTCATTATATAACTTTACTCTCTCGGCATAATGCTTTAGAGTATGATTTTTATGAGATTTCCATGACAGATCGTCTGCGATATCAAACCAAACTGCATCTGATTTGGTGTCTGATTTTCTTAATCCTCTCCCTATGCTTTGTAGAACTGTTATTTTAGATTTAGATGGCGTAGCCAATATAATATAATGCAGATTTTTAATATTTATTCCGGTTCCAAAAGTTTGAATACTGGCTGCTATAATAGCTCTATCTTGAGTTTCAACTATGCTTCTGATTTCATTTCTTTTATCTCCGGTCATTGATCCGGTTACATAATAGATTCCCGATCTATCTTTGTTTTTTGAATTGATTAATCCAAAAAGCTGATCGCCTTGTTTTTCAATATATCTGAAAAGTATCAGCACATTTCCATTTAATGAATGCGCAAGATTAGCGATAAATTTGTTTCTCTCTTCTTTTTGAATAATAAAATCAATCTCCTCTTGATAAGAAGCGTTCTTCATCAATTTACGAGTCTGTTCATCATAATCTAAAACTATGCATTTGATATTCAGATTTGCTATATGATTTTCCTTCATCAGCGTAGCTGTGGTAGTGACTTTTTCCACAGGACCGAATATGCCCTCAAGAATCATTTTGTTTGTTAGCGATCCGTCCAGCGTCCCTGTGAAGCCGAATTTATAAGAACAGTCAGTAAGCTTATTCATGATATTAGTTAGGCTGTCTGATTTAAAAAGATGACATTCATCTCCAAGAACAACATCAAAATCTTTGAACCATTGCTTTGGTAATTTGTACAAACTTTGCCATGTGCTGATGAATATTTTTTTATTGTTAGTTTTGTCTTTGCCTGCATATATCTCATGAATTTCGTTGACTATTTCACCTGTTGAATCATAATTAATAAAATCAGTTTTCATTTGACTAACGAGTGATACTGTTGGTACAATTATCAACGTCTTGCGATTGAGATATCTAGTCAACAGATACATAATAAAAGATTTTCCGCTGGCTGTAGGTGATAAAAATAATCTCCTACGATCTCTTATTCCTTTAGTAAATACCTCAATTTGATAATCTCTCGGTTCCATAGAAAGTGAAAGAGATGAAATATATTCTTTAGCTTCTGATACTGAAAACGAATCGGCCGAGAATACTGCATCTTCATTGTAATCATAATTTCTGGATTTACAAAAATTCTGTACTTCTAATCTCAGTCCAGAGTATAAAAGCTTTGATCTGTAATTAAATAATCTGATCTTACCATCCCACATCTTGTTACGGAATGATGGCATGAATTTGGCGTTTGGTACCATGAATGAAAAATAGTCTGATAATTCTTGAGATATGCCATCATCACATTCTATTCGAATATAAACATCATCTACATAATGAATATGAACCATCATCCACCCGCTTGAAATTTAATAAATTCTATTGTGTTACGAATAATAAATGATCTGTTGTGCACATTTTTAATAATATCTTCAACAAACAGACACTTTTCTCTCTGAATTGACACCTTCAAAGTCAAATCTACAACTTCTTTGTCTGTATCAACTAACATTTTAGCCTCGTCTTTGACTACGATCTTACCCCTGGCCGGTAATTCCCAACCCCTTGCTCTGGTATCTTCATCATGACCATTCAGAAAAAACCAAAATTTATCATTAGTCAGACACTTAAGTTCTGCCTCTAATGTTTTTAGCTTAGCGCGCTCTAATATTAGAATTTTCCAGTATTTGGAATGTAGACGGGGGATTTTGTTTGATTCGTCGGCGAGTTGTAATTGATTTATTACCGAGTCAGTTTCCCACTCGGCTTGAATTGTTTCAAGTTTCATGAATAGCATAATCTCCGTTTATACTAGTATGATTATACTACTATTTTATGCAAAAATCAATTATAATCTTCTAATATCATAAGAAGTATACCTAAATGACGAGAATGCATCCAGATATTGAATATCTGGAGTAGTAGAATCAAACTGCAGATTAGAAAGAGATATAGGAAATGCATCTTTGAAGTATACTTCAAATGATAGATTTTTATTCGAATTGGCAATCAATAATGAAAGATCGGACTTAAGGCCCTTACCAGAATATTTTGGTTGATCAGCAATTTCTTTATATTGATCATGATTATCTGGGAAACCAGTATTTCTGATCCATTGATACAGCTCAAGCCAATTCGCAAGATCTTCGTTTACCTTAAAATGAATAGCAAGTTCTTCATAGTATAAATGATCTCCTCCATATGGTATTTGTACAAATGGATTAGACGTTTCTACCTGATCTAACATGATTCCAGGTAGGCTGACGCTTTGAATAAAAAAGTTTACGTTCGGAGCTCTTTTTATTTCGAATTGAAATACTAGCGGTGACAGTAAATTTTTATTGGATGGATTTTTATCCAAAGCGGTCATTGATTTTCCTTATTTTGCTAATAGATAATGATGATCGGCATCAAAACAATCTACTTCAACAGTCTCATATCTGTTGCTTCCGCCACCAATAACTAATCCAAGACCATAAATTCTGAAATCAAATGATTTGAAAAATTTAAATAACTTATTCAGATCAACTTCTTTATGAACTTCAATTACTATATTTAGGTCAGGTTTACTCAGCGTTTTAGTAGCGCCCTCGAAGATAAAATCTTCTGCTCCTTCAATATCGACTTTCATAAATTGAATATTTTTTCCTTCACAAAACTCATCAAGTGTTACTGTTTCAATTTCTATTTCTTTTTTCTCTGTGAATCCCCATTCAGGGTGCGCCGCGACCTTGCTGGAGAGAGTATGGCCGCCGTAGTTATGTGGGTTTATTTGTAACAAAGTCTTCCCTGTGACGTTTGAAACCGCCTTGGGGACGATCTCAAGCTTTGGGTGCAGTTTAAATTTTTGATGAAGGTAGATAACGTTTTCAGGATGAGGTTCGAATGCATAAACCTTGCTGAATTTTTGTAAAAGCATCTCTGTATATATGCCGCGATTGGCACCAACATCTAATGCTTCACCTGAACTTTCATTGTGTTGTTGAATACAAGCTGCTACGAATATCTCTGACATTTATTTCTCCATGTTATATACCATTTTTATATTTAGTATATAACAAAAAAAGGGGGCCGTAAAGCCCCCTTTCTTCATTAATAAAGATTGTGAATTATTCGCCTTTTGATACGAAAACTTCCACTTTCCAATCTTTTGAAACTTGTACAACTTTGCCATCAACTAGAACATAGTCAGTAGTACCAGCAACATCTGTTCCTGTTGGAACGTTTTTAGCGGTATCTGATTTTGCAGTTTCAGGATCAAAAGGCTTTTACAGCCCAATCTGGAAGATCGGCTGAGATAGCAGCAGTAGATAACATACCAAATAGAATTGCAGTGATTACAGTTCTCATGGTCTTTCCCTCTTTCGTTTAAAAGTTAAAGGGAAGGATTTTCACCCTTCCCTCACTACTATTTATAATAGTTAAAGTTTGTTATAATTAGGTTTTTCTTGATCTATGGTTATCATATAATTTTTTACGCTGAGCCTCTGCCCAGACAGGATCAGCCCATAATTGCTTCAAACGTGATGATGAAAGCTTTGCTTGATCGTCTTTAGTCATAGTTTTTTTGGGCCCTTTGCGTTTACGAGTACCATCTGACCACTGTTGTTTCATACGTTCAGAGTTGACTTGTTTCCATTCATCAGTGTGTTTGAACCCTAATTTTGCTTCGCTGAGTTTCTTTTTATGTTCATCTGTGAATTTTTTACCTTTTTTGGCTGCAGATATTTTTGCTGCTTTTTCAGGAGAACAAGGCCCGGTAGATTTGCCTTTTTTAGCTTCTGAAATTTTTTGGCCAATGTTCAACTTTGAGTTTTCATGAAACGCCCAATGATTAAAGTGATGCGTTGAAAGGTTATAATATCGTTTTTTAATTTCTTCAGGTTTAATCATAGACAACCATCGATATTCTTCATCAAGCAGTTGTTTTTTTGTCTGATATATTAGAAGTTAATATTCTACGTTTGAATGTTTGCGGGCGTCTCTTATACGTTTTAAGCATCCAATTAGAAGAACATATATAACCATCATTTTCATAACCCCATCTACATCCTATATAAAACATTTTTCGTTTTTTTGTCGAACCAAAGATATACAAACCCATATTTTTCCATTAATGATCTCCAAATAAAAAACCGAGAGCTTAACGCTCTCGGTTCTATTTATATACCGTTTTATAAAACGGGTCAACTACATCAAATTCTGTACGATAACTCTTCTGTAATACACGTTAGAGTCTTTAGCAATTCCATCGTCAGTAAACGCTGTTGCGCCTTGAGCGAATGGATTTGCGATCATTCCGTAACGGGTTTTGAATCCGATCTTAGGAATGAAGCTGTCTGGATCAACAGCGCGGACTTGTTGTAGAGGAACGTATGGGCAGTAGAATAGGCCAGCATCAAAAGGAGATGCGCCTTTGTATCCTACAACCATATAGTTTCCACCAGAGACATATGGATCGATATAAACGCGGAAACGTCCGTTTAGAACACCAACGAAGGTGTTTCCGGTATCGTCTACGTTTAGGTTGTTTGAGTTAAGAGCAGGAGTGTAATCAAGAACACCAGCCATTTGTAGAGCTGAAGCAACGTCAGCAGAACAAATGATAATGTTACCCTTCCCTCTACGGGTTTGCTTAGCAATCTGGTTAGCTTCACGTTCAATTTGGAACATCAAGCCTTTGAACTTTTCAACTGACCAACGACCGTTTGAGTCGGTGTCAAGATCGAAGATACCAGTGGTGGTTGTGTTTTCAGTAGCACCAGTAACAGCTGTTACGATAAGAGTACGAACAACTTCACGGTTGATTTCAGCTAGAATTTCAGCTGAAAGGATGTTAGAAAGTTCAGTTTCAGCGTCTAGGCCGTAAACTGCTTTAAGGTCTTGCGCAAGTTCCATGGTGTACTCAGCTTTTAGGGCACGAGATTTAGCTGTAACAGTTAGCTTCTCGATGCTGAAAGCCATTTCAGCGAATGCGATGTTACCAGTTGTACCCAAAGCTTCAGCTTGTGCACGTGACATACCAGAAACATAGTTGTATGTGTTAGATTCAGCGTTGTTAGCTGTGGTAGGAAGTGAACCAACATGTCTCATACCAGGAGTATTAACTGTTGAGTTTCCAAGTCCTCTTGAAGAGGCGTTGGTGTTTACTTCGTTATAGAAGGTTTCGGTGTGGGTTTGGTTAGCATATCTTGCGCGCATCGCGAAGATCAAACCAGTAGGACCAGTCATTGGCTGAACGCCGCAAATGTCGTAAGCAATAAGGTTAGGCATTGCACGACGTACTAGTGAAATAAGAACTGGATCAAAGGTATCAATTGCGCCGTCACCAGCAGTTGAGCTTGATGCGCCCATTGCGTTGACAGGAATTGCAGCTTCGGTTACCATACCGTGACGTGTATTCATACGACGGTATTGGCCCATTTCTTCAGCAATTGCATTCTCGGTATTTTGAAGAATGACAGCTGTAGTATTTCTTTTGTGAACGTCAGTAATTTTTGGGAGATCTTGGTGCTCAAGAATTGGCCCCCACTTTTTAACTAGTTCTTCATTTAACGATAACATTTTTAGTTTACTCCCTATATTTTTCTTAGGTTCTTTTTTATTTATAATATATTATTTCTTGACAGTTCTAGAAATAGCTTCAGCATATGCTTTTACGCTTGGTGAAGCTATTATGTCTTCAGAAATGTCCCCTTCAAACGATTCGTTTAGAACATTTGAAGCTTCAGATGTTTTTTTAGTGAAGTGCTTTTCTTTAATGATATTTAGTTTTCTTTTATATGTATCAACATCACCTGTAAATTCGATGCCCTCAGCTAGAGTGCGGAATTTGCTGACATGAGTCATTGGTAATCCGGTTGATACTTCTTCAAAAACATCTTCTAGAATAGAGTTAGCTAGTTGCTCCTCTAATGCAATATTTTGATTTAATGCATCGTTAAGTTGTTCTTGAAGTTCAGCAATGTTTGCTTCATATTCTTCTAGAGCATCAATCTTTTCATCTGGAATAGAAATGTAGTGTTCGTTAAACAAATCTTTTAACCCTGAAATAAAGCTTTCTGCAATTTCAGTACGCATAGAAGATTCAATTGCAACAGCGTTTTCTTCTAACCATTGCTCAGCCAAATATGATGCATATTTGTCTAGATTATCTACTAACTCTTCCATTACTTCTTTTGTTTGTTCGTTTAGTCTTTCTTCGAATTGTTCAGATAGAGTTGCAACTTCAAGTTGAACGCGAGTTGATACAGCAGATTCGAATAGAGTTGTGATTTTTTCTTTGAAGTCTTCAGCTAATTCTTCGCCACCAAATATTATTTCTAGGTCTTCTTTCATGGCTACTGTGGCTGCATTCTTAGCAGCAGCGTCGTCAGGAATAGAAGCAGCAGCTGATGCTGAATTTTGTTGTAGTACTTGAACTAGTCTAGTTAGATCATCACCAGACATTGCGCCTAACATAGTTACGGCCTGCGCCATAGCAGTTGCTTTGTTTGGTTTCATTTGAACCGTAGCAGCATTATCTGTCGCTTGGTCTTCATTTAATTTTTTCTTAGTAGCCATTTAAAAACTCTCCTTGAGAAACTTTAGGTATATTTATATTATTTATTTTTTACAAGATTTTCTAGTAAGGCGTTTAAATAGTTAGCCTTTTTTTCATTAATTTCACGAAGAGTCATTTTCTTCATGTTTTTGTGTTGTTGTTCAACTAAACGCTCAGCATATGTACCTTTTGCTGAATCGTAGTAATATTCAACATTTTCCATTATGCCTTGTACGAATGCTTTATATGCTGATGGGTCAGATACGATATCAGCCGCCGTTACAAGCTTAAAATCATCTTTAACTTCCATAATTCCTCTTGAATCAGGATCGTTTAATGATCCAAGACCACGAGTAGAAACACCAATAGAGGCGCCTCCCTCTAGCAACCCTTTAACTATGTTTCCCATTGGAGTATTTAGAATTTTGGCTTTGCCGTAGACAGTTCCATCGTTTCTCATTTCAAGCTTTTCAATTAAATGTGAAACTCTGTCTAGGTTAATGATTGGGCCCTGAGGATGATTTAATTCACCAAAAGCTCTTTTTGTGTTTACGTTTTCGGCTATGTATCTGTTAACCTCGCGCTCCATAATTGCTTTTGGATATATGCGATTATTTCTATTAGGTGAATCGTATTGCATAAAAGGCCCATGAATATATAGATTCTTAGAACCTTCAGCTCCTTCTGATATAACTTCTACCGATTCAACTATTTCTGACATAAGTTTCATTGTTGATTTTACCTTACAGTGTTGGGAAGCCGTTGGTTGCTGGTATCTTCTTCAATTCAACTATCAGTGTACCGTTTCCTGACCCAATCAAGTTAGCTGAAAGAGTTCCGGACGAATCAAGTGATAATCCAGCACCGTTTCCTCTAAAATCCAGATAAGCGGTCGAATCAGCAACAAATACGGTATTTGCTCCACGTTTGACCACCCAATATGCTGAGTTTCCTGATGGAGAACCAAACCACATTTGAGTAATAGCTGCGCCAGCTAGGTCTTCGTCACTAGTAGCGATCGCACTTACAGAACTGTTCCCGGCTATAGTTATAGCACCATTACTGGCTGTGAATAACAACACAGCCGCTCCATATTTTTTATTTGATGTAATGCGATATGTCATTATGTTCTAGCCTTATAATTGCTATATTTCAAACCACCAACTCTATTTTTATCTGGTTGATTTAAAGTTGACGGCACTGGCTCAAACTCAGTAGAGAAATTGTGTTTCACGTGATGCAATAAATCTTCGGCGCGCGATGACACTTCCCTCATAGCCATTGCTGGATGAGTTACCATTGTTTCTTTGTCTTTAGCATGTTGCTTCATATTATTTTTGTGATCTTCTAAATGTACCAATAATTGTTTTAATGCGCTTATAGTTCTATTATGATGCGCATCATATGATTCTTTAGAGGTTGGATCAAAATCTTCATAAACTGCTTTATCTGCACCTGAATTGTATCCATGTTTCGCATCACGCTTGTAATATTTATTAGTTCCTTTATATGGCGCGCCATTTATATCGTTGCCAGCATAATCTTTTCCGTTGATTACGCCAAATTGGCCACCCTGATTATGACGATCAACAAATTCTTTTTCCCCGCCTTCTAGTGGTCTGTCACCATATATTTCGTCTAAAATTTGATTTAGAGTTTTCATACTGGATCATTTCCTTCTGGTTCTTCTTCGTCATAAAATGTTTCATATTCATCATCTGACAATTCTTCACCATCAACGTCTAAGTCTTGGTCATCTTCAGGGTCGCCGTATTCTGGTTCAATTGTTTCTTCTTCACCTTCTACAGCTTCTTCATCGTCATCGCCACCATAATACGTTTTGGCTATTTCCATTCTTTTTGCTTCTAGATGATCTTTGATTTTGTCAAGCATTATATCATGTAGTGCCGCTTTTGCATCAGCTGGCTTGTTTTCTAGTGATGACTGAATCATGTCGCTAATCGTATATTTTGTCATACTGGTCTCCTATATGTTTTAGTCGCCCCTTCGGGCATTTCTTTACCTATATATTGAAATCTGATAATCGCCCCAGTTGGAAAATTTTTTGGGCTATACCCAGCCATCTCGGCGAGCGGCGCATTCACGTCAATTAATTTACTAGTCCACCCTGATGGGCCTATATCAACCTGTTGAACTATAAATGATTTATTATTTGGAAATGTAAGCTTAAACCAATGTTTTAGTGTTTTGTTTGACATATATGCAATTCCAGGAGTCATTTGAGATAATCCTGATGCATTCTGGCCATTGTCGGCCTTATCTATCCATTTATAAACGCTTAAGCCATCTCCCCATTTACCTATTCCAAATTGTCCAAACCAGGACATCATTCCGTAATAAACTTTTCCGAACTCCGGCAAATTTCTATATCTGCCATTGAATGGCAGAAATTTAACAGCATCCATTCCCCCGGTAAGAGGTTCAAGTTTTTCGTTTTTATGATCATCTGCTACATTATATTTTGGCATTTTAATCTTTAAGTCCTAGGAAATTGTTCTTCGTCAACACTTTTGATTTTATGTGTACGCCTATGCTATTAGAAGTATTTATATTATCAAGCGTTTTGTTCCAAACTTGGGCTGCAGCGTTTGCTGCTATGTTACTTATATCAGTACCAGATAAACTGCTGCTTCCTGATGTACTAACTGTATCGACGATATTAGAAACAGTCAAACTAATCAAAACATTATATGCCCCCGTAGTAGTGACAAAAGGCGCACCGCCGTCTCTAGTATAAATGTTTCCAGAAACAGTTAGAGAATGATCTGCTTCTTGCGGCCTAATTTTCCAGCCATTTTCAAGAAAGAATGTTGATCCAAGATAGTTACCACCAGGCAAAGGGTCGCCACCAATAACAGATAATGCTTGTAAATATTTTGCATTATCAGAAAGCAATACCCAATCTTTCCATCTTGAGTATATTTCTTTTACTGTTATGGCACGCGTGCCTTCGCCTAGTATGATTAATTTACTAGATCCATTGAAAGAAACGGCCACATTTAATTCCTATAATTATGCAGGATTTGAGTAATTTCTTTCAAGAGAACTTGCAAACGCTAACTGATTGCCCGTTGATCTCAAAATACTGCCGGTAGTGTTATAATATTGGGTTGTTATTGGCGCCAATAACAACGCCTGTTATTGGCGCAGTTGTATTCGCAGAAGCGGCGCCTCTTTGAACATTAGTATCAAATGCGAACGTTTTTGTTATTGAAGAGTTACCAGACACGTTACCAGATATTGGATTTCCGGAAGAGTCGTTGACTATTATTGCTGACGATGATCCGTAATCTGCGCCAGCATTATCGCCAGCATCATCATTAGTAAAGAATACCCAATATTTTGCGTTGGTGTCGTTAACTAAGTTATCATTAAACGTTAACGTAAGAGTTGCAGTATATGGGAACGTTCTTTGTGCGCCGCCATCGTCGACGAAAACGAGTCTGTTGATGTCATTATCTAAATAATTATCAATGAATACGCCGCCTTCAGTTTGTAGCTGCGTATAAAGAGCATCACCAACGAATGAAAGCAAGCTTGATGTTACCTTGCCCGTTTTCGTGCCTGCGCCATCATCAATGTCTGCGCTTTGTCTTAATTCTCTTTGAACGAACTCGTAAATTTGCTCAGCTGTACCAGAATTTCCGTCGATAATAACGTGGAAATTTCTATTTGTGCCACCAATTGATCTTGATTGTGCGTTAGCATACCATGTTATGGTCATTCCAGTATATGGAGCATTAGATGAAACGGTTGTATCATCATGAGTGATCTTAAGATCAGATTGGTTTGCTAGAGGAAAACGATAAACCTGATAGGTAAGAGTGGTAACACCGATATCAGATAATTGAGCTGTTGCATATGTTTTAGCATATTCGCGAACGAACAATTTATAATAAGAACGATAATCGAACGAACTATGCGAACCGTCCCCGTAAACTTTTACGGCTTGATTAACTGCGCCAGTTCTAACGATATTGGTTGATGAACCGCCACCGGCTTGTTGATAGTAAACCTGATCGCCCGAACCGATAGAACCTAGAGTGATAATACCAGCGTATTCTTCTTGAGAAACACCAGAACCATCTTTGCCATTTATTCCAGCTGGTCCTGTTTCGCCAATATCGCCTTTAGGGCCTTGTGGGCCCATTGGTCCTACGTCGCCTTTATCGCCTTTTGTTCCTTGTGGTCTTTGTGGTCCTTGTGGGCCAGCTGGTCCTTCTTTACCATCTAAACCGCCTTTTCCAGACGCACCTGTCGGCCCATTCTCTCCTTTATCGCCTTTATCGCCCTTTGGGCCTTGGTCTCCTTTTGGCCCTGGAAAGCCCTGCAAACCTCGCGGGCCAACAGGGCCAACTGGTCCGGGATCACTAGCTACCTCAGTTACTATGGTATGAACAACTGGTTCAGCCTCAATAACAGGCGCTGATTTTTCTTTCAAACGCCTGTTCAATAATACTGTGGCTGCCAGCAATTCTAGGTTATTGTTTTTTGTTTTCATCTTCTAACAATTGAATAAGTTGTTTCTTAAGAATATCATCATAATTAGGCTCAACGTTCTCTGGTTCAATTTCAATTTCTTCTTTCGTTATTTGTTTCGGTGACGTAGGTCGAAGTGCACCACCATTCATTGGTTGTAGTGTTGGATCAGCGGCCATCATCATGGCTTGATTGTATTGTGGAATTTGCATTTCGGCCGCAATCTCAGCATCAATTTGCATGATGTCTTCATCAGTCTGTTTAAGGATATTCTTACGAATCCAAGTATGAGAGTAATACAGCCCAGCGAATGGAGATATGTCTCTCATTCTATTCATGCGCTCGGCCATTACTTCTGAATCTTTTAATTCAGAAAAATAATTATCTCTTGCGAATTTAAATTTTAATGCAGGTTTTAACAGATCCCATTCTTCAGGAGCAATTACCATTTTTAAAATCAATTGTTTTTCGAGCAAACTTAAAAATAATTCACTGAATCTCATGCGCATTCTGTCAATAAATCTAGAGAATTTAATTTCATCTCTAGATATTTCAGTAGCCCGGCCGATACTTACAGCGCGTTCTGGGTCTAATCTTGTAATTGGAACGTTTAATGATTTGTATAATTTCTTTTGGAAATATTCAACATCAGCCATTTCACCAAGGTTTTGGCCAGCTGGTAGTGTAGTAATTTCAGTAGCTTTACCATCACCCCTTCTTGGGAACCAATAGTCTTCAATCATGGTCATAAATCTTCTAGAATCAGCTATTTCACCGCTAGATGCATCATAAACTAGCTTGTTTTTATGCTTTACCATTATATCGCGCATGTGTTGTTCAGCTTTTGCTTTTGGTAAGTTACCAACATCAATATAAAATATTCTACGTTCTGGTGCACGCGTGATACGATAAATGATCGTCGCATCTTCTAGTGCGCGTAATTGATTCATTATTTTTATTGATTTGTGCAGATAAGAAAGAACCATTGTACCGGCAGTGTCTTGAATACCTGAAACAACGTGAACAACGGCATCTTTTGAGATCTTAACGCCTTGAACTGATGGGCTGGCCCCTAGTGCTTGTTTAGTGTTCTTGTTGTTAAAGCCTGCCTCATTATACATGTAATACTCAGATTTTGTTTTTGTTATTATCAAATCCGGATTACTTTTGTCGCGGATTTTCACAACCTCGCGAATTTTTCTCATTTTTCTTGGATCTATGTAACGAACTTCTTTTATTCCGGCAGCTGCGTTTTTTTCGTCAACCAACGCATGATAAAATAAACGTCCATCAACATAATATCTTTTAAATATATCATAAGCTTGTGTGTTGAATTTAATGAGCTTCAAAATTTCTTTAAATTCTTCTTGTATGATTTCTTTTATTTTATCGTCAAGTGGAGCTTCTTCTAGAAGCAATTGAACAATAGGATTTGATTCGTCCTGAACTATGGCTTCTGTTACTATTTCTTCAATAGCCATGTCTATCTCGGGCTGCATAGACAATTCTCTGTATTTGGTAACTAATTCAGCCTCTGTACGGACAGTCCCATCCAGGTCTAGTACAGTGCCATAAGAACCAAATGCGGATACTATTGCAGCGCCGTCGTCATTTACGGGTGGAGTGAATGAAGGTGGTTCATCTTTAGGTTGTCTACGAAATTCGTAACCAAACAGCTTTAGAATTGTTGACATATTTAATTATGATCCTAATAAAAAAGGGTCACCCACGAACGCGGATAACCCCTAAAGTTTTGGGTTTCTCGAGGTTTATATATTTATGGTACTTGAATTTCCTCGTTTTCGGTACCTTCAGTAGAACTTCTTGATAGGCTGTTTCCAGCTTTAGCTAACCAATAATCATATGAGAACGTAACATCGAAGTTTTGAATTTGGTTCATGGCTTCCCAATCTAGTGGTATAGCGTCAACTTGGTTTGGCCACAAGCCTTCCATAATATAAGTAGAAATTGTTTCACCATCGCTTCTCATCTGAGTAACTTCGGCTGAGGTCTTGTATCCAGTAGGCCATAATTCTGAACGCATTACGTTTGAAACTAGAGTGTTTATACTGGTTGACCATTTTTCCATGACTTTTCTTACATAGAAATCTGAATCATTCATAATTGTTACAGTCCAATCTGGAAATTCTCTATCCCCAGAAAACTTAACTACACGTCCAAAGTAAGCAACTTGCACAGGGGAAACAATAGCTGGTGGTATTTGAGCTGCCCTACATACGAATTTAATCTTCTCAGCATTATTAATACCGAGAGCTGGCGGTGGATACATTTCGACATAGAATTGCGAAGGTCTAGCACCACCACCAGGCAGACCACGCGATTTGAACTCTTCGATATTAAAGCTCACAACAGTAACTCCTTAATTAAGTATTCTTTATTGTTATTTATAAAATGGTACCAACACGCGCTGGTACCATTATGTTTTTAGAACTTGCCAATAATTTCTTGGAACGCTACGTCAGTTCTTACTGCAACGAAGTTCAAGGTAATGAAGTTGATAGAGCGCGCTGGTTTGATATAGATATCACCAACGAACTCATTACGATCAATTACTTCACCAGTGTTATTTGTTTTATCGCAGACAACTACGAAGTCCGTGATTCCTCTACGACCTTTAACATCGCGCAGATAAGGAACAACTAGATTTCTGAATTGTGCACGAGTGAAGTCATCGTTGAACTCGAACAACATGTATTTTGCAGCAGTCGCAATTGCCTTTTCAAGTACGATGAACAAACGTCTAACATTTATGCGATCAAACGCTGAAGGCTTAGTTAGAAGTGTTTTATCACCATACAATATAGTACCTTCGCCTGGGAAAGTAACTACTGGGTTGATGTTTGACTTATAAAGTATATCGCGATCAGCTTGTTTTGGGTTGTAAGCAAGGCGAACAACGTTCTTGATTCCGCCTCTATTGAATCCGGCGAATGACCACCATGGATCATTTGTCGCATCAGTTCTGACGGCAAGACCTGCCATATCACCGTTTAGCGGAACCCAACGGAATATGTCATTGTAACGATCATATGAGTACTTGTAGCCCGAATCCATAAATCCATAAGAAGTGCTTCTTAGTGAATTACGGAAGGCTACTAGATCGTCTGATTCGTCCCCGAAATTATTAACAACGTCATTTTTATCTGGAGAGATAAATGCAACGCAGTCTTTTCTTTTCTCAGCAATATTATCAATTAAATAGTTTGCTAATTGCCCACCATGAGTACCGCCACGAGCTTTTCCTTGTAGGATAAGCGAAACGTCTACTTCTTCAGCTGATGCATATAGATCATATGCGCCAGTGATAAGAGAAAGAGGAACAGTTGTTTCATCTGAGCCATCTTGACCGTAGTTAAACGCAACTGAAAGAATGCTGCTGTTTGTTGCTGAAGTAACAGAAGTTGCTACGTTAGAAACAGCGGTGCTACGATCATGCGCCCAATAAACATATCTAGATTGTTCATTGATGACATCTTTGTAATAATTTGTTCCACCATCAAGGTTTTTAGCATCTGAAGCTCTTGAAAGGTTTCTATAAACTTCAAGAATTTCACCTGGAATTTTAGTAAACAGTCCTTTATCATCAACGACTACAACGTGCAGTTCGTCATTAGCTGAAGTGTTACCAAAGTTTATGACATAATCTGATCTTGAAGGCGCAGTATCTACTTGATCATAAAACTCCCAATATCTTGTAACAGTATTTGATAGTGATTGATTTGCGACCAATTTTAATTCATCATCAAACGATATGTTGAACGTTCCAGATGAATATGTAGCGTTTGCGGTTGCAACCACGACGTTTGAATGAGATTGAACTTTAAGGGATTGATATCCGATGGTGTTGTTACCAAATTCAACGTAGTCAGTTACAGCCAGAGTTCCTTGTAGAACTAGTGCTGCGTTTGAAACGGCAGATTGTGCAGCTGCGTTGTTGCTGGCATGAGTATGAGCAATAGTAACGGTAGCTGTATTTGAACCAACGTTAATGCTGATTGTAGCGCCGCTGTTTGCGTATGATGCAAGGTTAACAACGCTAGTAAATCCTTCATAAGTATCACAGACTGATAATCTTAATGAGTTACCAAGAGCACCAGGATATTTTGCAACCCAAAGAACGTTGCTATCAAAAGAACGACCAGCTGTTACGTTATCCGCATCAAGTGGGTCTTTTCTGTAGTAATCTTCCTCATTTAGAACAATTTGATTAGCTAAGTTAGCTACAGCACCTGAGACGTTCGCGACAGCCGTAAATGCAACCGTATTAGCTACGAATTGTAGAGAAACTGCTGTGCTGTTACCAGTTACTGATGAGTTTGATGAAACAACGAATGCCGTTGAGTTTGTGATTGACGAAACAGTAGTTCCAATCACAACATTTGAACCAGCGATCAATTTCATACCAGCAATTAATGATGCTGTGTTTGAAGTAATAATTGTTGCGTTACCGGTAACAGTATCACAAGAAAGAGTTGGAGAGGTTGAGAATGAAGTTCCATTTGCCGCAACCCAAACACCATCAGTGTTTGCAGCACGAGAAACATATAGTTTGTTTGCATAAGCTAAAAAGTTAGCGCCAGTGAACCAAGTTTCAGCGTTGAAATTTGTTGGTTTGCCAAATCTTGTTGCTAATGCGGTTTCAGAGTCAATCAAGACTCTTTTGTTTATTGAACCCCAACGGAATACGCCGCATAGAGCGCCTTCTGTGGTTGATATGGCTGGAACTCCGCCCGTAAGATCAATCTCACGAACTAGAACACCAGGCGACACAAGAAAAGATGCCATTTTATTCTCCCTTGAAGGTTATTTTATTTTTATATCTTTGATATTTATTATTTAAATCAATTCAAGAGTGAAGCCAAGCGTCCAAGGAAGGCACTTCTTTTACTTGTTCGGTAACTTGTTCATCTAAGCCGTCATCAATAAATCCAAATGGAAGTAATTCCTCCATCATTTGTTCTTCGGTTTTTTCCCGTAATACATGTAGAGTATTTATATCAGTCAATTCTTTGAAGTATTGCTGATCCGTCATCCACGAGAACAAAACGAGTGGCATCACAAGATCATCGTGATTTCCGGGTTCAGCTTCGTAAGAATTGTTCTTCTTAGAGAATGTTATAAGTTCGTCTACTGTGTGCTTGTCGTATATTAATAACTTGTGTTGTTCAACTAGTAGTTTAAGCATCGCGCAGCCGATAGCTTTAACTGTTTTTGTGGTGCGAATACCAAAATCTTTTTCTTTTGAGCCGAATCCAGTGGAAATTATTTTTCCGAGACGGCCATTATTTTGAGTCATGACAACGTTTTCGTATTCAAAATCATAAAATAATGATTCAGATACTTGAGAACCAACATCATTAATTTCTACTAAAACACCAGCCTGATTATAAGTCTTTGCTGCTCGATATATGGTTTCAGCAAAATCCAACGGCGTAATCATATTATCGCGGAACATGCATACTTGTTTATATGGCATCGCCGTCACATCTATAATTTGCATGGTAGAATAATCCATGCCCCTTCCCCTCGAAACGTCGCATATTATGGAATATTGGTGGCCTTTTATTGGAAGTTCAAATTGATACATTCCATTCCCAAAAGTTATTGGTCTCAGAGTTTCTCCCATCATTTCTTTTAATCTCCAACCGGCGATTAAGGTGCCTGATGACCCGATGAATTGACAATTATGATTAACGAACGTATTTGAAATATAAGAAGATACATCTTCAACATTTATTGGATCATAATAATATTGTTCTTCATTTATTAACGAACAATCTATAACTTCATCAGTTTGCGCGTAATCAATAGCTTTTATGAAAGTATTTTTATATTTGATGAGATGTTCAGGAGTAACAGTTATTTCTCCTGTCGCTGTAATTATCTTGATGCCAGTATTACGTTTAGTTCTTTTTATACCATCGAAATTTTTCCAACCATCAGGCGTTAAAATTTCGAATCTAGTATTTTTTCTAAAATCGGCTTCCACACCAAAGTCTTTCTTTTTAAAATTTTAAGCGCAATTGCTTCATGTAATTTAAACTGTTTAGCATATGTTTTAGCAAACGCCCTATCATACGGCAACAATCTCCCATTCTGTTGTACAGTGTTCGCTATTAAAATATTTGGTTTTGTTTTATACAATAATAAAAATTGCTCAACATCTTGTTCATTGTATTTCTTTGACCAAAATTTACCTTTTCTTAGATTACTCATTTTTTGTTTCGATTCAATAGAATGGGTTTTACCAAGATTCCAAGGTTTATATCCTTTTTTAGACCAATGATTATCTTTTATTTTTTGTTTAGATTTTTCGCTGTATTTTTTACCATATGTTGTAAAATTTGGGCTATTATGATTACCAGTGCCATTTTTTGTTTTATTTAAACCATTGTTATACGTATCAAACCAATTAATATAAAATTCTTCAGCATCTTCTATTAATTCATGATTTTCGGATTGAAATAGTATTTCGTAAGTTATATCGTGTGATTTAAATCTCTCAGATTTTTTATGCGAATTAATTCTTGTTTTTATATTTTTAGCTTTACCTATATATCGTAAACCGTCGTTTCTTGTTATACAATAAACTGAATATAAAATAGTCATTTAAGTCTCCTTGGATTATGATAATTATTTATCATCCAGAAAACTTTAAGACATGATATCATATGCTTCTTTAATTGTTAATTTACGTATTTCTCCTGTAAACTTACATCTGAGTTCAATTAAAGATTCACCAATTATGCACTCATGCTCTTGGGCGAATTTTTCATAATCAAAGTTGGTACCAGCCAATATTTCTTGTTTCCAGGCCTCGTCTCTGCCGGGAACATCTTTCCATAATACTTGAACAGGATACCAACCGTTGTTTTTCTTTGGATCCTTTTCGTTTGCGCCCTCCCAGAATTTGGTAAAATGATTAACGCCATTTGGAGTAGATACCAACGCAATTTTAGATCTTTTGGAGTTGGCCATGGTATTGAATGTTGAGGTATAGAACTTATCCCAATTCTCAACGAATGCGCAATTATGGCTTATCACATCATTTGTAATATATGAATTGGTATCAGTCACGTTCAATAAATCAAAAAGCTCGATATCATTGTTGATGATTTGTATATCAATAATAGTTTTGTTTTCTACAACATCATTGATTTGCAAATCACAAGCACAAACAAATTTATCTTTAAATAATATTTTATGTTCTATAGAACATTTTAATTCTGTTTGATCGTGGAAAAAAATGTGGATATATTCGTTATGTGTGCTCTTTTTAATACCAGTAAAAGTCTTAAATCCCGAAGAAGTTAAAACTTCTAAATCATCTACATTTATTGTTTCCATTTATATCTTTCTATAGTTTTTTGCAATAATGGATATTTTTCAGACAACGGCATCAATTTAATTGCATACGATGCAATTAAATCTTCAGTTATCTCAAAATAATTAAAATTATTATTTTTACACCAGGTTAATAAACAATTACGTTTTGCGATATTATTTGGTGTTTCAGTCAAAGAGCTTGGTTTTATTTCATAGACAGATTTATTATTAAAATCTATAAAATCGACAATGTAAATTTTATTAATATTTTTGAAAACATATGGTAATCTGAGTTTTTCATATTCAATATTAGTCTTTAAATAATTTGTTTGATACAAATAAAATATAGCCTCGAAAGAACTTCTGAAACATTTATCATCTATTTTAGAAGTCCAATGCGTCCAAGAATTTGAAATATTAGGAGTAAATTTACCAGTAAGTATTTTCATTTTTAATGACTTTGATCTTTTTTCTTTTTCTTCTGGAGTATTCATAAATTTTTTAGATGCATTACTTATTTTTAATCTGTATTCTTTTCCGCGTATGGGGTCATTAAGTAAGAATATCGTGACTGGGAAACAGATCGGAAGAGCACACGTCTGAACTCCAGTCACCTGAAGCTATCTCGTATGCCGTCTTCTGCTTGAAA
>OGVY01000014.1_pt1 | contig 30694 bp, 55 predicted proteins | sample 1575871 | NCBI WGS metagenome assembly OGVY01 (sample SAMN07581536, study PRJEB24739) | freshwater metagenome
GTTTCCCAGTCACGATAATACATAGACTGTACCTTAGACGGGTTTAACGGCACAGGTAAGCTAGTAGGAGTTAGCGGCGCCACTACTATTATAGGTGTTAATTCTATATTTCTAGACGAACTTTCCCCAGAAGATAACATTATAGTAGGTGAATCAACCTATAAAGTTAAGACTATAACGGACGACTTAAATGTAGAAATAACCACGGCCCTAGAAGAGAATTTAAGCGAAGTAGATTTTAAAATTTCTCCGCAAATTGCCTATAGAAAGAAAAATAGAAGCTGGCTAGTGGCGCATCATAAGCTTAAGAAAATTACCGCTAATATAACCAATGTAGTAGCGCTTAATCGATTCGATGTAGATACGATTGAAGACTTTGAAAGTGGAGATAAAGTCTATATCAATGGCGAGCTAGTTCAAGTTAGAAGAGTGTCAGGGAGCCAAATCCTGCTAGAGCAAAATCTAGGAACTGCCCCTGCTGTTAATGATACTATTTACAAGTATCCTATTCAGTCAGTAAAAGACTCATTTAGGGATTTAGTTGCACTAAGAGATTACGAACTAACTTATAGTGGTGATAACGCCATAATTACGCTGGATGATTTGGCCGAGTTTAATATAGCTAGAGAATTTCCATTTGTGGGAACTGCTTCCATCTCTGGCCGCGTAGTAGTTGGCACGGGGACTAATTTCGATACGGATTTTAAGCCTAGAGATTGGATTAATGTCGGAACCAATAATAACTGGTATGAAATCCTGGCCATTCCTTCACCAACGGATATGATCTTGAGAACTGCAGCACCTTCTCCTGTATCTGGTTCTGGGAATAAAAAGAATGTTTCCATCATTAACGACGAGTCTAGCATTTTAGTTAATTGCTTCGGGAAAACAGAAGACGGACAAGAAAATGGAACTTGGATCAAGACAGGAGCTCAGGCAATAAAGGACATTTTACTAGAGGCTGGCATTGAAAACCTTGCTCTAGATAGCTTCGACTCCGATCAAGTCTTAAGCCTAAAGCTTCCACTATCTTTTGGTTCTTCAGAATCTCCTAAAGTTAAAGATGTGATCGACAACATTAACCGCTCTATTCTTGGGTCTATTTACCTTAACGACGACTTTAATATAGAGTTTTCACATATTGACTCAAAAAAACCTGCTGGCCTGGTCATTGTAAGGCAGGATGATGTTTTGGATTGGTCTGTAGAGACTGACACCAAAGATCTTATTAGTGAATTTATCGGCAATTACCGCCATGTAGATTATGATGCGACAACTAAAGAACCCTCTTTTTTATATAAATCTAGAGTCAATTCTTACACTAGAGACTATCTAGGGATACAGCAAACGAAGACAGAGGACTTATTTCTATATAATGCCATAGAAGCGCAAGAAATGGCCCAAAGATACGCTTTGCTTAATGAGCTACCTAAGTCCAAGGTCAATCTTAGAACGTCTTTAAACCTGCAAGATAAGCAAATTAACGACAGGTTGCTTCTAGCCTTCGACAGAATGTTTTATAGAAGTGGATCAAATTCAAGATACAAAGTTTTTGTTATTAACTCGATTAAAAAAGACGGACTTAATACGAGCCTAGTCTTAGATGATCTAGGTGGGATTTTTAATAGAGTGGCCAATATCTCAGACGAAAACGCTGCTCCATTTTCTTCGGCCAGCGAAATAGAGAAATCTTTGAATGGCTACATAACTGATAATGATGGACTTATTACAGGGTATGGGTACACTAAAAGGATAAACATTATAGGGTAGTTATGGCCTTCAACTCTCTTAACATTAATGGTCTAGATATAGGTGATCCGATTAAGAGGTCAATTATGACCACTATTAAGGATGACTTAGACGACCTAGATAGCAGAACTTCAAATCTAGAAACTATTAGTCAAAAAGTAGTAGTTTTTAATTTCCCGATTATTAATACAATTCAGTCTAGCACCCTAACAGGGTTAACATTATTTAGAAGCTCTCTAAATTTTACTCTTACAGAGGCCAAGATCGTCGTTTATGATATTAATGGCAACAGTGGGACTTTAGAAATCGATGTAAAAAAATTAATTTCTCCAGTTCTCGACACTTACTCAACAGTGTTCACTACAAAGCCATCTATAACATTCCCAACTACTTCTAATTATCAAGAATCTTCCAATGCTGTTTTCGATAATTCTCTAAAAAATATCATTGTCGGAGATTATTTAAGATTAGATATAACTAGCCTCCCATCTGGGATACTGGCAAAAATGCACGTTGTAATCGTAGGTGAAGTATGAGCGTTCCATTGTATGTACCTTTTATCAATATGCCTTATTCTGTCTCTGTTCAGAGCAGCTCCTACACTATCCCTGCTGGGTACTATGCTAGATGTACTGCTAGTTTAAAAGGAAATTCAACTTTTACTATCGGTGGATCTACGGCCTTATACTGTTCATCTAATAGCGTTTTAGCTAGTGATAACCTTATTACTGCAAACGGAACAGGTGGTAATTTAAATGGTGCTTTGGGGACTGCTGCTTTAGGCGCTGGTCAATCTAATGCCGTTGGCTCTGCTTTTAATGAAGCCACAGACGAAAAAGTTATGGCAAAAGACTACTGGCTCCCATCTGGTACAATTATCAATGGAACTGGGACATGGGCAGCAGTTGTAGAATTATTCTTAATTCCATCATAGGTCTTTATGAAAAATCTGAAGTCTAAAATCTTAAACGGCTTCCATAATCATCTAGGTGAGATCATCGCTACTTCTTTAATGGGCGGATTTATACATGTTTTTTGGGTCGTCTGGGTAACATTTCCCAATGTCCAGGCCAAAGTAGAAAAACAAGGCGAAGGCATCGAGAAGGTAAGAACTATTCTTTGCGAAAGGGCCATAGTTGAGAAGCAAGAAACCGAGAAAATAAAGGCTGCTTGTCATGATTAACGCTAGTGAAATTTTAATGGGAAGGGAGAAAGAATATCCACTAACGAAGGATATGGAATACAATCTTCTTGGATTAATTCATAAAGTTAATATGCTGTTAATGGAATATCCCAACGAAGTGAAAGTATCTTCTGGTTATCGGCCAGGAAAATATAATGTAAACGCCAAAGGTGCTAAAAACTCACCTCATTTAACATGTGAAGCAGTAGATTTCGCTGATAAAGATGGAGAATTTGCTAAATGGTGCATATTGAACGTATCATTATTAAGCAAACTTGGTCTGTATATGGAAGAGCCTGCTCACACTAAAGGGTGGGTGCATCTACAAATTAGACCAGTAAAGTCTGGAAGAATTATCTTTAAACCATAGGAGTATTTTATGGAATCATTTTTTAACTCAGTTTTAGAATTTCTAGGAAAAGCAGAAGGACAGACTGTTATTGTGGCCATGGTCTTAGAATTTTGTTTCCGCATGATTAAGACAGAAAAGCCTTTGTCTATTGCTTATATGGTGGCAGGTGCTTTTAAGTCTGTTGGCGAAATCCTGAGCAAGGTTGGCGCTCTTATGGATAAAGTTCTTCCTCAGAAATTAAAATGATAGAATCAATCTTTTCAGCACTCGGAGCAGGGTTAAAGCTCTGGTCGAGTGTTGAGTCCAGAAAATACCTAGATAAATACATAAATCTTAGGAAGCAATACTATGAAGAGATTAGTAAGCCTGAAGATCAACAGGATTTTGCTGTTATTGATAACATTCAATTCGAGCTTAAGCTGCTCTGCGATTCCTTCGGTTCCGCAGTTGGGGGCCAGGAAACTAAGAATCCATCCTAGCGGTCTAAGCTTTTACTATCAGTTCGAGTCATGCGCTAAAAAGATTTTAGGTATATGCACAAAAAAAGAGATGAAGCAGGAAGTTTATCCTCTGGCGGACAAAGATCTAATGATAAAACTAAAAAACATGGGCTACCAGTTGGTTCCAGTAAAAGATCAATAAAGAACTCTATTTCTAAGTTAGAAGAAGATTTAAGCGTGGCAGTTGCCGAGGGAAACGAAAAGAAAGCTCAGGCCATAAAAAAGACAATAGTAGGGCTTAAGGCTATCGAGAAAAAGTCAAAGGCATAGAAACAGTCTCTAAATGGAAAATTATTTTTGGGTCGCTGTCAGTAGGAATCTTTTCAGCATATATCTGGGTTATACACTTATCATCTATCTCCATTCTTTTAAAAAGCAAATCGATATTGATCTTCAATAGATTATCCAAGTCTTGAGACTTGCGACTAATGCGCTTAAAGTCATTCTTATTTTTTGGCTTAGTAAAGAACTCCTCTTCTTTTACATAAAAAAAGCAGGAAAGCTTTAGTGAGTGCTTTCTATCGTCATAAATAACCTTGAATTCCTCTATGGCCAGGGCTATGTCCTTAATTCCCATGAGAAAGTTAAAGTCTGTTTCATATTGGAGAGTAGATTTCTTTTTAAAAAAGCGCTTATTTCTTATCGAAAATGACTTGGCGTTATTAACAGACAAAGGCTTTAGGGGTAGGCATATTTCAAGCATAATATAACTATAGACGTTTTTGCCTAGTAGTGTACACTTTATTTATGAGTGATAAACTTCATGAAGCTGTTTCTATTGCAAAGAAACTTTATTTTCAGGATGGGATTTTTCCAACTCGTAAAATAATGTCAGAGCAAGGCGTTTCTAAGTTCATTCTCGATAAGTATTCCATCACAAAAATAAAAGAAATGGCAGGGATCGAAGACGTTCAAGTTAATCATGAGAGCTTGGCCAAAATTACAAATGAAATCTTTAAAAAAGATATTTACGAAGTTGTCAACCAACCACAAAGACATTTTTTATCACCAAAAATAACTAAAAAAATTCTGATAATCGGTGACGTTCACGAACCTTTTTCTCACAAAGAAACAAAAGAAGCTATTCTAGAATTTAATAGAAAAGTGAAGCCTGACTATATAGTACAGGTGGGTGATCTGTACGACTGCTATGCTTTAAGTAAGTTCCCTAGGTCGCAAAATATTTACACGCCAGCAGATGAGGAAAGACTAGGTCGAGAAATGGCCAAGAATTTCTTTGAAAAACTGCATCTGGATAATCCAAAAGCTATTAAATATAATCTATTTGGGAATCATGATACACGCGGAGTGAAGAGGGTTTTGGACGTTCTCCCTCAGTATGAGAATGTTATAGAAAGGCATATTAAAGGTCTTATGACTTTCGATAATTGGAATCTAATCGAAGACCACAGAGATGTTTTAGAAATTGAAGGAATCTTATTTCATCATGGATATATGGGTAAGCTCGGGGATCATAGAGATGCTGCCCTTCAAAACTTCGTAGTAGGTCATACTCATAGAGGCGGAGTATCTTACAGAAGAATCAAAAACGAAACTCTCTGGGAGTTAAACGCTGGCTTTTGTGGCGATCCAGAATCTAAGGTCATGTCTTACACTTCTTCGAAAGTTCAAAACTACACTCTAGGCTTCGGCTTTATTGACGAATACGGGCCAAGATTCATTTCAATATAAGCAAAGTGACAAAATAAATCATAAAAACCTATAATTAAATAGGAACTCATGGAAGAGGTCTGTGTGTTATCCTGCGTCTTTCGTAGGCCCTCATAATTGGGGGCCTTTATCCTTCGATAGCTCTATAGATTTTTCTATCCACAAGACTTCGTCTTTTAATATAGCTTCTTTAAATTCTTCTTTAGTTGCAGGTAAAACCTTTGTCATTGGCTCTATTAAATAATAAGGAACAGGGCAAAGCGACCTTTCTGCATTGGACAAATACTGCCCGCCTTTGTATCCCAACTTATAGGCCAACTCGCTTTGAGTGTAGCACTTGCCAGTTTCAGGGTTAACGGACTCGCTTCTTTTGCACCTTAATAGCGTGGCCGTATTTGGCCAGCGCCTTTCTGACGAATCAATAAAATGCGGCTTTCTATGCCTATTATCTGGATAATTAGGGGTGTAACTCATCTCTTCAACCTCCTAACGAATTCTATTTCTTTCACGCTTTCCTTTTTACTTGTATTTCTCATAAGCATATAAGTAACAAATGAACCTATGAGAAAAGCTTTCAAGCTATATAAATCGAATTGACTCATAATCTAGTCCTCACTTTTTAAAATCAAACATCGGTTTAGTCTGCTCAAAAGTTAGTTTTTCCCACCCTTCAAAACTAGGGAAGATCTTCCTTATTTCTTCATTTGTCATAGGGAACTTATTTTTAAGTGCATTAACTTGTGCCTGTGTTGCTAAGTTTTTAGTCTGTGTTTTTTGCTGTTGATTATTTTGCGTGTTATTACCCTTGGATAATTCAGCCTGTAGATTTCCATCGTCGTCAGTATCAGGGCATACTCCTAGAATTGAGACATACTGAGTTCTCCTAAAATATGTTACTGCTGCAGTTAATTTCTGTGCGTCTGGGATAGGAGGAAGTGGCAAGATCGACTCTAGTAGTTCGCCAGAAATGTGAATTAAAGATGTTTTAATTATAGTTATTCCGTCCTTTATATCCATTGTTTGAGATATACAGAGGCCGCAATCCGCTAGAGACTTTTTGCAAACATCTATGATCGTGGCCAGGTCGGCATACATGGCCTTATTTTCTCCCTTTGAAAAAAATGGGTTAATCTGATTCTTAGGAATGAGTGGAACTATTGACTGAAACTTAACTAACGCTTTACTTAATTCTTTCATTTCTTTTACTCCCATGCACTTGGTTAAATAATTCATCTAGTACAGTATCTAGGTTTTTAATCTTTGTTTGTATTGGTTTTTCGTGTCCACATTTACATTCCATTGGCCATTCTTCGCCACATAAGCTGCATTCATAATGGCCATTCTCCACATCTTCATTGTTAAAATCTTCAATCCAAAGTAGCGACATTTTCACCCCCATCTCTCAATATTTTTTGGAACTGAATATTGGCATAGTGATAAACAATATCCTCTGCGCCAGTTAGATCTATATTTGCCTCGTTATAAGTAAAAGCACCGCGATTAATCGCTTCCGCAAATTCTCTTCTAATTTGATCCAAGTTTTCATTGTATTGCCTGGCCGTTTTTATAGATAGCTTGTGCCCATGAATAACATCAAGCTCATGGCAGAAATACTTAGTGCCAGCATTAGTAATAACTTCTATAGCGTTACCGCTAAAGCCAGTGACTAACTTTATCGTTTTTATATCTTTAACAGATACATACTTACCATTTATAAGCACAAACATTTTGACCCCCATTGTGTATTACAATATGTATTACGTTAATAGCATTAAGTAAAGCTGTATTAGTTAGCTATGAAAAAGTTTTACGCTATTTAAGCCCTTGAAAGATGTGGGCTATTACATCGACAGTCCAGCCATTTCCTATGGCCTTGTACCTGTTTCTTTGGTTCACGCCCTTATCTGTGTACCCATCTGGCAAGGTTTGGAGCCTTTCACATTCTAAAACTGTAAGATGCCGCCAAGTAAGTTCCTCCCCATCGTTTAAAACTCCAGTAACTGCCCTGGCCGAATATCCTTGGGCTGTAAGAGTTAATGCTTTGTGGGCCTCTGTAAATCTACCCTCAATTACACCATTACCCCGCCCACTTGATGAATAATTAAAAGCTAAATGCCTTCTACTTGATTCGAAATACTGCTTTGGATTTCCACCCTTAAAGTAGCCTGAATCGATACAAAAAGACTTCTCTCTATCAACAAAGCCATGCTCTAAAATATCAACTAATTTAATATCAGACGAAACCCATGACCCTATTGGGATATTAGTCCAGTAATAGCGCTTTCTATTTTGAGCAGAAAAATCCGCACTATTAATTAATATAGGATTGACTCCGACCGCCTCAGTAATCACATCTAGATATTCTTTTTTCATTGGCACGTTTTCTAGAAGAAAGTATTTAGGCTTTGTGCTTTTTAAAATGCGGACAAATTCCCAAAACAGCTTGGATCTAGGATCATTAAAATTTAACTGTTTTCCCGCAAATGAAAATCCTTGACACGGCGATCCAGAAAGAAGCAAGTCTATGCCTTTGTATTGGCTGGCATCAATTTTAGTTACATCTCCGATATGAATTATTTCTTCATGATTGGCCCGGGAAATCTTAATGGCATGCTTATCAATCTCTGAGGCATGATACGAATCTACTTTTACCCCTACTCTTTTCAGGGCCACTAGACCACACGAAATTCCATCAAAAAGACTTAAAACCCTCATTTTAAATTAACCCTAGCTCTTTTAGTTCTTTTTCAAGTTCATCTATTTGCTTCATCTCTGACTGAAATGTATGCTTATAACCCCAAATGGCGCTTCGCTTAGCAGAATCTTTTAAGGCTTTAAGTCGCTCCATCTTCGCATGATTAACTTCCTCTTTATTTTCTTCTCTAATTTTTTGATACTCTTTTTCATACTCGTTAATAATTTCCATACTACCCCCCTAAAGTATAATGGCGACCACTAAACCCAGAACTGGGTGGCCGTTACAAATTAAAATAATTCCTAAAATATATCCCATAATCACCCCTGCTCAACCCTTGGCACGTTTTAATATCCCAAAAACTGATCTTTTTGCTAATTCAGGATAACTTATTATCCTTTTCATTTTTTCTATGTTTTTGGGGCGGCTTTTTATTCTGTTGTTTTGTATTCCCAGTTATTAGGTTTTTCCTTATAACTTGATTTTATTTTTCTGTTCTACTATTTTGCATTTATTTTCCAATTTAAGAAGAAAACCCCTTGCTCTTTTACCACCAAGTTCAGCTTGAGGATCTTCGCAAAATTTATCTGGCATCTTTACTATTTCTAGATTTTCTGAATCTTTAAGTGAGCATACTATTGTTATTTTCATTTTTCTCCTTATCCCTTATAGGGAGTGGGGTTTCGGTTTTTTATATGTTTTCGGGGCACTTTTCGCCACTTCTTCGGCCATTTTGCCAACCCCAGGATACTTTTCAAAGAAGGCTATCGCTTTTTTACCACCCACAACGGCACAAGTGTCCTCATTATAATATTGGTCTGATTCTTCGATTTCTTCATAGTCCCAATTTTCATAATTGAAATAGAAAGCCAAAGCAGCCCGAGCTTCGGTGAGTTCGGTTTGAATTTGTTTAAGCTTTGATTCGTAATATTCAATTTTCTCTTTAAGTAAATTTGCATCCGCCATTAATATGCCGTCGAGTGCATTGTTAATTTCAAGCTCTATTTCCTTGCAAAGGCAAATTGTATTCCCACAATCAGGACAATATCCACTCATTTCAACCCCTCCCCCAATAGTTCCTTGTTATCTTTGAGCCATTGATCCGCTTGAATTGTTGCATAATAACCTTCTGTTAACTGCTCAATAATGCACCACGCTTTCTTGAACGCTTCAGCTTGGCGGGAGAGTTTTTGCTCTACGATTCCATGGGGGACTGAAAATTTAGCGGTAGTCTCTCTCATTTCTAATTCCGACTCTAATTCCTTTATTCTCGCCTCTTGATTCTTGATGACTTCATCGTAATGCCCTTGGCAGCAAAAACAACCAACGCAAACTTGTTCCTCATTAGTCTTCTCCATCGGTGTGGTTTCTTTATTCATTTAATCCCCATTTCTTTTGCATTTCTTCACATTTTAACCAAAAATCATTGCTAGTCCCATTAAAGCAAACATCCTCAATTAAAGACTTAAAATCCTTCCTCATCTCTTCATGCTCTTTTCTGGCATGAGCTATTCCTGCTCGAAATCCCTCTCTTGAAATGTTTTTAATTTTCCCTTGATCTAGACTGTATTTATCTAAAAAGTCTGACACCTTTACGGCCTTAGCGTATTGTTTCCACCATTCGTTAAAATCTCTTTCCTCTTTCTTATTGTTTGTCATTTGGTTTCCTTGAAGTTTTCAATTACGCACATATCATTTTTAAATCTCTCTAAAACACTCTCATAATCTGCCATTGAGCCTGAGCCTGTCTTGATTTTAAAATTTTGTCCTTTGCGGTACTTGGTCTTTTTCCTCTTAACTCTAAATTCAAAAAACTGCGCTGACATCGGGAAAACATAAACTCTAATAGAGATCACTCCGTTTTTAATTGTCCCTAGGTATCTGCCTTTATCTCTATCTTTAGCAGTTTTCATTTTAAAAGGTCTAAGCCCTAATCTATGGTAAACTACAATGTCCCATGGGTATGTTTCAGCGTAACAATCTCTCATCTCATCTCCTTCTTTGTTTTAAAGGTTATTTCTATGGAGTATCTCATTCTATTCCCAGACAATTCTTCGAACTGGAATTTTAATTCCTTTATCCTTCATAAACTTTTCAACCCACTCTTTTGCTAATGCGCTTAATGGATTATTTTCAGGCGTATCACCTTTTTTAATTCCTAAAAAGAATTTTTCAGTAGGTGAATTTGAGTCAATTTCAACTTTTGTTTTTAGTTCTGTATATTCACAACCAGCACCATTGGCAATAGTCCCAATGAAACAAGCGCATTCTCCAGTGTAAGTTGAGCCATCCACTTTTCCGTCAATAATAGATTTATAAAGATAAGGAACTTCTGTAATTAATGCTTCTAATTTAGGGATAAAGTCATCTAATACGTCGATCCAATCGGCTCCACGTAGATTGGCTCCAAATAGATTGGCTCCAAATAGATCGGCTCCACGTAGATTGGCTCCAAATAGATTGGCTCCACGTAGATCGGCTCCAAATAGATCGGCTTCACGTAGATCGGCTCCACGTAGATCGGCGAATTCTCCGCCTTCCTCTGAATTAAGCCATTTTTTGTGATTTTCTAAGATTACTTTTAATTCTTCACTGTTCATTTTAAACTCTCCAAACATATTTGTTTCTCTAACCACTTTCCGTTAATTGGAATGTAAGCCATAGTTAAAGTGCAGTCAGCTTTTCTCTGACCTTCAGTTCTGCCAATATAGTGTCCTAATAAACCTACGCACGCGCAGATTAATACTATGCAAATAAGTGCCAGTGTGTCTGGATCAAAATTTAAAATCCTCATAAAACCCTTCCTCCCCAATTATCTTCTTCCAGTTTTTGGCAGCAATCTTCACAGCAAAAAACTGTTTTTCTTGTTTCAAAATATTTAAACTCGGTTAATTTATCGTCTTCAAATTCTTTTTCGCACTTATCGCACTCGCTTGTCATTTTGAGCTCCTTGTTTGAATTTCTATCTACTCCTAGAGATTTCTCTGCCATCAAACAATTAAAGAGAAACTCCCTGGCTACTTCCTTTTCCACTTCGCATAGATGCAAACCAAAATCTGTGTCTATTGAAAATTTAAAAATATTTTCCAACTCTCTTCGCCAGTTTATTTTGATTACCTCGCGAATCTCTGGCAGAAAATCATAAACATCGAACCACATAAAAGTTTTCATTATCCTCCTAGCCTTTCTCGTAAGGTATTAACTATTACTTCTCCGTTAATCGGTCTATCAGAGATGTATTTCCCTTGGTCATAATTCAGCATATAGAACTTATTAATTCCGCCATGAAATCTATTTTTAAGAATTTGGAGGATAGTCTTCCCTCCTGCTTTTGTGTCCACTATTTGAATAGTGTAAAAGTATTCTGCTCTGTTATAAATATGCTTTGAAAACTTTACCGCCTCGCCCTTTAGGAGAACATTTCTATTAAAACCTCCATCCGTGTGACAAAAAACAGCTAGGGCCATTTTGTATTTTTTAACTGTGTCCGCCATAAAATCGACAAAATTCGCCTGTTCTGTGCTTTTACTGGAAGTGTAAATCTTTTCAGTTGTAAGGTTATCTAAAACAAATAAAGCAGGACTTTCAGTTTTAAATAAAGCGTCTAAGTAAACGGCCAGGCCTCTTACATTGATAATCGATTTAGGAAATTTCTTTGTTTCTACTATTTTTAAATTTTGAGCGTCAAAGCTTCCGTAGAAATAAAGCTTCTGTAAATACTCATCTGCCGTTTCCTCGGTTAAAATCACGACCACTTTAGATTCCTTTAGCGCATCGTGTACAATTGACGCCTGCATCGTAGTCTTTCCGGCCGATGGCGGGGCAAGAAATACATGGAGACACTGAGGGCGTAGGCCATTACTGGATTTCAAGAAATTAAATTTAGTTCCCCAGTAAGTGACTTTGTGGGAATCTGCCAGTTTTTTAATCGCTGCGTAATCGTTTATTTGAGAAAAATCAAACATTATCCGAGTTCCTTTTCTAGGGCATCCTCTAAAACGTCGCTAGAGCTCGTGTATTTGCCATTTAAGACGTTTGAAGCGAAAACAGGATCTAGGAGTCGGGTCAGATTTAAAGTGAATTTACGGCCCATTAGAAAGCTTGAGGAGAGTACTAAATTAAAATAGTTTTCCCAATCGCTTTCAGTTTTAATAAACTCACCGCATAAGATAAAGTTTTTAACGTCCACGCTGTTTGGGGTTAGGAACGAAGGCTTATAATGCGGCTTAGCAATCTTTCTGGTGTATAAATCATTTACCGCGTCAAAACTAACAGAAGAAACCTGTTTTTCTTTTTCTTTTATTTCCTTTTCTTTTCTTTCTTTTTCTTTTCTTTTATTAGGCGTTTTTTTAGAAAAATTTCCTACAAATTTCGGTAAGTTAACTATCTCTAAGTTATACTTATCCTCAGCTTTAGTGTAGCTTATCCTACACTTATCCTGAGCATAAGCTAAGCATTTGTCTAGCTTATCCTGATTACATCTTAAGCTTTTCATTAGGAAAGATTTATGAAAAGTGTAAGGCTGATCCTGCCCATCAAGCATTAATTCTGCACAGCATTCAATTAATGCAAACCACATAAAGTAACCCTGAAAAGAAAATTTCTCCATTAAAGAAATAATGAAATCATCATTTCTAGCGTTAACAACGTGTCTAAAGTAGTTTTTCTCTCCACTTGCCATTACTCCTCCATGACTAGATCTATAGATAGACACCCAACGCCTGAAACACCTTTTATTTGCGCATATCCTTTTTTGTGTAACATTATTAGTGTGTCAATTAAGTCCTCTAAGCTATCATTAGTCATTATTGTAATTGAGGCGACTTCTGTTACTGGGAGTTGATTAGTGGCCGATTTTTCTTCGTATTTACTCATTTTTTCTCCATAAAAAGCACCCTACCCACACTTTTTACAGTGGTCGCAAAGGGTAGAGTGTTTTTTGATTATTTCTTGGATGGGAGTCCTAGAAAACTTGATAAATCTTTTAACCTTGCGACGGGCCTTTAATTTAGATCAAAATAAATCAAGTAATACATTTTGTAAATAGGGTATGAAAATTTTCTAAGGTCTTAAAAGTCTAAATCTTCGCTGTGGGTGTAGTCCTGGCCACCTATAGATTCGTCCGAAACAGTTAAATCGATAGAGTAGTTTCCATGATAAGGAGCAAAAGACCATTCTATAATTTGTTCTTCTTCGGTCAGGTATTCCGCATCCTGATAATCTGTTTCTTCTGGGAAATAAGCAAAGGAATTTAATGCAATTAAAAGCAAAAGCATAAATACTATTATACATGAGCATTAAAAAATTTAAATGTCCGCTTTATGGTTTTAAATTTCATTTCTTCCTTGGGTTAACAGAGGATGAAGTTAATCAGTATTTAAGGGAAAGAAAGTCGGACGAAATAGAGTTAGATGGCTGCTTTGGGACTTGCTGGCAGGATAAAGACCATATTTTTATATGGCTAAAGGAAGAGCCGAAAAAGAAAACTCTTGTAGCAAGGCTGCACCATGAAGTAGGCCACGCCACAAATTATGTGGCAAAGGCCAGGGGAATAAAGCTGTGTCCAGATAACGATGAAGCTTTAGCTTATTTGAGTCAGTGGATATTTGAAAAGTGTATTAAGTTAATTCTATGAATGTCCGCTTTATTTCTACAATCTATTGCCCAGGTGAAAAAGAACGAACGAGACTTGATGAACTTCAAAGACAGTTAGGTCTATGGAAGGCGGAGCTCTCTTACTCATTAAGAGAGGTGCAGGGTTATGAAAAGTGGATTCGCATAGAAATTTATCACCGAAAATTCAGAGAAAGGGCCATTAAATTAGCGCCTATTAATAAATCATCCGATACTATCTAGCGACAAATATTTGACACTCTACTCATGAAGTATTACACTTTTATTAAGTATGAAGAAAGTGAAGACTATTATTGTAAGAATTGATGAGCCGACCCATGCTGCTATTTTGAAGCAGGGTAAAAAGACTTCGGAGTTAATTAGGGAGCTACTGGCGAAGCATTTCGATAAAGTCAGAAAAAAGAGGTTAGGAGATGGCCCTCAGTGAATTAGTCGAAAGATTAAATGAACTAGAGCTTAAAAAACACTCATTAAGTGAATCTGAATATCTGACCCTAAAAGAAGAAATCCTAGATTTAGAAAATAAAATAATCGGAGAAGAAAATGCCTTTAAAAAAGGGTTACTCGAAGAAGACAATCTCGTCAAACATTAAGACAGAAATGAAGCATGGTAAAAGCCAGAAGCAAGCAGTGGCTATCGCTCTTTCAGTTGCAAAGAAAGCGAAGAAGAAAAAGTAGGATTTATTTCAAGTCATTCAGAATTAACGGAAATAGGTTCATGCTATGCTGTTTTAGGCGGAGTAAAGACTCTCAAAGATGGAAGCGTGAAGATAGAACTAGAGATTAACCCAGAAGATCAGGAGATTATCTCAAAACTTATTAAGGCTTATGTGAATAACGAAAAGCTTTTAAGTATAGGGATATTTTCAGTAAAACATGAGTGAAGACTCAGGGCGACCTTCAGACTACAAGCCAGAGTATTGTAAAATGCTTATCGACCACATGGCCGAAGGGCTTTCTTTTCGTTCTTTTGCAGGACTAATCGGCACTACTTACAAAACTCTCTATAATTGGTGTGATAATTACCCTGAATTTTTACACGCTAAAGAATCTGCCACTGCAAAATGTCTTCTTTATGATGAGAAATTATTAAAAAAAGGCGCAGAGGGAACTCAGAGAGGCTACAATATAGCTGCTCATAAGTGGAAGATGGCAAACATTCACAAATGGTCTGAGAAAATAGAGACAGACAATAGCACGACAGTTAACATCGTTATAGACAGCGATGATTCAAAGCTTTAAAAAAACCAATACACAAGTAAGGGCCGTAAAGCTTCTCGGTGGTGATTACCGCCACATTATGCTTTATGGTGGGTCTAGATCGGGGAAGACCTTTATTCTTGTTAGATCAGTAATCCTTAGAGCTTTAAAGGAAAAATCAAGACACGTTATTTTGAGGCAAAAGTTCAATCATGCCAAAACATCTATCTGGCTAGACACTCTCCCTAAAGTTCTTAAGCTTTGCTTCCCAGAATTAAAAACAAATCCAAGCAAGACAGACTACTATTTAACTTTCCCAAATGGTTCGGAGTTGTGGATAGCAGGGTTAGATGATGCAGAAAGAGTGGAAAAGATTCTAGGTAAAGAATACTCTACAATTTACTTTAATGAGTGTTCCCAGATTTCTTACGCTGCTATCCAGATAGCACTTACTCGTTTGGCGGAGAAGAATTCCCTGGCCAAGAAAGTTTATTATGATGAAAACCCACCAACTAAGCGCCACTGGTCTTATTGGTTATTTATCAAGGGAATTGATCCAGTGGATAACGTCCCAATAGACACTTCTAAATATGCCTCTATGATAATGAATCCCAAGGATAATCTAGAGAATATTGATCCAGATTACATAGAGGAAATTCTATCAAAGTTACCAGAGAGGGAGCGCAGAAGATTTGAGAGCGGGGAGTTTCTCGATGACTCAGATGGTTCTGCTTACTATGCTTTCAATAGAGAGAAGCACGTTCAAAAAATAGATAAGTCTTTTCATGTTGGCCAATGCCATATCGGTATGGACTTTAACGTGAATCCTATGACTGCCACTATCGGCTATTATGTAAACAATACTTTTTATGTTGTCGATGAGGCATACCTGGAAAACTCGGATACTTATAAAATGAGCTCTGAATTAATTAGAAGAGAGCATAATGGCGCTACGATATTCCCAGACTCAACAGGTGCAAATAGAAAAACTTCAGGTAAATCAGATCATGAGATTTTGAGGCAGGTTGGGTTTACTATTCACCCTACAAGAAACCCTATCGTTTTTGACAGAATTAATAACGTAAATAGGCTTCTAACAGAGGGTCGAATCATAATTGACCCAAGATGCAAGAAGCTAATAGCTGATCTTGAAAAAGTTGTTTGGAAGAATAACGAGCTAGATAAAAAAAGCGACCCATCTCTTACTCACATTAGCGACGCTTTGGGGTATTGGCTTTGGGCAATCGATAACATCGTACGCAAGCTCCCTGGCCAGATTCAAATTTCTTAATTGTTTTATTAAGGTTTTTAACTAGAATAGTTCTAAAGGGTTTTTAAAATGTATGAATTAACAGAAGATTTCATTAAGGTCATTATTAGCGAAGTAGAGATGAGTCAAAATATTGACAGAAAGAAGCGCGAGTATATTTCTGAGCAAATTTATGATGGGAACTTATGGTTCTATGTGAAAAATAGAATCAAAGATTGGTATCCTAAGACCTATGAGAACTACTCTATTTCAGATTATTCTCTTTTGAAGAAAATTGTAGATAAAAAAGCCAAGGCTTACAGAGAGCCACCTATTAGAAAACTAGATACTGAGGCAGAGACTGAGTTTTATCAGGGCATTTTGAAAGAAGGTCGCTTTAATGATGCCATGAAGCGCATCGACAAGCTTTTTAATCAGCACAAATACTGTGCGCTTGGTATTTTTAAAGAGCCTTCAGAAGAGCCAAATGAGGAAGCTCACTATAAGTTTATCCCATTGGCTCCATATACTTTTGATGTGATTAAAGACGAAGAAGGCTGCCCTCAGGTTTTCATTATTTCCTACCCAGATGAGTTTGTAACGGATGGGCCTTATAAAGATCTATATAATCCAATCATCGCAGAGCAGGGCAATCAAGACGAGAACAGCTATATCCTGTCTTTGTGGACTGAAAAAGAGCATAAATTAATCAGAGTTAGAAAAACAAAAGTTAAGGGCGAGTCTTCAATTAGTTTTGAGCTAGTCCCAATCGATAATAACCCCGACGGAATAAACCCATGGGGGGTTTTGCCGTTTGTATTTATTCCCCATGATATTGATTCAAATTATCCTAATCCCTCTCCATTACCAGGCCAAACAGTAGAAGTAAACGCCCTTAACTCAGTTTATTTAACTTCTGGTAATATGCAGATCGGTCAGTTAATTCTCAAATACCCAGCAGGTCAAGAAATCCAAACTGTAAATCAGGGCCTAATGAGTGCCATTAAGCTTCCTCAATCTACTGAAGAGGGAGCGCCAGAAACAGACGCAGACTACATTTCACCTTCTCCTAATTTGGATGGGCACAGAACGTCTATTATGACCTTCTTGAACATGATTCTAGATGAGCAGGGTATCGCTGTCGGGCAAGTTGTAACTGGCCAAGCTGATAAATATTCATCTGGCTTTGATAGAGCTCTAGCTAATGCAGACGTACAAAGCATCATCGAGGAAAATCAAGATCTATATACTAGAATTGAAAACGAAGTTTATTCTATTATTCAGGCCATTGAGTCATCTACTAATATGCAAGCGCTAAGATCAGACTCACTCCAAATTGTATTCAAGAAACCCAAGATGCTCATCTCTGACACAGAGAAACTGAGTAACTTAAAGCAAATGATGGAGCTTGGACTGTTAGAAGACTTTGAGAAGTTTATGATTATTGACCCCAACTTAACAGAAGGCCAGGCAAAGGAGAAAGCTGCTAGGATTAATAAATCAAGAAAAGATTTAGTTAGTCAGCTTGCGTTAAATGCCAATAAGTAAGGAAGAAGTATCTGCTTTTTTAAAGCTAGATCTACCAGAAGAACTAACTAGAACTGAAGAAAAGAAGCTTAAAAAAGAAATAGGCGAGTATCTTTTAGTTTCTATTTTAGATTACGTCGGAGAAGGTAAAAGCCCTATCGCTGGCCAAGGCAACTTTAAAAAGCTTAGTAAGACCTATGCCAATGAGGAAAAGTCTGGGGATCGCTTGCCTAACTTAGATCTATTCGGAGATATGCTAGATTCTCTTAAATTTAAAGACGCAGGAGATGGCATAGAGTTTGGCATTTATAATAAGAAGCAAGCTATCAAGGCTTATGCTCACAACACTGGCTTCGAAGGCCATCCAGTTCTAGAAAGCCCATCTTTGAAGCGCCAGTTTATCCCAGATAAGGGGCAGAAACTAAGAAGAGATATAACTCAAGGAATCGAGCAAATTATAGAGGGCTTCTTAGATGCTAGGAAAGAGAATAGCTAAGCAAATTTCCCAGGCCATTACAGAAAAATCATTAAAAGATTTATATAAGCGGCTTAGTGGCCCAAGTGGAATTATTTCAACGATCGTAAGCATTATTCAAAAGGGTATTAGCCCAGTAAAAGGCGTGGCGGGCCGCTTTCAGAAGTATTCAGACAGCTACAAGGCTTCATTTAAGAGCGGAGAATTGAAAGGAAAGAAGAAATCTCCAGTTAACATGACTGCAACAGGCGAAATGCTAGAAAGCTTACACTTAACTCTAGAAGGAACTAAATTCTTTATCAAGTCTAGAGGAAAAAGAAACAATAAACTAATTGATATACACAACAGACAGGGAGCGAGTAAGAAAAAAGTTATCAGAAGACTTCTCCCTACTGAAAAAGGTGAGGAATTTACACCCAGAGTTTCCACTCTTTTGCAGAAAAACCTAAAAAAGTCCGTCTCTTTTTCTATATTAAGATTCTTGCCAAAGAAGGCACTCCGTATAAAAATTAAAACATCTAAATAATTTAGCCTATTTACAAAAATAGGTATTTCATCGAAAATAAAGGAGAACACGATGAGTGAACAAGTCAATGGCGAAGGCCAGGCAAATCAAGGTGAACACCAAGATTCTCAAGGAACTGAAACTTTAGAGAGTCTTCAAAAAAAGTTTGCTGAAGTGCAAGCTACCAACAACAGACTCCTAGAAGAATCAAAGAAGAACAAGGCAAAAAGCAAAGAGTACGAGGCACAACTTGAGTCTGAAAGGCTAGAAAAGTTTAAAAACATTTCAAGCGCAGAGGAAAAAGTAAAGGCCTTGGAGGAAATGTACAAGAAGTCTGAAGAAAAAAGAAAGGCCATGGAGAAGAAGGCTTTAAACGAAGCAATCTTATCTAGAGTTATGCAAGCGGCACCAGACGCTTACGACTACAAAGACCTTTTAGCTCAGACTGAATTTGCACCTATCCTCATTGATGGCGTGGACGAAGAAAACCTAACTATCAAAGACGAATCTGTGAAAACCTTTATTTCTAAAGTTCGCGAGGCAAAGCCGTATATGTTCAAACCTCAGCAACAGGTAGGAACTTTCAATAAGAAACCTACTACAGAAGTTAAACAAACAAAAAATGAAATCCCTAAAGATAAGGGAGACATTTTAAAACTATTAAATGAGAAATGGGGTAATGATAAATCCCTTTTCTAGGAGTAAAAAATGGCTGACTTAATTCATGGTAACACCCAACTTTCTGCTACTAAGCAAGATCTAATCGCAGCAGCAGTTCAAAAAGAACTAGCTTTTAATGCTATGTTAGCTCCGCTTATGACTGACGTTTCTCAATTCGCAGTTAAAGGCGCTAAGTCTATTAGCTTTCCAAAACTAGGATCTTTCACAGCTTCAAACAGAGCTTCTGGCGCACAAGGTGACGCTTCTGTTCTAGTTTCTACTGCTGACAAACTAGATCTAGATTACAATGCTTATTTAGCTTGGATCGTAGATAGCTCAGATGAAGTACAATCTACTCTTAACTGGCAGCTAGAACTTGCTCTTAGAGCGGCTGCTGCTCATGGACGCTATTTTGATCCTCAAGCAATTGCTAAGCTAGAAGCTCACGGAAACGTAGGGACTGCTTCTACTGGCGCAATCACTAGAGACATTATTTTGGACATGAGAGAGGAACTTCTTTCTCGCCATGCTGATAAAAACGCTCTAGCACTTGTGGTTGGTGTAGATTCTGAAAAAGCTATGCTTAAGATCGACGAGTTTACTCGCGCAGAAGTTTATGGGTCGTCTGTTATCCCTAACGGCATGATCGGTAAAGTTTATGGCGTACCTGTTTATATCCACACAGGAGTAGGCGCGCAAACTTACTATATGTTTGAGAAATCAGGTATTGCTTACGGATTCCAAAAAGCTCCAGCTATTAGCGAGCAAGGTGCTAACGAGTTTGGTACAGGTGCTAAGCGCGTAGCTATGGATCAACTTTTCGGTATCAAGGGCATGCAACTTGGTGTTAACGGTGTAGGTGCTACTGAGTCTGCACTTATCGTAAAAGATAACAACTAAGATTGAGTAGCCTATCGGTTATCCCAAATTACTTAGAGGCCGCGGACTTAAAAACTCTGCGGCTTCTTATGTTGAAGAATAACACCGCCAAAGGTGGCCAGGTCGTTTACTTCGATATTCAGTACGTTGCCAAATTTGGCAAGTGGTACGCATTTTATAATGAAGATGTTAAAGATTATCTGACAGGAGAGTTAAATGGTAATGCCGAGTAACCTCCCTGAAAGAGAGTCTAGGAAATTCAGAGATGCCTCGGGCAGTAACTCCAAAGTAGCAGTTACTATCGAGCAAGATCCATCTAGCCCGATTCCCGTATATGTGACCGATTCGGTTTCAGAATTAAATTTAATTGAATTTGATGAGATTACTAGTGTTCCTAATTCTACGCTGTCAGATGTTCAAATCTATACAGTTCCAATGGGGAAAAAACTAAAGCTTAAGACTATTAGCCTATCGGGAGACAATATTGCAGAGTTTTCGATTATGGTAGATAATGTTTTAAAAGAGAAAATCAGAACGTGGTGGACTGATTTTAATAAAGAGTTAAAATTTGATTCCACGTTTGAAGAAAATACAGAAATAAAGATTAGAGTTATCCATTCGAGTTTGTCTCTAGGTAGCTTTAATTCAACTATAAAAGGTGAACTGATATGAACATAGCTGATATGGAAAAAATGGTGCAGTGTAAGACTTTAGAGGCTGCAAAGCTTTCAAATGAACTAAAGGTGATGAAGTTAAATGAAGAGATTAATAGATTAATTGAAGTAATAAAAGGCCAGGAAGAGGCCATCAATAAACTTAAGGAGTAGAAAATGTCTGATTACAATTCAAGCTTACCAGTAAGAACCGAAAACAATGGTGATGTAGTAGCCAAAATTGCGGACGCTACGACTCCTTCGCAACAACTTAAAGTTAATGTAGATGGATCAATTTCCATTGATGATAACTCTGGAAGTATCACTGTAGATGCTGCCAATTTAGATATTAGAGATCTAGTCTTTGCTTCTGATAAAGTTGATGTAAGTGGGTCTACTGTAGCTCTAGATGCTCCTACATTAGCAGCACTTGAGTCTATCACTGTTCAAAACGGAGCAGGTGTTTCTGCTGTTAATATTCAAGATGGCGGAAACTCAATTACTGTAGACGCTATTGATTTAGACATTAGAGATCTAAGCCCGTCACAAGATGAAGTTAAGGCAAGATTAACGGACGGATCAGGTAACTACTACTCTGCTTCTAACCCTCTGACTGTTGCTGTTTCTGTTAACCAAACAGGTGACGAAATTAACAACTACAACACTGTAGCTTCTGTGGCCGCTGCTGCTGTTTCTAATCACGACTATACTGTAACAGCAGGGAAGACACTTCTTTTAACTGCCATTGAAGCTTCTGCTTCTGGTAAGTGCAAGATCGAAGTTCAAATCGAAACAGGTGTAGGAGCAGGGACTTATACTACAAGATTCGTGCAATTTAACTCTACTGCAAATCCAAATATGAGCTTAAATATTAAGCCAGCTATTTCAGTAGCAGCAGGAGTTAAGGTAAGAGTTATTAGAACAAATAAAGATAATCAGGCCCAAGATGTTTACTCTACAATCTGTGGTCAGGAAATTTAATAAGTGGCCGATTTAAGCATAACTGAAGCATCTCAAACTGTACGCCTTGTCGGAAACGATGAGGCGAACTTTGTTAATGTGAAATCTAATAGCGAATTAAAGGCCAGTGATACCTGCGACACAAGTGGAGTGAACACTACTTTAAACCTAACGACTTCAGCAGTAGAAGGCTTTGTTTCTGGGTCTAGATTGACCAATAGAAAGTTTTTTGAGATGCAGGCACTAACAACAAATGTGAAATGGGGGTATGATTCTTCATGCCCTTTTAACTTGTTTAAAAGCCAGTTTTTCTCTCTACCTATTGGGAATATTCCTATCTACTTCAAAGCTTCCACAGGGACTGCACAGGTAGCAATAGCGGAGAAATCATAATATGAGTGGGCCGTTTACCTCGCCAGTAGCTTACTCGATTCCTTTTAATGGCGCTGATCCATTGGCCGTGTCTGCTGGTATCACTGCAGATAATGTTTTTGATGCTATTCTAGAGGCGAAAACAGACGCATTAAACAATGACAGATATCCAGTACAGGCATCTTATGGTGGAAACGCTACGGCAGGGAGGTATCTAGAAATTTACCCGTCTATCGCATCCGATAGCGCAAATGGGCCGTTAATTATCCCAGAATTGTCTAGAATATCCTCATACACTGCTGGCTGTGTAGCTAACTCGACCTTCGTTTTGACTATTAGAAACTTAACCACAGCGACAGATTTGTTAAATATAACATTCACGGCATCCAAAGAAGTAAACGCTACAGGGCTTTCTGTTTCAGGAGTTAACGCCAATGACCATTTAGGATTTTATATTAAAAGTGGGTCAGCCAATAAGCCGTTTATTAGAGTTTGGTTTAATACAATAACTTAAAAAATTATGACAAAAAAAATTAAAAACTTAGATACTGTTGAACAAATTTGGGGTGGAGTAGGCATACAGCCGTCATCATTCTATTCATGTAATGACCAAGCTGAGGCCATTAAGTTTTCGCAAGATGATAACTTTCTAAGTGCATTAATGAATGGCCTGGCCGAAGTTTACAACTACGACTCTAAGGTTAATGGGTTTTCAGAGGCCCTATCCTTTTTAAAAGGCGAATACCAAATAGACAGTGAAAATGCTCAGTTCACTAGATTGAAATTAGTCCCTACAGGTTGGACTTATGGGGCTATCGGTGTAGATTTTGAGACTTCAACTTTGTCATCATTGAAGATCTTTAAAGGTGGAGCAAATGACACTTCGATAAACAAAACAATTAAATTCTATGACTCAAGCGATAGCGAACTCACGTCCGATTTAACTACTTGTGTGAAGACAGTTATAACCTTAGAGCCTACTTACGATTACTATTTAATCTGTGGGCAGATAGCTAAAACTACAAATCACATTCACTGCGATGCCGTTGGCGTGCCTGACATTCCAGCAAATATGGGCGGCTCAAAGTATTTTGCACAAAATTTAGATCTAGCTAGATTCGACGGACTAAAGACAGATGGGAAGGCCCCAAAGCTTTTACAATATAATGCGACTTACCACACAAATAAATTTAAATTCTCTTTTTATCACGAAGCAGGAGTACAGGAAGAGATCTCGGTTATATTGGAGCTTTACAGATTATGATAGTAATATGGTCAACTCCTAAAAAGTTTCACTTGTTTTCATGGCTTATTAGTAAGTTTTTAGGGGCAAAATACTCTCACTCTGCAATCGTTTTTAAGATAGAGCAGACTGGCCAGTTTTTGGTTTTCCAGGCCACCAGAAAAGGCGTTTACCCTATTGAGTATTCTAAATTCAAGGCAAAGAATCATATAATTGAATACGTCGAGATTAATCAGGATCACTTAGAAGAGTACGCTCTTAGGTACTGCATAGACCATATTGGGACTCAGTATGATTTTCTTGATGTTATTCTTATTGCTTTAAATATAAAATACAGTAATGGCGAAAAAAGAATGATCTGTTCTGAATTAGTGGCCAGGGCAATCGGTTTCAATGGGCATCACTTAGACCAAATCGACCCAAAGGAACTAAAAGAGTTAATTAAGGAAATACCATGTTAAAGATTTTTCATAATTCTGCAGATTATTCTATAAAGCTAGAGGATTATCTCACTCAGGCAGTGGCGTTAACCCTGCTTAGTTCTGAATCTCTAGATGTAGGATTTGATAAGCCTATTAACGCTCTATTTATCGAGCTATCAGCTAAAAACACAAACGCCGCAAGTCTGTCGGTACAATATTTCAAAAACAATGCCTTCTCAGATGTAGATCTGCACGATGAGACAGAAGGCTTTAAGTATTCTGGCTTTTTCTCATGGTCAAGAAACCAAGAAACAGAAAAGAAAACCACTCTGCATGGGCTAGAAAAATACTGGTATAAGATTAAGCTATCAGTAGATTCTAGTGCTATGGTTATTGATGGCCTTAATTTGGTTTTTTCAGCAGATAGGCACTTACTAGAAGAATACCCAAATATTCTAGAGAGCCTGCCAGAGGGAAAATCTTCTTTTATTGGCTTCCATCAATCTGCTAGAAATGTCATTATCACAAGGCTTCGCAACCAAGGCTATAAGATTGATAATAATTCCAGCTATAAGAAAGTGGATCAATTCGATATTCTAGATTATACGGAACTTACTGAAGCTAGTAAGTTTTTGGTACTATCTAAAATCTTCTACTGGTTAAGTGACGCGGTAGATGACAAGTGGTTTCAAAAGGCCCAAAAGTTTGAGGCTGCTTTTGATGATAAAATCAATCTTTACTACCTAGGACTAGACAAGAATAACGATGGGAAAGAAGACCCAAATGAGCATGGGGCCATCCAATTTGTAAGGATAGAGCGTGTCTAATATTGTAAAAGACATTCGCGATGCTCTAGTGGAACAAATACAGACAGAGCTTCCTAGTTATGCTCAGTCTCCATTTATCTGGGACTTTGCTAGTAATAACGACAAGAAGAGTAAAAATATTTTCGCAGTAAGGCCACAGTCTGGCTCTAGTGTTTCTGGCACAAATAAGACCATAACTCTAGACCAAGACTTTGAGGTATATTTAAGCACGAAATACATTAATAAGGGCGACAAAGATAGCGCTTTAGATGAAGCCATCATGGGCCTATTTGAAGACCATGAAAAGCTTGAAAAATTGCTTTTTAGACGTAACATTAATATAGCAAGGGTTTTAGTAGTCGAGTCGGTTGCGTTAAGCGCTCCAGAAATTGATAACGAGAATCATAATGTGGCCATTATTGCTACATATACAATCAAATACCGCAACGAAACTGCATAGGAGATAAACATGGGAATCGGATTAGTAAAAGGTAAATCAAGCGTCTTTATCAAGGAAGAGACTACAGAAGGCGTTTATGTCGCTCCTGCAGCTTCATCTGAGGCCATCGAAGTATTAGAAGACGGCCTAGAATTTAATTACCAAAGAGATGGGATTGAAAGAAATAACCTTACCTCTACTATTGAGCAAGTAGCTTCTAGAGTAGGATTAAAGCAAATCTCTGGGTCAATTCCAGTAGAATATAAAGCTTCATCAACAGCAGGAAACGCTCCTAGAGAAGCTGTATTATACAAGTCTTTACTTGGTGGAGTTAAAACTTCAAACGCATCTACAACTAAAACAGGAAACTCTGCTACTGTTCTTCAAATCCAAGATGCAGATATTAGCAAATATGCTGTTAACGATGTGATTCTAGTTAAGGAAGCAGGTCAGTATGAAATGCGACCAATTAGCGCGGTAGATACAACTTTAGGCGCCGCAAATATTACTCTTAAGTTTGCTTTAGCTGGAGGCGCACCTGCTGATAACGTAGTAATCGAAAAATTCACAAAGTTCTTTCATCAAGAAGGCGCACCTACTTTCTCAGCCACTCACTACATTGGTGGGGAAATTGAGGAGCAAGTTTCTGGCCTTCGCTCTGTTTCTGCTTCACTTGAATCTTGGGAGACTGCAAAGCTAGCCAACTGGAATTTTGCTATTGAAGGCCTAGACCTAGACAGAGCAGTAGCGGCTCCTGCGTTTACTCCTGATTTTTCTGCAGATGCTTTACCGCCAGTTCTAATCGATGCTTGCGTGTGGATCAATGGCGTAGAAGTTCACTATAACAGCCTATCTTTGAATATCGAAAACACTAAGGCGGAACTGCTTTCTGCGTGTTCTGAGTCTGGTAAAATTGCTTCTAGATTTACTAATCTAGTATGTTCTGGAGAAATTAACCCATATATGGAAGACGATGATGTGGCTCGCTTCGATGCTTTTAACAATAACGACGATGTTCATATTTTCGGATATGCTTCAAACCCAACATCTACTCCTGGCCAAGGTCAGAACTATGTAGCTTTCTGGATACCTCAAGCTAAAGTTACTGCTATTCCAGCAGGAGATGAAGATGGAATTATTACAGACGCAATTTCATTCAAGTCTTATCGTAAACTAGGCGGAGACACAGTTTTTCTAGCCTTCGTTTAACTCTAGTAATACAATTCTCTAAACGCATATAGGGGCCGTAACTGGCCCTGTTTTTTAGAGAGGGGTAAAAAATGAAAGTTCTTAAACTGTCCGACAGAATTAGCATTAAGCAAAACGGCTTAGAAATTGTTATTTCTCCATTGTCTTATGAGCAAAAAATTGAACTAGCTGGGCTAGCTAAGATTGATGCAGGGGAAAATGTAGTAAAAACTATGTCACAAATAGCAAAAACACTTAAGGCTTGCGTGAAAGACATTAAGGGGCTTACTAATTACGACGATACTCCTTATGAGTTATCTTTTGTGGATGGATATTTAAGCGATGAGTGCGTGGATGAAATTATTCAAACCCTAGGTAACGAGGAAATTCTTCAAACAATGATTAAGGCCATTGGCGGAGAAATGAAAGTAGAGGGCGCGGAGATCACTGTAAGCCCAAAGAAGTAAAAACTATCCTAGATTTAGTCCTGTATGAGATAGAGAAAATCTCTTACCTGAGTAATAAAGAATGTCTAGAGATAGTTTCCACGGTAAATGTGGTTCAAAATATGGCCTTTCATTGTGACTTCTGTAAAAAGAAATATGCTAAGAGTTACAGAGACAATAGAAAAGCTTGCTCAGTGGAATCAAAAAAGCCTGTATTTGAGTATAAAGACAGGATAAAATATTACAGGTGCCCTGCTAATTTTGTTGATATGTCTATAGTCCACTATATGACAGTTAATAAGCACTTCAGAAATGGGATTATGCCTTTTTCTGGGACTCTCATGGAGCAGCCTAATAAGCTGATAGAGATTTTAGAGCTTATCGAATCTCTTCTAAATGAGATAGAATCAGAAAAGTCAAGGAAGGAAGACAAGAAATGGCAGACAACGAAATCAAAGTCCCGATAGAGATAGATGTAGCGCAGCTACAGAAATCTTTAGAGAAGATTGAAAAGTCTATCGACAAATTTGCAGACAAGACAGAGAAGGGGTTAAGTAAAACTAATCTAGCTTTTTCTAATTTTATTGGGAACTTATCGGCAAACATAGCCACTAAGACAGTCGGCACCATTCAAAATGCTTTTTCTGATTTCTTCGGTGGGGTTATTAGTGAGTCAGCAGAAGCAGAAATTTCTTTAAATAAGCTTGGCACTTCTCTTTTATCTACTGGTGAAAAAACAGCAGAAAACATTAAATTATTTTCTGATTTGGCCACAGAGATACAAAGAACTACTAAATTTTCCGACGAAATGGTTTTAAATAACATAGCTGTAGCAAAGGCAGCAGGGTTAAATAACGCTGCTACAGAAGCCTTAATTAAGTCTGCTACAGATTATGCTGCAGTCACAGGTAAGGACTTAGAAAGCGCTACAGAAGCATTAGTTAAGTCCCTTGGTGGAGAAGCCAGAGCGCTTAAAGTTTTAGGGCCAGAGTTTGCAGGATTAACAGAAGCACAGCTTAAGTCTGGTGCTGCTATTGATCTAATAGCTAAGAAATTTGATAGCGCTGCAGAGAATGAAACTAAAACTTTCTCTGGAGCTATTCAGTCTTTAAAAAATTCTTATTCTGATCTACAGGAAGAAGTAGGAAATGCTCTGGTTAAAAACCAAGACTTCTCTAACGTTATTCAATCTGTAAAAGCATTTATAGATAGATTAAAAGATTCTTTAGCAAATAGCACAGTAATAGCAGACGCTTTAAACGCTTCTATTCAGTTCTTAGTTTCTTCATTCTCTTCTTTGTTAAGAGGGGCAGATTTAATAACTAGATTTCTTTACGGTGTGGCACAGGTTTCTGGTGTAGTTTCCAATTCTTTGGGCGTACTTATTGGCTATGTAATAAAAATTTCTGCTACCATTATTAATGCTGCTTCTGACTTTTTAGGGTTTGGTAGTATCTTAGACGGATTTTTAAGTAAGACTAATAAAGTGCTTTCACTTTTTAAGGGCCAAGTTTCTGCAAATGTAGCACAGCTAACAGCTAAACCAGAAAAAACTATTTTTGGAAAAGCTGCAGACGAAGTCTACCTACTTTCTACCAATTTAAAGAACGGAGTCGTAAATTCTACCAAAAACATGGATAAACTTACGGATTCTACCAAAAAGTTTTCCGACGTTTATAAAGCAGCGACTACAGCAAAAGACACTACTAAAGAGCAGAAAAAGCAAAATGAAATACTAAACCAGCAGTTAGAGCTATATAAAAAGATTAATGCAGAAATCGAAGTAGGAGCAAAAAACCCTTTTGTTTCTTTGTTTAATAAAACAGAAACACAAAGAGGATTAGAAAAAGAATTAAAGAGAAAAGATCTTTCTAAGGAAGAAAGGTCTAATATCCAAAACGCTTTAGACCAATCACAAAAAAATTCTAAATTTGGTGCTGCTGCTGGTATCTTCCAAGACATTTTAGGTGGAGCACAGGGGGCTAGTAAGCTTTTGTCTTCTGGTATTAGTTCACTTGCTGAGTCTTTTCTCCCAGGCCTAGGTGCTGTAGCTGGCCCTATTGCAGAAGTTCTTTTTGCAGGCCCAGAAGCCGTTAAAGGATTAGTTAAATCTTTTGCTGAAGCAGTTCCCACGTTAATACAAAATTTAATCGAAGCCATTCCAGCAGTAGTTGAAGCTATTGCAGAGCAGACTCCGATTATCATTGATAGGCTAGTTCAATCTATCCCGAGAATTATCGACTCCCTAGCTCAGTCTATGCCACAGGTAGCAGTTTCTCTGGCAGCGCAAATGCCTACAGTGGCCAACCAGTTCGCTATTGCTATGATAGAAAATGCGCCTAAAATTGCCGAGGCAATCGCTAAGTCCATACCACAAGCTGCTGGCGGAGGAATTAAGTCAGTAGGTAAGCTTTTTAAATTTGCCGATGGCGGTATAGTTGGAGGCAACTCGTTTCAAGGTGATAATGTTTTGGCCAGGGTAAACTCGGGCGAGATGATTTTGAATAGAGAGCAGCAAGCTACCCTTTTTAATAAAGTTAATAAGCAAGACAATACAGGTGTTATCGTAGATGCGATTAACGCTCTTTCTGTGCAAATTAACTCTAGGCCAATTATAGTACAGGTAGATGGAAGAGAGATAGCTAGAGTGGTGAAGAACCAACGTAAAGCAGGTTTTGAAGTATGAGTTTAGTATTTTATAACTATAATTTAGTAGATAAATCTTCGACAGTAATAACTGCTACTGCGGAATCAGCTTACTTTCCAGCCTCAAATCTGAAAGATCCACGTAGGTCTAAAGTATTTAGAAATGAAGCTTCATCTGCTCAGGTTGTTTTTGACTTCATTACTACGGAAACAGTAGATTCTATCTGCTTAGTTCCTCACATTAAGAATGGGTGGGGCTTTACATCTGTCACAGTTCAAGCAAATGCCACAAATACATGGGGAAGCCCAGCGTTTACTACAACTATTAACACTGAAATAGATCAGGAACACGAAATAGCTTTTAAAGAGTTTGCTTCTCAGGCTTACCGATTCTGGAGACTAACCTTTAACGGCACTACATTTACAGAAGTAGGGAAAGTTTTTATTGGGTCTAAACTAGACTTTGGTAGAGGCCCAGACCTTAATTGGTCTATGGTCGAAAATGATATGTCAGTTATTCAGGAGAATAAATACGGCCAGGCCTTTATAGACGAATACGGAAAAAGAAAGTTAATAAATGTTACGTATAACTATATGGACAAAAATGAAGTTGATAATCTTTTTAAAGTTATTGATTATAATTCTATCACTAGGCCATTGTTTGCACGTTTTACTTGCGAAGATATCTTAAACAATATTAACAGATTCTCAGGCTATTTTTATTTGGCGCAAAATCCAGAAATAGTTAACCCATCCTATGCTTTATATAATGCCTCTATAACATTAAAAGGGGCCATGTGAAGATTCTCGTAGATGAGCTTTATACTACACTAGAGCAGCCTTTTTCTATTATTGATGGGAAAGTTCATCACTGGAAAGGGGTTAGACCATACCTTTATGCTCACAATCATCCATCTGGCACTTTTACAATAGAATTAATCTCTGGGGCAAGCTCCCTGACCAGCGTAAATTTTACAGCAAGTGATTTATACTCAGGATTAAGCACTTCTGATAATTTTATTCATCTATACTACAGGCTTTTATTCCCTAATGTTTTACCATTGAAAAACGGGACTTATAGTTTAAAATTAAGTGCTAGTGGCTACAGTTTTAGTGAACCTAGTTATCTAGGCTGGATAAGAGAACATGAGGATATTAAGTTTCCTACTTATCTAGAACCAGCAGATCATTAATTGTGAAAGGTTTTACAACATATGCCATAACGCCAGTATCTCTAGCA